>ODAJ012155078.1_pt1 | contig 16879 bp, 16 predicted proteins | sample 1539241 | NCBI WGS metagenome assembly ODAJ01 (sample SAMN02144231, study PRJEB22623) | gut metagenome | biome: sheep rumen | host: Ovis aries | place: New Zealand
GACTTGCGCTGTTCAGGATTCAGTGATTCCGATTCCTGCTTGGTGTCTGTATCCGACTTGCGCTGTTCAGGATTCAGTGATTCCGATTCCGGCTTGGTGTCGGTGTCCGTTGAGCGTTCCGATTCGTCAAAGCCGAAAGAACGCTGGCAGACGATGTCGCGGATGTCCGTCAGGTCATTGGCAGCCATCGCCTGATAGTCCTGCTTGACGTTCAGACCGTCGAAGTCGTTCAGCCATCCCGCCGTGACAGCATGTACCAGGTAATCCTGTATGCGGTTGTCGAGAAGCCCTTTCAGACGAGTTGGCCAGAACTTGCTGACGTTCAGCACCAGCGACATGTTAGGTGCATCCGCATTCAGGTTATACAGTGGAGAAGAAGTATCCAGCCACTCCGTCAGTCGACGTTCCAGATCGCTTACCGCCTCCCTGTAGTAGATATCCAGCTTCTTGGATTCATCAGGAGACGCCCACAGCTGTTCATAGGTAGGCGTACCCCCATTATGCTGGGATATCGTAACGCTGATACCCTCAGCAATGTGGTAGATGTTGACTTTGGTGATATTGACGGTTATCTGTGGCATGATGAATACGTATTAGGGCTGAGACAGTGTCTCAGCATAGGGGGACTAGCCGATGATGGCATCTGACTGTTGACTGCGTTTGTTGGCCTCGTCAGCCCATTTCTTATACTGTTTGAACTTATCATCCATCTTTTCCTGTTCAGACTTCTGTGCAGGCTGTTCGCTCTTGCGATACAGTTTATCCACCAGATTGTCCATGCACCATGACCAGTCGTCGCGGAGCAGTATGACATTGCCGTCAGGAATGATGCACGCATCGAACTTAGTCTTCTTCTCACGGTACTCATCCTCAGTCATCAGATTCTTGTAAGGGACGTTATTCTCCTTCAGGAACTTCTCGGCATCCTCCTTGGGCGTGCTGTCGAGCATGATGGTCACGTCAATCTTGTTTTTGGAGAAAGTAGTCAGCGCCTCCTTGGCTTTTCCTACCAGTGAGCGCTGTCCTTTGTCATCCGTAGTGATGACGCAAGCCTCCATGATTTTTACTGTCTTTGCCATAATATTGCTGTTTAGGACTGAGGCGATGCCTCAGTGTGCTTAACTTTTGGCAAAGATATAAACGATTCGGTGAAAACCCGTCGTAAAAAGTCTATGATAAACCTTTTACGACCAAGAGTTCCGTAAACTTTGTTATTTTTGTGCCAAATATCAGAAAATAGCGATGAGCAAGATGTACAATGATGCCACAAGAGCAGAGGAACAAGGTGTGAACAGTCGCAAGGGCTACAACCATGCCCGCTTCAATAACGACTCATTCTATCTGGAGCTGGTCCATCTGGCCAACCAGTACTATACCCGCATGCACGACCTGCACCGTAAGATGATCCGTGACATAGACTACTTCATGGGCAGGCAGTTGAATGACACCGTGGTCTATAACGGCATGACCATGACCGTCCATGACTACATGGAGATGAAAGGCATGACACCCCTGTCCAACGACATCATCACCGACAAGGTCGTGTCTATGAAAGGCTACATGCGTAACCAGTACATGAGTGCCAAGGTGAAGAACGTCGATGCCAACGAAGGCGACTATGCCCTTATCATCAGCGAGTTCCTGAGAAAGAACGACGGTAATAACAACATGTCGGAGAAATATGCCGAGATGTTCGAGAACCACATCACCACCGGCTTCACCATTGCCAAGCCCAAGTGGACATTCCGTAACGGACGTGAAGATGTCTATGTGGATATCGTAGACCCGTTCATGATAGCCCTGCCACCCTTTGAGACCAATGACCTTGAAGAGATAGAGTTTATTGCTGAGGCGCATGATATGACATGGCCACAGTTGCTCACCAGATTCTACCGCAAGGCAGGTGACGAAGAAACGCTGCAGAACATCTACAAGGCAGCCGCCCGCAATGCACCCCTGCAAGGCTACAACGACACCGGAACCAATCAGACAGACCGCATCCTTGACTTCCTGCATCCCAATATCGTAGGCAAGTACCGCGTCATCGAGATATGGCGCAAGGAGTACAACCGTGCCCTGTGGTGCCATGACCGCCTGAACGCCACCGTCGGTTTCCGTCCGCTGAGTGACAAGAAATTCATTGATGCCGAGAACAGGCAACGCAAGCTGGACAATATCCGCAGAGACATTGACGGCAAGCCCCTGCTTGACGAGAACGGCAACGTCACCTATTACGTTCCTGAGAATGAGTTGGAGCTGATAGAGTACGAGCCACGCATTGAAGAGATGTGGTACTACCGCTTTATCAGTCCTAACGGTTACCTGCTGGAAGAAGGCATCAGTCCCTATAAGGTACAGCGTGACGGCTACAGCTTCTATTTCCATCCCTATGTCTTCCTGGCATACGGTATGCGAGGCGAGATTCGCAGCTTTGAGGACAGAATTATTGACAAGCAGCGCCAGTACAACCACGACAATATCCTGTTGGACTTTATCATCCTGAACTCCTCGAAAGGCGCTTTGGCCATTGACGAAGAGTCACTGAGCGACCTGATGAGTCTGGAAGAGATTGCCGAGAACTACGTCAAGGTAGACGGTACCATTATCTACACCACGAAGAAAGGCGGTAATGTACCCACGCAGATACAGAACAAGAGTCTGCCCGCCGGTATTGATGTCATCCTAAAGCGAGACAAAGACCTGGTACAGCAGCAGAGCAACGTACAGTCAGCCCTGCAAGGAGCCGCCCCGACGGCAGGAACCAGTGCCAGAAGATATATGGCCGAGCAGCAAGCCAGTGCCACAGGTATTGCCGACTATGTGATGTCGTTCAACAATTTCAAGTTGCGTGTCGCCAAGAAACAGGTATGGATTATCCAAGCCTTCTATGACAGTCATCGCAGTGTCCAGATTACCGGAGAAGACATCTGGAAATACTTCAATCCCGACACGATGGGCGATATAGAGTGCGATCTGACGCTGACATTGGATATGAACTCAGCCGTTATCCGTGAAGACATGAAGGAGCTGGCCTTCCAAGCCTACGAGAAAGACGAGATAGCCTTTGTCCAGATGCTTGATGCCGCAGACTTCGGAGATACGGCACGCCTGAAGCGTATGGCACAAGAGCACCATGAAGAGAAGCTACGCATGGCACAGCAGCAAGCCGCCATGGGCGCAGTACCAACAGGCGTACCCATGACAGGCAACCGCGAGAACGGAGCCGACAAGCTGACAGATACTAACGACGGCAACCTGATGCCGACTGTCGGTACTCCCGGCACTTCCGCATAGGCTCCGACAGATGCGTCATGTAATACGCAATCCACTTTGCCAGTTTTTCCGTGCGCACCCGGTTATCCTCATCACAACCCAGCGCACCCCACTTAGAAGGTGTGTAGTAGTAGCTAAACTCCTTCATATCCTCCGGTCCTTGGATTTTGGAGACGCCACGGGCTTTACCCATGCGTCGCAGCATGCGTAATGACGGTTTCATACCCTTGTTAGGCTCATACGTCATTGGAGCCCATACCATGTGTTTTGCGTCAAAGAACAGATAAACGCTAGGTGAGGCCAGTTCTTTGTACATCTTGACACACTGTTTGACACCTTCGCGCCACATACGGGCAGCACGGAACTTCTCGATGCGACTGATGACAGGGAGGTAGATAGAGAATGCGGCATCAGTGAATTTTCTTTTGATTGATTTTTTCATAATTCAGTATTTTTAGGGAATATAAGACATATAGGACATATATAGAGAGGGGCTATACACCCACCAGCTCAGGAGCTGATGGTTTCTTTTTGCGGAGACGTTCACGGGCAACCTCTTCTGCAGTTTTCTTGACGACGATTTCGGGGATAGGCATTTCCTTTTCTACAATAAGGCCTATACCACGGGACATGACACGGTCATCATGCTTTCCGGGTACGTTGCCGTACTTACCATTGGGGTACTGCATGTAGTAGGAGTATTCACTGAGCGTTTCCGCTTCACGTTCCAGATACTTATGGTCACGGATGATAGCCACCAGATTCAGTACGATGGCCACCTTCGTAGCCGTATTGGTATTGTATCCCCACGTCATTTCCTTCTGACGATGCTTCAGCTTCTTGGAGTGATTGCTGTTGTACAGGTTGTCATATAACGGAACAAGGATAGGGAAGAAGAGCTCCGAGACATCACCATCCGTATCGTTCATCTTAGAATACGCCGTATTGTTCTCAACGACGAGGAAAGCATCCTGATAGAAATGCGCTATCTGGGCACACTTCATCGCCAGCTGATCAGGATTACAATGGCCATGCCACTCAGCCACCACGGCAGGTACGCCACCATACATCACGTCGTAGCGGTCAAAGACCACGATGCTGGACCAGTCAGAAGTCTTGTGTGAGCCGCCGATATCCACAGCGACCAAATAGCGATGCTTGACAGTCTCCGAATAGTCAGGGTAGTCCCATACCCGGAAGAAACCATTAGGCTGTTTCACCAGTCGCAGGTTCTGCATGCAGGCAAACTTCTCATATTTCCCCGACGGAGCATCAGCCTCCTTGACAGGATCGTACGACTCACCCTCGATGTCACCGATAAAGATAGGTTCAGCACAGTCGGCACGGAACTTCTCCACCTTATAGATGTCGAAGACCGCCTTACCCGAGTATTTGAACGCCTCGACAGCATCCGACGGATACTCCTGCTGCATATCCTCGATGGACGAATAGTCCTTCAGCTTCTCAATATACCAGTGGATACCCTCCGCTGAGGCCCCAATCTCCCACAGGTGCCAGAAGTAAGCCCCGTTGCCCGTAGCATCATTGCGATGCTCCCAGAGCCATATCATGAAGTCGGCACGCTCATCCTCGCTGTTGAACGGCTTCATGTAGTCCTCAATCTCAAACCATGCCACGAAGACAGGTGTGTAAGACGACAGCGGATTACCCTCCTCGTCCTTGGAGTTGGCACGTACCCATTCATCATGATACTCATTCTCCATGCCGTTTGGTGTGGACTCACGTACCACGAAGTTATACGGGTCGTGACGGATAGGCGACACCACCGATTTCACCACCTGGGCAGGTGTCCATTTCTCCGTATTCGGGAAGAAAGCCTCCTCCGTGATATGCGCCATCGCCACGTCAGAGGAACGAGCCGATTCCGGGTTCAGTGCAGACCCCGTCTGAATCATGCAAGAGCGAGACATCAGGTATTTGATGTTCGGGTTCTTGGCATCGTTCCTAATTTTACGGAAATCATCAGGAGCCGGTTCGCCATTCTCGAACATCATCCATGTCGGCAGCGCATTAATCAGACGCTCGTACATGTTGAACACATTGATGGACGAAGTAGACTGGTGGCCGACGATATTGCAGTTCCAGTGTGTCTTCCAGAACAACATAATCCATGCCATGTAGATATCCGTCAGCGTAGAGCCACCCCACTGGCGACACTTCAAGAGGATGACAAAGATAGGTTTCCCCTCCAGACGCAGTTTCTCGAACACCTTGCACAGCTTCACCTGAGCAGGGCGCAGATAGAACCGAATATCCTCGCCGCCCTCCTTATTTTTAATGCGTGCGTATGCGCCCGCGAAGAAATAGAAGTCATGACGGCAGCGCAGGCGCAGGAACCTATACAGCACCGCCTCCCGAGCTTTCTCCTCGTCCCTGTCAGCCATGTATCTACTGACGTAGGCATCGATGGAGCCACAGTTGACCAGTGCCCTAAAGAACTTGGAACGGAATGTCTCGACAGGAATCCACATCTCCTGACCATGCAGTACGTCAGAAAGCACAACCCGGACACGTTTGCCAGGAGCATCCTTTCCCGTGATAGGATTATAGCGCTGTAACAATACACCAAGACGAAGGATGTTAGCCATGACAAGCTGGTTAACCGCCTTTGCTGAAAGGCCTCTTCTTCTGCGTATTGTCGGTTGTTTGTTCATTTCAGATAACGACGAATGCGATGTATATATCCTTCAACGAGTGAGAAGACAGTACCAAAGGAAAATGCCGCTATGTGCTGGATGCCAGCGAAACCCGGCAGGAAGCAAGTAGCCAGCAGCAAGACAATGGTCATGAACAACACCAGTCGCTCCTTGCGCCACAGCCACGGAGCCGTGAAACCGAAGAAGAAACAAGTGAACGTCGAAGCACCTACCATCGGATGATCAGGCAGAGCGATGTATGACACCAGCACCGCAAAGGCGTATGCCGTCACCACCCTGTACCAGCGGAACAAGTTATGGATGACCAGCAGCGACCACGCATTGATGACATAGTGGATATACCCATCATGCCCCATCATATAGACAAAATGCGTGTATGACGGTGATGTTTCGGAAACCGCCAATCCATCAGTATACGGAACGGCCAGCGCCATCAGCAGGCACATTACGATGGTTATTTTAAATTTATTCATTCATTTTTCTCCTTTTCTTAACTTTTCTGAAACGCCTACCAATGATGGTAGGAGTCAGTCCGACACAAGGCGCTTTATGGTAGAGCGCTAGCAGTGTCAGATTTTTCAGTCCCATCCCTTTGTATTTCTCCATGTGCATCATTCTGATGACCTCGTCGTACAAAGCATCGAATAGTCGCTTCTTGTATGGGCTGACAAATTTGGGTATTTTCTTGTGCAAGAACCGTTTTCGCATATAATCGCAGGCCGCATAGTCGCCGATATAGAACTTATCCACTGGCATTTGGGCAGCCATCAGATATATGTCAGGCATCCTGATAGGATAAGACGATGCAAGTATTGCTTGACGTACCAGTCGTGGCAATACCACGCTGTCGCGCTCAACATAGATTGGGGTAATAGTCTTCATTATATTATACTTGTCGTGGTTAAAAACTATAATACTTTGCAAATATAGCAAACATAATTGACATTTTACGACGGGTTTATCAAGAAAATGCCGTACTTTTACGGCAAATTAACATTTAGACGCTAAAAATATGGCAAAAGAGAACGAAAAAGAGTCCCAGCTGACTAGTCGTCAGCGACTTGCCGAGCGATTCAAGGGATCCAACCCGGAGCTTAACGTTGATGACGATGAGGCACTGGGAGGCGCTATCCTTGCTGACCTCGACGCTTACGACCAAAGCAAGGCCAAGATGGAACGTTTCAACCAGGCCATGCAGAATAACGACCTAGCCCCCGAGATGCTGGCAGGCATGCTGAGTGGCAAGAACGAGGACGGCAGCGATTTCGACCTGACCTCCTACCTGTTCGACAAGCACTTAGACTTCTTCTTGGACTACATGGAGAACAACGAGACCGCTATGGAGAAGTTGAAGGCCGGTCAGAAGAGTCGCAAGGAAGCCGCCCAGCGAGAGGAAGAACTGAAGAGTCAGATGAAGGCCAAGGTTGATGCTGAGGATGCCGAGTTGGATGCCGCCATCCAAGAAGCAGGCTACAAGGCCGAGCAGGTGAAAGACCTGATAGACTGGATTTACGACAAGGAGAATGGTCTTATTGAGCGAGCCCAGAACTTTGGCTTGAAGAAAGACGACTTCTTGCGCCTGTTCCAAATCAAGGACTTCGACGTACGCATGGCCGATGCCGAGCAGAAAGGCTACAAGCGAGGCAAGAACGAGAAGATAGACATGTTGAAGCGCCAGCAGAAGAAGCGTGAGAGCATGCCGTCAGACCTTGGTGGTGGCGGTGGTACTCCGTCGGTTGGCAACGACAAGAAAGACCCGTATCTGGCACAGTTGGAAAAGATGAGTAACTTCTAAGGTATGGAGAACATGGAGAAGATGAACGGTAAGGGCTATATCCGACGCGGAACCCCTTGGTTGGGTGACGTGGAAGAAGCCCTAGACGAAATCGGAGACCGAGACTTCTACCGTAAGACCGTGAGATAGAGAAGGCTGCGACAACGTAGCAACATACAAGAGAGAGCGATAGCAAACATTTTAATAACTAAATTGAGCAACGACAATGAAAAAGTTCAAGAAGTGGTTAGGATTTATGGTGGCCGCAGTTGCCATTATCCTGGGCAGTAATTCTGTTTACGCCCTGGCAGACGACCCTGCCATTCAAGACCCTGTTGGTGACCTCGATGGTGGCGCAGGTGTAGGTGTGGCCGGTGCTAACACCCTTACCCAGACGCAGGAAATCGTAGAGAACCAGATGCACGACTATGACTACTATGTCAAGCAGATCAACAAGCACATTGTTGAGATGAAGCTGGAGTCATGTCCTATTGACCAGATTCTGCGAGCCTCCAGTAAGACGCAGAAATCTAAGAGTATTGTGGTGAAGTACTATGAGATTGGCCAGCGACCCATTAAGACTACGCTGGACGAGGCCATTACCGCTACCAGCGATGGTGTATCTCACAGTGTAAAGCCCGTTAACAACACCGTATTCGACTTCATGGACACCATCATCTTCCCCGAGATTATGGGATACAAGGAAGATGGAAGCCGTGAGACGTTGAAACCCCTGATGGTACGAGTCGTAGCACAGGACAACCAGCAGTACCCGATGGTTATTGCCGTGAATGGTCCGAAGAACGTTACGAAGGGAAACCGCTGGGACTTGCCCGCCATCCCCAAGGGAGCAACAATGCTACGACTGGGACGAGCAGCAGGCGAGAAGGACGTAGAGACCGCCAGCTACTACGAGTTGCCAGAGCCGAGCGAGCAGTACTGTCAGCGTTTTATCATGCAGGCCGAGGAATCCATCATCGAGCGCATGAGTGCGAAGGAGCTGGACTGGGACTTCTCGAAGCAGGAGCGTATCGCCATGGACGACATGCGCGACGGCATGGAGCGCAGTGGCCTGTTCGGCATCAAGAGCCTTACCCGTTACGGAAAGAACGGCAACGTATACACCACAGGCGGTATCTACTGGCTGGCAGGCAAGGACATCGAGTTTGGCACCTGGTTGCCTAAGACGGTGCTTGGTTCAGACGGCAAGGAGCATGTGGTGACCGTAGAGGTAGAGAATCCCGACTACGACCCCGATACGGAAGGTAGTGAGGAGTTTATCAAAAAGACCGTTTACGAGTATGTCATCACTGAGGAGCAGCTGCATGAGTTTGTACGTCGTGCCATTCAGGATGCCGGTAACGGTAGCCGTACGAAGCTGTTGTTTGTCGACAACCTCATTTATAAAGCACTGAGCAACCTGAAGTCAAAGCGTCGTATCATTATGCAGACCGAGAGCAACTATCAAGGCTGGGGCATCGATTTCGAGTCATTCAGTTCGATGGGTACCAAGATTATGATCTACCGTCACGATGCCTTCAACTATATGGGAATGTCAGGATGTGCCTTTATGCTTGACCCCCGTTATCTGGAGAAGTGGATTTTCGGTAACTGGGAGCGCCATGAGTACGACCTGAAGAAGCTGTTCCTGCGCAACAGTAACGCTGTAGTGATGGAAGAGTTCTCTTGCTGGACGCTATACTTCCCCAACGCACATGCCCGTGTGTTCCGTCCCGAGTTTGACCCCGACCTGGGTGTAACCGACGAGTTAGAAGTTGCCTAGTATTTGTCCCCGTGCACCGTTCCCCTGCTGATTGCCTGAAACATGAGGCAGGGGAACTTCTTTAAAACCCAAAACAAAGAAATATGTATTTTACATTTTCATCAGACAGAAAGTTGTCATTTATCATCAATGCAGGAGGCCGCAATCTTTTGGTGCAGTTTGGTGACCCTAACTCCAATGGAGTGTCTACATTTACCACCAAAGACCCCAAGGTAGCCAATGCCATCCGGAAGAACTCCCTGTCACGCCGTGGTATCATCCTAGAGTCATCCGAGAGTGCCGGAAAGGAACTGGAGACCGAGAAGAAGGTGAAGAAGGTGGCGATGCCGACAAAAGAGGCCGAGAAGGCTGACGTGACACATCAGCATACAGAACAAGAGGCAACGCAAGGCGAGCAGACAGATACGCAAGAGCAGCACGACACGGCTGAGGCCACCACCGAAGCGTCCGGAGAAACCACCGAGGATGCTGGCGACGAAGTGACCGAAGTAACTACTGACAAAACACCTGCCGAGAAAGCTGACGAAGGTGGCGAGAAAGCCCCAGAGGAACGCGAGTACGACAACTACACCATTGCCCGTGAGGCTATTTGCAAGGAGTTCGGTATCAACAAGAGTTCTGTTCGTAATCCGACAGCACTTGAAAAGGTAGCTCAGGAGCACGGTATTATCATTACATACAAGGAGATCTAGTTATGACGGCAATCAGCAAGGAAACTTTCATCCCCCTTATCAGGACAGCCATTGACGACATTGTGCCCGGGAACATCACAGACTCATTCAAGGAAGATACTGACAGTGAGCTGTGGCAAGCCACCCTGCATGCCGCCACCGAGTTGTCGATAGAGTTGCCGCTGAATCTCCTTGACGAAACCCGAGAGGCAAAGATCGGAACATCAGACAGGAACCGTGGTAGTGCCAGCTGTAACCTTCCAGACTATTTCCTTCGCTTTGTCCGACTTGACGGGACAGGCTTTGCCGGTCCACTATACGAACTGATGGAGCCGGGCAGTGATGCCGAAAAGATGCAGCGTAGCGCATGGAGCCGCGGGACAGCCACGAAACCCGAAGCCACGATAGGCTACAACAACAGCAAGAAAACCCTGATATGGTGGCCGGGCAGTGTGACCAGCGTCCAGCTGGATTATATCAAAGTCCCTGTAATGGCGAATAATACCATCACCTGTGCCATCCGTGATGAGGCACTTCGATTCGTCATATACCGGGCAGCCTCCATCTTCTTTGAAGGCAAAAAGGAGGAAACCATTGCAGAAAAATTCAGGAATTTATCAACCAACTATTAATATATCATTATGGCTTCAATAGAGGAGTTAGAACAAAGAATAGACCAGCTGGAGAACAAGCTTACGGAAAGCGAGACCCGTAGACAGCAGCTGTTGGCCGAGAGTGAGAAAGCACTTGACATTGCCAAGCATGCCTATAAGCTAGACCACTATGGCTTTATCTGGGTGTATGAGTGGCAGACGAAGCAGTATGTCAGGACTCAGATGCGTGTGCTAACTCCCGAGATAGCCGAACGAGCCGTCAAGGCGAAACATCTTGCCGACAAGTGTATTGAAGGCCGGCACATGGTAGATGACCTTGTTGAAGGCCGCATGATCCAAGACAAGACCATTGAAGGACGCAGTATAGCTCCGGGAGCAGTTGATAATACAAAACTGGCACCAGCAGCCGTTACAGCTGAAAAACTGGCCCCTGAGTGCATCACTGGGGATGATTTGCCCGGCGACATCCCTAACGGCAAGCTAGCCAACGATGCCGTACAGACGCGGAACATCAAGGACAGAAATGTTACCTCCAGCAAGATAGGAAAGGGTGCGATTCTGCCTGAGCATATAAGTCCGGCAACTTTCCGTGAATTGGTAAAAGACCTGCAGAACCAGATAGACGCTTTGGAGATTGCAGGTGTAGCAGTAAGCAATGAATTCGGAACAGACCCCCATATCTCCATATCCCAGAAGACAATGACCGATGCCATCAACAAGCTGTGGCAGAAGCTGGAGGATATAACGGGAGAGGTATTGCAGGGCATCAGCATGTCTGTCACACCTGATTACTTCATATCAGAGGATGGATGCAGCGTGCATATCTCAGCCAACACAGTAGAGACCAATGGCATCTTTGAGCATATTGCCTTCTATGGTAATGGTTCACTGATAGCAGAGGCAGACAATGTGGACTTCTTTGAGTATGACACGGAGATAGAAGAGACCACCATCATCAAGTGCGTGGCAAGGATCATGGGTATTGAATATACCCGTCAGCAGATAGTCACTCACTATAACAGCTTCTGGCTTGGTGCTGGTACAGCTTACTCAGACATCATGGATGTAGAGCATGTTATTCCCATTACCAATGGTATGCGTGGAGCCTATGACGTTGATGTGGCTCAGGGTCAGCATATCATCATCATCGTAGGTGAGAGTCTTGCAGGTGGATTCCTTCGTGCTGACCTTAACTCTGTTGAGATTCCCTTTACAAAGAATACAGTAACAATAGATGGTAAGAACTATAAGATATTCACAAGTGAAAATGTCTATAATGCAGGTAATTATAATATTGATATTAATGGATAAGGAGAAAAATTATGAATCATAATAAAGTAAATGTGAATGTAAGTGGGCCTGCAAAAGCAAACAACAAGCATGTTGGCACAACAGAGGAAAGACCATCTTTTTATAGTATCCGTATAGGTTTTCAGTATTTTGACACCACTCTTGAAAAGCCTATTTGGTATAATGGTACTGAATGGGTAGATGCAACAGGTACTTCAGTATAAATATTAAACAATTAAAGATATGACAGAAAAAATTTCATATATTCCTTCTAGAATTAAGAACGCTGCTGTCGGAGGGCATGTGGCAGGAGCAGATGATATAATGGATGATGAGTTACAATTAACTCAATCTCAGATAAATTCTATAGTACTTGGGGAGGCAATTAATATAAACCTTACAGTAAATCCAAGTATTGTATTTGTGGGAGAAACAAAGAGTATTACTTTAAATGCTACTATTTCTACTCCTGCCGATAATATCAAGATAAAGAAAGATAATAATGTGATTTCCACTGGAAGAGGTACCTCATTAAGTGGAACTGATAGTATTACTCCTTCTATTGCTGGTAATGTATCATATATAACTGAATTTGTATTAGGAGGACTTACCAAAACTTCTTCTAGGAGTGTTACGACAGTAAATAAGATATACTATGGTAGTGGTACTGTATATACTGATGCTACTAATAGTCCTTCTGCAAAAACTTCTCCAGCTGGCACATATAATGTAACAGTAGCTGTTGACGCTACCTATATATTTTTTAATGTTCCTGCTACAATGAGCATTGCTAAAGCTACTCTTAATGGCTTTGATTTTCCATTAGAAACTCCTGAAACTGTTACTATAGATGGCGTTTCATATAAATCTTACAGAAGTAGTAATACCTATGATGCTGGAACATTAACTATCGTAATATCATAATAAGACTATGGCAGATAAATTAATACATATAGGAGGAAGACTTCATAGTATTGCTACTGGTAATATTGTAACTGGTGCCAATGAAATCTTTGATGACAGCCTTAATATGAGGCAGGACCAAGTTAACGCTCTGATTATAAACAATGACAGGTATGTTACAGTAGTAGCTGATGAGAGTACCACTTCCATATATGATATTCTTCCAGCAACAGGAGAAAATAATATAATTTATCGTGTTGCTAAGTGGGATGGCAGTCAGTACAATCCTTCAAAATATGCTGAATATGGATGGAATGGTAATGACTATATTCTTCTTTCTGTATCTGAGACTGCTGTTGATGAAGAGCCTACACCTGATTCTACTAATCCAGTAAGCTCTAATGGTGTTGCTTTAGTAGATGGTTATTATGACAAAAACCCAGAGTATATTAGAGTATATCTTGATAATGAAGGAAGAATTATCAAAGGTATAAAGCCAGACGGTAAAGAGTACTTTGGTGTTGGTGTTGAGACTGACGCAAGTATAACTATTTCGTTTGAAAATCCTGAGTTTTTGGCAGTGTTCAATGATAATGATGGACGCATTATTTGGGCTATCAGAAGAAATGGCGATATTTACTATGGAGTAGGTGTTCCAAGTCAAATAGTGGAATACGTGGAAAATCTTGTAAAACCGCTTATTGAGGTATTAATATTTAAGGATAATCCTGAGTTCATAGCGGCTACAATTGATAATGATGGCAGAATAAGTGAAGCTACAAGGAATGACGGGACTAAAGTTCTTCCTTGTGGTGTGGAAACTACAAAGGCTGATATTGATGGCTTTAAAGTTGAGAATGCCTATAGTCCAGAGTACATTGATGTTAAGACAGATAAAGATGGAAGAATTCTCGAAGGTCATAAACTTAATGGCAACAAACACTTTAAAGTTCCTATAGAGAATGATGCCGCTACTGTAACATCTGAGAATGCTCCAGCATACTTTGAGGTGACTACTGACAAGGATGGTAGGATTATCAGCAGTATTGACCGTGAACTTGAGGATATAAGGTATGGAGGTATTGACCTCAGCGGATTTATGATGGAGAATGACAATGATACTCTTGAAGTTGGTATTGACATGAATACTGGCTATATCTATACAATAGAGAATGAAAACTCCAACATAACAATAGAAGTAGATAGTGATCTTAATGTATATGAAGTTAAGAGTACTCGTAATCCTGCAAGCATTTTAATGCTTGAAGGTGGAGAAGTATATATTGAACAAACAATTAAAGAGATTTAAGTATGAAAATTAGAAGAAAAATTGGAAATTTGGGAAAAGATGCAATTATGCAGATGTTCCAAGACTTCCTTGATGAACTTGACGAGGGTGTTATAGCTGTTCTTGAAAACTTTGAGACTGCTGAAAACCCTGTGTATATGTCAGTGGAAGTTGACAGTGACAACAAGATTCTTAGTTTTACTGACAAAAACGGAGACCACTACTTCAAGAATATCAGTAGTGAAACTCTTGATGCACTTGCTGATAGGATAAGTGTTCTTGAAGAAGTAGGTGACAGAATTATTGAGCCTATTGAAGATTCAGAAGGAAGGGTAGAGTTAACTAAGGATGCTGACAATAAGATTGTGAGTGAACGTAAAGATGATGGTACTCTTGTTGAGAACGTAGGTATTGAGACTCCTGTTATCAGTCTGTCACAGGAAGGTCTTAACAAACTTTCTAATGATCTTAATATTCCTCTGCCTGAAACAATAGGAATTTATAAGAGTCCGAATCTTCCCAAGTATGGTGTTACAAACATCAAGACTGAGACATTCTATCTGACTGCTATTCCTGGATTCAATTCATTATCTCAGTCTGAACTTGTTCAGGATTTTGATGATACAGTTGCAAATGCTACTGACAGAATAACTCTTGCTCATTATTATTTTGGCAATGTAAGGTTAAGACATTATGCTGCTGGAAAGGTAGCACTTAACACTTCTGATAATAAATATTATGCTACAGAAACTATCCGTAAAGTAAATGGTGTATGGTATTTTGCAGATACTCTCGGGTATAATGGTTCAATAAGAAACAAAGTTATTGAAGATTACACAGAACAGTATGATGGTGTAGCTCCTGCTGAAGGTAACTACGGAACTATTCAGGTAGAAGTTATTCAGGTAAGTGATTCTGCCAACCTTAAAACTTGGACTGTAGAGGATTGGGATTACAATGCTGTTGAAGGTACTGACATTGGAAAGAAGTATGAGCATCAGTGTATTTGTGATGTTGATTTTGGTCACTATCTTTCAAAAACTGATGTTGCAGTTGGAATAAAATGGCAAGGTAATAGTACACAAGGTTACAGAAAGCGTAATCTTAGATATACTTTCTATAAAAATGCCACATTTGCAAAGAAGGACAAGGTAAAGATAGGAGAGATGCTCAGACTATCAAAGTTCAACTTGAAAGCAAGCTGGAATGATAATACTCGTATTAAGGAACTTATTCTTTATCGTATATTCAGCAATATATGGCATCATCGTCCTATTACTAACAGATATGATTGGGATAATAAGACCAATGGTTTATATTGTGGTGCTACTGGTAATATTCATGGTTTCCCTGTAAGAGTTAATGTAAATGGAAATTTCTATGGCATATATTGCTTTGATTTACCTAAAGACGGTAGCAATTATATGATTAACGATAAAAAGGAAAGTACTGGTTTATTCCTTAGTGGTGCCCATAATACTACTAACGACTGGGGAGTAACACTTCCTTATGTTATTGCTGATCACTATGACAGTGAGATGGATGAAGATGATTTGTCTGAATATCCAGGTATTGTAGCAGCTCTTACAGAATGGACTCACTTCATCAACAATCGTCTATATAAAGGCAGTGATGACAACCTGTATAACAGTACTGAGCTTACTGATGTGGACGGAACAATGTATGTAACATCTACGCTTGAAGGTGGTGAAGTAGTTGAAGGAAGTGTTTCTGCTGAGCTTATTGAGTTTGACAGGGATAATATTCCTGAAAGGCTTGATGTACTTGGTTTTATTGACTATATGATATGTATGCAGACATTTGTTTGTTATGACAATCAGCATAACAATATGCTTGTATATTCTGGTCCAGAAAAGAAAAAGATTTTCCCATTCTTCTATGACCTTGATATTGCTATAGCTGAAAATAGAACTGGAGGTGCTCAATGTGACATCTTTGCTGATGGTGTTTCTCTTAGCAATGACATGAGCCTTTGGAGAAATCTTCGTGATATATATTGGGATGATATGGTTAACAGATATTGTGAACTTCGTAAAACCTATCTTTCACTTGATTATATCAGAAGTGTATATGAGGATATTGCAAAGAATATTCCAACTTCTGATTTTGATAACGAAAGAGCTAAATGGGGTTCTAATTCAAGACCTAATAGTTTCGAAAGTAAACTTTCATTCCTTACAGAAAGAATACAATGGCTTGATGAAAGCTATTTTAATATTTAATTTAAACGTTTAATTTAAAATTTTAAAATTATGAGTAACAATTGTTTAGTAACAAAACTTAAGGGAAGGGTTCAAAATAATAATCTTCCTGTATTTAACAAGAGTATTTCTGACTATTTGGGCAGAGTAGATGAATCTAGTAGTTCTACTACTATCGCTATTATGACTGACCCGTCTGCCACAAATAATGTTATACTCAGATCTGCTGTTGATATGCATATTAACATTGAATCAGGAGATATTACAAGAGAGGTGACTTCTACTCCAGGAACATATAAGGCTTTAGTAGCTTCTAAAGCTGAACTTGGTGCAAATCCTATATTAAACCTTATTGAAATAGATAATATATATGATTTGTGTAA
>ODAJ012152585.1_pt1 | contig 16877 bp, 9 predicted proteins | sample 1539241 | NCBI WGS metagenome assembly ODAJ01 (sample SAMN02144231, study PRJEB22623) | gut metagenome | biome: sheep rumen | host: Ovis aries | place: New Zealand
TAAAACTTTCTGATAACTTGGAAAAAATTGGAGAGTGGGTTTTTTGGGGAGCAGATATAAAGCAGATAAGTTGTGCTTCTAAAAAGCTTAAAGAAGTGGGCGGATATATTTTCTGTGATGCAAAAAGTCCTGATATCGTAGTGTTAGGAGATTGGCTTGTTAGATATAATGTTCCAAGCGATGTAAAAACTATTGATTTGACATCAAGTAAGTTATCGGGAGTAACAAAGGCAGTTAATTACGTTTTTAATTTTGATGAACATGTTACTGATTTAAAAATCGGAAATAATAATGCTTTACTTAAGACAAATTATTATTGGAATGGTTGTCAGCACAATATTAAAAATGTTTATTTGAATGGAAAACTTGTAAAATGTACAGGCGCAAATGAAACAGTTCCTAAGATTATAAAGGATAACTATGATTTCTTTGATTGGGGATATTTTAATGCTGAATATACAAAGCAGAAAGCAAAATATGTATTAGAAAGCTTAGGACTTACATATTATGGTCCAAATTATAAGTATCTTGGTAGTTTGTCTCCAAAGGTAGAATATAATGTTTGTAAGAAAGTGCATGATTATATTGTAAAAAATTATACATATGATACTTCAGCAAATGGTACATTTGGTAAAGTGTTTAATTGTCATACAGTTACAAAATGTGGTTACGATGCAATGATGTTTGCTTATTTAGTAGAGTGCGCAGGTGTTGATGCGGAAACTGTTGACTCACAGGAATTAATTCCTATTAGTGCAAAAGAAAAGGAAGAATTATTAAAAAAAGATCCAAGTAAAGTTACCCCAGATGGAAAATATAAGTATGGAAAATGGGGAAATCATAGATGGAATGTTGTTAAAATTGGTGGTAAATTATACTACATAGATACAACGAATGATAGGACAAATCATATGTATTGCTTGTTCTTATTCTCTAATGACACAACTGATTATGGTACAGATATGTGGGGAGGAGGACATATAGATGAATTTCCTATATATTCAAATTATTCAAATGATAAGTGGAATAAATTAACTATTACATTCCAAAATCGTAGTAACGCACTTAAGAAACCAAATTGTAGTAAGATTCATGGAGATATAAATAAAGATTATTATTGTAGAGGCGGAGATGATGAAATGCTTGGTGCATTCCTTTGCGTGGGAAGCACAATAAGAAATAAGTGCTTACAATCAAAAGATGGATATGTTTCTTTAACAGATAGTGAATTTAAGACAATTAATTCATCTACAAGTGGTAATAAGACAATAACATTAGCTAAGAAAGAAAATGGTAAGATTAAATTATTATTTGATCCATCAGCATGTGATGTGAATTTTGATGGCGCAGTTAATATTTGTGACTTGGTTTGTATTGCTCAGAGATTGGGAGATCCATTAAAAAAATAATATATAGGACAATTGAGGGCTAGATAGATATAACTTAAGTTTATGTTTATCTAGTTCTCTATTATTAAAACATGAAATATTTTGAGGGGAAGAAATATTGTTTTGTTTTTTATTATAAGGGTTTTGTAGATTAAGATATTGGAGGATGAAAAATGAAAAAGAAAATGAAGAAGGTATGTGCAGGCATACTGTGTGCTGCGTTAGCACTAACAGTAATGGTACCAACAACAAAGGTTGAAGATGTTGTAACAGTTGCAGCAGAAGAAAATTATGATGGGAAAGTTACTTACTGTGGTAGAACCTACCGTTATAAAATTAAGGGTGAAACAGAAGTAGGTTTAGTTAGTGTAGAAGAACAGTATGGTGAATTAGGTATTCCATCAAGGGTGATGATTGGTCGTACATATTATTCGGTAACTTCTTTGGAAAACAGATTTGGATTTGCACAAAAGTTTTCAAAGGTTTATGTACCAAACACAGTTAAGACACTTGGTGAACGAGTATTTGAACAATCAAAAATAGATGTTTTACAGCTTTCAAATAATCTTGAGGAAGTGGGGCTCGCTTTTTGTATAGGAGCAAGTGTTAATACTGTAAGTTGTAAGGCCAAGAATATTAAGGAAATAAAAGATGGATGTTTTCAAAAGTCAACAACACCGGAGGTACTTGTTTTAGGTAATTGGCTTATTAAGGCAGAACCAAGAAAAGGAAGTCGTTACTTAGACTTATCTAAATCATCATTAGCAAATGTTGATAAAGTTTATGGTCGCGCAATAAGTTTTGATGAAAGTGTAACTGAATTAATGCTTTCTAGTAAGATTGATTATGGTGCTATATTAAAAAAAGAATCATTTAAAAATCGTTGTAATAGATTTATAGAGAATGTATATATTGATGGATGTCAAGTAAGATGTAATTACGCTAATGATACATGTCCAAATATTATAAAGAAAAATTATTCTGCTTTTGAAATGACTCCGTTTAGTTTGAATTACTCATATGATAAAGCAAAATATTTATTAAAAAAATTAGGAATTAAGTATTATGGAAAAGAATGTGAAAAGGTAAAAGGAACATTAAGTGTTAAGGAAGAATATGATATTGCATTAACATTACATGATTATATAGTGAATAATTATGTTTATGATGAAAATATACAATCTTCTTTTGATTCAGTGTTTAATTGTCACACAGTTACAAAATGTCAGTATGATGCGGAAATGTATGCATTTTTATTAGAATGTGCGGGTGTTGAATCAGAAGTTGTTTTTTCAGCACAATTATATCCAGTAAGTAGTAGTGAAAAAGAAAAACGTATGGAAGAAAACCCAGGAATAGTTTTTCCAAAAGGTAATTATATATACGGATATGAAGCGCACCATGGGTGGAATGCAGTAAAAATAGGCGGAAAATGGTATTATATAGATACTACGGCTGATCGTAAAAGTGATTTTTATGCTTGCTTTTTATTCTCTAATGAAACAATTGAAAAAGGAACTCTTTTTTATAAATTTATGGATTTGAGTACAGAACTATCAGAAGAAGGAAAATATAGATTAGTTTGTTACAATGATAAAAATCATGTGTATCCTCATTTTCTTACTTATGAATATGCTAATAATGACGATGTGTTTAATGAATGGAATATTGCGGCTCATCCATTCCAAACTAGAGAAACTATGCTAGGTGTACCAGAATGTAATGAAACAAATGGTGATATTGATAAAGACTATTACTGTTATTCAAAAACAGGATATGAAATAGATTTATATAGAGCATTTCTTTTACAAACTGATGAAATGCAGCAGAGAATAATGAATTCAAAGGATGGTTATATAACCGCTAGTGAGGAAGAAATCGCAGCACTTAATGGCGTAGGAAATAGAGTTAGAAAAATCAGCTTAGTATCAGTTGAAAAAACTACCAATAAGGTTAAATTATTGATTAATTCTGAAGGACTTGATATTAATTTTGATGGTAAGATTAGTGTTAAGGATATGATTGAATTGATGAATAGATCAAAAGGAAAGCCAAGTGATAATAAATAGTTTATAGGGAAGGTTTTATATATAAATAACAAAAAACACCAGTGACGTACATTGCTGTACGCACCGGTGTTTTTTAAAATATTTATAAAACAAAAAAAGAAAAAAGAAAAAAAGAAAAAACTTAGTTAGCGCACCGCGGGGGTGACGTGTTGACGTCACGCACCCTGGTGCAGAAGTCTATGAGAAAAAACTTTTATCCAAAAGTAATAATCTCAAGTAATATATCCTAATGATATATTATATAGGATTTACAAGAAATTGCAATCATTATTTTAAGAAAATTTATCCCATTACAATTTTAACAGATGCTTCAGTTTGTGATGCATCATAAGGGATTATGTTACCAGAAACAAGGTTTCCGTTTACATACATTTCCTTAACACCCTTTTCAACATTGTCAGGGTTTACAACTTCTATATTATATGTAGTATTTCTGTATTTTCTTGTAAGTGTGAAATCACCAAATCCCTTAGGTACACAAGGATTAACCTGAAGACCTTTATGAGTTGGGTAAACACCTAAGATATGCTGTGAAACATTAACGAATGTCCAAGCAGCAGTACCTGTAAGCCAGCTGTTTTTAGCTTCACCGTGTCTTGGTGCATCAGCACCGGCAACCATCTGAGAGTAAACATATGGCTCAGTTCTGTGGATTTCACTGATTTCTTCAACATATGCAGGACATGTCTTTCTATAGATTTCGAAAGCTCTATCACCACGACCGATAACTGTTTCAGCGATTGAAACCCAAGGGTTGTTGTGGCAGAAGATACCTGCATTTTCTTTATATCCTGGTGGGTAAGAACTTACTTCACCAAGTTCTACATGATACTTTGTATAAGCAGGCTGTAAAATCATTACACCGTACTTAGTATCGAGTTTTTCTTTAACTGAATCTAAAGCCTGTTTAGCCTGACCACCTTCAACACCGATACCAGCAAGAACACAGAATCCTTGTGGCTCAATGTAGATCTGACCTTCTTCACATTCCTTAGAACCAACTTTATTACTATTAGCATCATAAGCACGAACGAACCATTCGCCGTCCCAACCTGCATCGAGAACGATATCAACCATTTCGTCAGCAAGCTTTCTTGCTCTTGAAGCTTCATCATTATTTCCAACTAATTCGTTGAGATCTGCATACTCTCTACCGTATTTAACATACATACCAGCGATGAATACAGATTCAGCAACTGGACCTTCACTAGGACCAAATGTCTGGAATGATTCACCTGGATGCTCTGAGAAGCAGTTAAGGTTAAGACAATCGTTCCAGTCAGCTCTTCCGATAAGTGGAAGATTATGAGGACCACGAGCATTTGTTATGAAATCGAAAGATCTCTTTAAATGTTCAAGAAGTGGTCTTGCGAGTGATTCATCATTATTAAATGGAACCATCTCATCTAAAATAGAAACATCACCAGTTTCGCGGATGTAAGCAGATGTACATGCTACTAACCAAAGTGGATCATCGTTGAAACCAGAACCGATATCAGCATTACCCTTCTTTGTAAGTGGCTGATACTGATGATATGCACTACCATCAGGGAACTGAGTAGCAGCGATATCAAGGATTCTCTCTCTAGCACGTTCAGGAATTAAATGAACGAAACCTAAAAGATCCTGACAAGAATCTCTGAATCCCATACCACGTCCGATACCTGATTCATAATATGAAGCAGAACGTGACATATTAAATGTAATCATACACTGATACTGGTTCCAAATGTTAACCATACGGTCAAGCTTTTCATCGTTACTCTTAACTTGGTAAGCTTTGAAAAGATTTGTCCAGTAATCTTTAAGTTCAGCAAATGCCTTATCAACAGCTGCTTCATCTTTATACTTATTAATAAGAGCAAGAGCAGGTTCCTTGTTAATAACATTAGGAGCTTCCCACTTCTTATCTCTATCAACTTCAGCGTAACCTAAAATAAATACGAAAGTCTTTGATTCACCAGCTTTAAGTGAAACATTAATCTGATGACTTCCGATTGGGCTCCAACCACTTGTAATAGAGTTAGTAGCTTTTCCTTCTTCAACTACAACAGGATCATCAAATCCTCTATATGCACCTAGGAATGCATCTCTATTTGTATCGAAGCCGTCAACTTCTGTATTAACAGAGAAGTAAGCGTAATGATTACGACGCTCTCTGTATTCTGTCTTATGATAAATAGTAGAACCGACAACTTCAACTTCACCAGTAGATAAGTTTCTCTGGAAGTTTCTTGAATCATCATCAGCGTTGAATAAACACCATTCAACGAATGAGAAAAGTTTAACTTCTTTATCAGCACTACCTGTATTAGTTAAAGTAACTTTTGTAAGTTCGCATGTGTCGTTAAGTGGAACAAATGCGAGTGTAGTTGCTTTAATGTCTCCCTTATTAGAAGTAATAGTTGTATAACCCATACCGTGACGACATTCATAATTGTCGAGCTCAGTTTTAACAGGCTGCCAACCAGGATTCCAAACTGTATCTCCATCTTTTATATAGAAATACTTTCCGCCGTTATCAGTAGGAACATTATTATAACGATATCTTGTTAATCTAAGAAGTTTTGCATCCTTATAAAATGTATAACCACCACATGTATTAGAATATAATGTAAAGAAATCATTACATCCAAGATAATTGATCCATGGAAGTGGAGTTTTTGGTGTTGTAATTACATATTCACGATTATTATCATCGAAAAATCCGAATTTCATATGTAACATACTCCTTTCTTAAATTTATTCAAAACATTTATTTATGTATTCATAGTATCTTTATTATTGTGTATTCATAGATTGCAATTTGAAATCTGAGTTTATCTACTATTATAATGTAACAAATTATCGAAATAGTTGTTACATTATAATAGTAGATAAATGGAAACTTAATATTAGTGTACTATATATAACATTTACGAAAACGTTTTAAGTTAACGAAACTTAACATTAATGTTTCGCAAAAACGCAATATATTACGATGCGTTTTTGAACAAATACTATATATATTGTACAAAATACCTTCTCGCGAAAGCTTTTTACTAAATCGTTTAAGTCAATATAGGATTAGTATATAAAATAATCTGGATAAAATCAAGTATTAATCTTGCAAATTTTAGACAAATTAATTATAATAATTTTAGTTATTTTGCGGTATTTAATAAATTCGTGAAAAAAATAAAAAAAAAGACTTGCACTTTTGTGCAATATGTTTTATATTAGGTTTATGAAAACGATTAAGTGATTTTACGCAAGACAAACACACCGAAATGGAAGATTTGGAGAAGGCAATATGGGAACATTAAAAGAGATTGCTGCCAAGTGCAAGGTGAGTACGGCAACGGTTAGTAAAGCGCTAAATGATCATAAAGACATAAGCGATGAAACAAAAGAACTTGTTCGTAAGGTCGCTAAAGAAATGAACTATTTTCCTAATGCTAACGCAAGGGCACTTAAGACACGGCGAACCTATAATATAGGAGTTCTTTTTGAAGATGAAGCGAAGAACGGACTTACGCATGATTATTTTGCCAGCGTACTCGACAGCTTTAAGAGAACAGTTGAGAAAAAGGGTTATGACATTACATTTGTTAACACTAATATAGAAGGACGAAACGGTCTATCATTAGTAGAACATTGTAGATACAGAGGATTTGACGGAGTCATGATTGCTTGTATGGATTTTGAAGACAGACAAATCCAGGAACTTATCGCAAGCAAGATTCCAGTCGTAATAATCGACTATATTGCAATGGGAAGAATATCAGTTGTTTCTGATAATATTTCAGGTATAAGAGATTTACTTACATATGTATATAATATGGGGCATAGAAAAGTAGCATATGTACATGGGGATGATTCGTCGGTATCAAGAGACCGTATCTACTCATTTAAGAAAACGGCTCAGAGACTTGGTCTCAAGATACCAAACAAGTATTACATAGAAGCACCATACAGAATTATGACAGCTTCTCAGAATGCTACAGCAGCTCTTTTGGATTTACCTGATCCACCAACTTGTATTTTTTATCCAGATGATTATGCAGCATTTGGTGGTATCAATGAAATCAATGAAAGAGGTTTAAGTATACCGGATGACATATCAATAGCTGGTTATGATGGTATAAGAATAGGAAGACATATCAAACCGGAACTTACAACATTACGTCAGGATACTGAATCAATTGGCGAGAAGGCAGGAGAGAAACTTATTTCTCTTATTGAAGATCCGAAAGGAACTAAGATTGAAGAAGTTGTAGTTAAAGGCGAAGTGTTTGAAGGGAACACGGTAAAGGATATACGTAAAAACAAATAAGAATATTATATTACGGGGGCGTGATAATACTGAATGCTAATTAACGATATTATTTACGTAGGTAATAATAATATAAAAAAACAAATTAAAAATTACCGCATGAAGGGCGGAAAAATTTATGCCATTGAAATGGCAAACTATTTTTGGAGGTAGATAGCATGAGAAAGAAATTTTTAAGCGTTGTTCTTGTTTCAACAATGGCTGCATCTTTATTAGCAGGATGTGGTGGCAAAGATGACGAGACAAAGAAGGCTAACAACGACACAACAAAGAAGACAGAAGAGACAGGAACAAAGGGTGGAGAAGACACAACAGCTGCACCAGCAGGTGATGCTAAGATTGAAGCTCCATCAACAGAAGGTTGGGATGATAGCAAGAAGATTTATGCTTATTCTTGGGATGATGACTTCTCAAAGAAATTAGGCATTGTTCTTGATAAGTTCCCAGAGTACAAAGATTATGTAGAGTTTGTTACTCTCGGTGTTTCAGGTACAGGTGATGAATATAAGCAGGGTATCAAGGATGCTTTAGAAGGTGATAAGTATCCAACATTTATCCCAGCTGATAACGATGTTGCTAAGTTCTTCTCAGAAGACGACAGCATTACAATGGATCTTGCTGAATTAGGTTTCACAGAAGATATGCTTGCTAACAGCTATGATTTCGCTAAGCAGTATGGTAAATTCGGTGACAAGCTTAAATGTTTGACATGGCAGGGTTGTCCAGGTTCTGTATTCTACAGAAGAGACATCGCTAAAGAGGTTCTTGGTTCAGATGATCCTGAAAAAGTTCAGGAAGCTATGGCTGACTGGGATAAGTTCTTTGAAACAGCTGATAAGCTTAAAGCAGCTGGATACAAGATTACATCTGGTCCAGATGATGTTAAATATGCAATCTGGGATTCACAGACACAGCCTTGGGTTAAGGTTAATGATGATGGAACAGAAAACTTACAGTTAGACGATGCTGTTAAAGATTACTTCGAAACAGGTAAGAAACTCTATGATGGTGGATATACAAACAACACAAGCCTTTGGTCAGAGGATGGCGCTTGGGCTGCAGGTCAGAAGAGTGATAGTAAAGTATTCTGCTACTTCTGCTGTCCATGGATGGTAGGCGTTATGCAGGGTAACGGCGCAACAGACGGAGATTGGGGCGCAATCACAGGACCTACATCATATCACTGGGGCGGTACATACGTATCAGTTGGTAAAGACACAAACAACAAAGAACTTGCTGCATTCTTACTTTATGAGTTAACATGTGATCCAGATATCGCTGTTGAAATCACAAATAAGACAGGTGACTTCTGTAACAATAAAGAAGCTAACAAGAGATTAACAGAAGGTAACGAACTTGCTGCTGATAACGCTGCTATGAAGTTCTTAGGTGGACAGAACCCAATCGAAGCTTGGGCTAAGGCTGCTGAAGGTATCTCACAGGCTAACGTTACATACGCTGATGCTTCAATCAAAGCATTTATCGATGACGCTGCTAAGAGTTACAACGCTGGTGAACTTAAATCAGTTGACGAAGCTGTTGAGTTCGTAGAGAAGAAGTGTGATTCAGATCTTCACATTAGCAAATAATTATTTGATATTATTTAAATTAAATAAATTATTATGGTCGCGCACCAGAAATTCTGGTGCGCGATATATAGTTAAAATAAAATATATTAAATTATTACATCATTAAGGAAACGGGGTGACAGTTTGAAAGGTCATAAGAAAAAAACAGTAGACTTAAGTAAGTATGGATATATATTTATAGCTCCATTCTTTCTTATCTTCATTGTATTTCAGTTATATCCATTGATTTATACATTCTATAAATCATTTTATTATTCAACATTTACAAGATTTGGAAGTATAGAACACTTCGGTTTAGAAAACTACAAAAAGTATATTGGTACTGAGAAAGAGTTTTGGTGGGCCGTTGCTATAACAGTTGGTTTGTGGTTATTAAACTTTGTACCACAGATTTTACTTTCATTATTACTAGCAGCATGGTTTACCGATGTAAAATATAAATTAAAACATGATGGTAAGTACAAAGTTATTATGTACATGCCAAACATTATTACTGCAGCTACTATTGCGGTATTATTCTACAAGATGTTTAATAATAATGGTCCGATGACCGAGATTATGCGAAAGTTAGGTATGGTTAAGGCGGAACATTATGTACTAGAAAAAGGATGGGCAACATTCTTTATTATTGCGTTTATACAGTTTTGGATGTGGTATGGAAATACTATGATTGTATTATGCGCAGGTATCATGGGTATCAGTCCTTCATTATATGAGGCAGCCATGGTTGACGGAGCTACTTCAAGACAGCAGTTCTTTAAGATTACAGTTCCATTGTTAAAGCCAATTTTACAGTTTACATTAGTAACATCGGCTATCGGTGGTTTACAGATGTACGATATTCCATATTTGTTTAATGATGGTGGTCCTATTATCAATATTGGTAAAGAGCATGTATCATCAACACAGACTGTTGTTATGTTGATTAAGAAGTTTATTTTCGCTGATAAGCCTGATCATGGTAGAGCAGCTGCTTACTCAGTAGTATTATTCTTTATCACATTAGCAGTAAGTATGGTATTCTACATTGCTACTTCTGAAAAGAAGGAAAAGAAACCAAAAAATAATGCTAAAAATGCGGAAGTTGTAGAAGGGTAGGTGGACAGAGTGAAAAAATTATCAGGTAATAAGATTTATCGTAATTGTATTTGTATTTTTCTCTGTTTCTTATCACTATTTCCTTTCTATTTGTTATTTATAAATTCAACTTTGAAATCAAGTGATATTCAGGGAACAATTCGTTTGATACCAGGCTTAAACTTCTTCAAGAATCTTAAGGGACTTCTTGAAGGTGAAGCAAAAACAAGTAACGTAAACGTACTTCAGGCTATGAAGAACTCACTTATGGTTACTGTACCTGCTACATTTTTACAGGTATATTTTGCTGCACTTACAGCTTATGGTGTTCATACATATGATTTTAAATTTAAAAAAGCAGCATGGGGATTCATTTATGCTATCATGATGGTACCAACTCAGATTTCTATCGTCGGTTTTATCAAGGTTGCTAAAATGACAAACACATATAGAACTTATATTCCTTTGATTATTCCAGCTATGGCAGCTCCAACTACTGTTTACTTTATGAAGCAGTACATGGAAGCAAGTTTGTCATATGAAATAATTGAAGCAGCAAGAATTGATGGTACAACAGAATTTGGTACATTTAACCGAATAGTAATTCCATTGATTAAACCTGCTATGGCTACACAGGCTATATTCGCATTCGTTGGTTCATGGAACAACCTCTTCACACCAACAATGATTATTGGTAATGAGAGAAAGAAGATGACAATGCCTATGTACGTAGAAGCGTTAAAAGCTAATGATAAAACTCAGGATATGGGTCAGATTTACTGTGGACTTTTCCTCACAGTATTACCTATTTTAGTAATGTACGCATTCTTATCTAGATATATCGTTGCAGGTGTTGCTCTTGGTGGTGTAAAAGAATAATTTAATATGTTTATAAAGCAGGCAGAAATGCCTGCTTTTTTTATATAGAAAAAACAATATATCTATGTAAAAATATCGGTTTTAATGTTAAAATATATGGAGTTGGTTATATATAATAAACACTAGAAAGGATTAGAGAGATGGCAGATATAGGTAATAATGAAAAACCAGTTAAGGATGATAGAAATAGATTATTTAGATATTTTGAAGTATTTGGAAATGTGTTTGGATTAAATATTTGTTTTATAATAGCTTGTTTACCAATAGTTACAATAGGAGCATCATTTACAGCGTTGTATTCTATGTGTATCAGATTACAGGAAAATGAAGAAGAAACAATTATATACCCATTCTTTATGGAATTTAAAAAGAATTTTAAACAGGCTACATTAACATGGCTTGCATTAGTAGTTGCATTTGTTGTAATGGCTGCTGAATTTCTTGTTATACAGAAAGTTGGAGGAGTTATAGGAGTTGTATATTTCTTTGTTTTGTTTATAGAATTGCTAATTGTTGTTCTTGCAATTCCGTTTTTATTTCCTCTTATTGCAAGATATAAAAATACGTTTTTAGGAACAATAAAGAATTCAATTATTTTATCAGTTGGATATTTTGGTAGTTGGATTAAGATTGTAGTTGCATGGGTTACACCAGTGTTGTTTTCATTTTATTTTGAACCTATGATATTCCTTCTTACATGGTATTTGTGGGTATTATTTATTCCAGCAGTAATTGCATATGGAACTTCATATACAGTAAGAAAAGTATTTAGAATTAATAGTGAAAGAGTAGAGAAAACAAATGATGAGAAAGAAGAGAATAAAGAAGAGAAAGTAGAAGAAACAGAAAACAATAGATAAATGTATGTACGTATATTAAAGAACAGTGTTTGGAGGTTGTATGAAATATTTTGCATCAACAAGTAATGAGATTTCACAAAGAGAAGTAGATAATGCTAAAAGAGCGAAAGATATTGCAAGGGAAGCGGTTGTTTTATTAGAGAATGACGGTTTGCTTCCTGTTGAGAAACCATGTAACATTGCCTTATTTGGTAATGGTGTTAGATGGACAGTTAAGGGCGGTACAGGATCAGGTTCTGTAAATAGTAGAAGTTTTGTAACTATTGAACAAGGCCTTAATAAATATGGCTTTAGAATAGTTAGTAGCGATTGGCTACTAAGATATGATGAAAAAAGAAGAAAACATTATAGTGATTATAGAGCATGGGCTGCAGAGCGTGCAGCATCATTAGGCGTTAATGTTGCATCAGTAGCCATGAATGAAGGAATTAAGGAATGTGAAATTAATCCTATTCTTGAAGATGATATTGTGGATGCAGATTTGTGTATTTACGTTCTTGCTAGAAATTCTGGTGAAGGATGTGATAGATCAGAGAATAAAGGTGATTATGTATTATTCCCTGAAGAACTTGAAAGTATAAAGAAACTTGCCGGGCATTATGAGAAGTTTGTTTTAGTTCTTAATGTTGGCGGTGTTTTAGATATGTCTGAAATTAAGAAGGTGGAGGGTATTAATTCTATTATTCTTTTAGGACAGCTTGGGAATTTAACAGGTGAAGTATTACCTGAAGTTTTACTTGGAATGGTTAATCCGTCAGGACGTCTTACAGATACATGGGCAAATGCATACGAGGATTATCCTTCATCAGCTACATTTAGCCATGTAAATGGCAATGTTAATGAGGAAGGATATAGTGAAGGAATCTATGTTGGATATAAGTATTTTGATACTTTTAAGATTCCAGTTATTTATCCATTTGGTTATGGAAAATCTTATACTAGTTTTGAAACTAAGCTTGTTAATGTTTGTAAGATGAATGAAGTATATTCTAAACTCGCTCATATAAATCCAGTTGGTGATATGGACATTTATAAAGCATTATGTAAGAAGACGTGGGGTGAACTTGCAGGTGGATTAAGTAGTTTAAATAATATAGGTGACTTATTAAATCTCAAGGATGATAATAATTCTAGTGTTGAAGTAAATGGAAAACTTAATTCAGATTCAGATGTGTATGAAAGATATGCAAATGAGATTTTCGCTGATTGTGGTCGTTTCGAGAATCTTGAAGAATTGTCTAATAAGGTGCTTTTGGAATTTAAGGTTAAGAATACAGGAGCATTTGCTGGTAAGGAAGTAGTGGAAGTTTTCGGTTCTGCTCCAAAAGGAAAAATGGATAAGGCTAGTAAGGTTCTTATTGGATATACAAAGACAGGTGAAATTGCACCTGGTGAAGAAGTGGATGCATATGTGGTTGTTGATATTAAGGATATGGCTTCATATTGCGAGAATTGTAGTGCATGGGTTCTTCACAAGGGTAATTATAGAATTTATGTTGGTAAGAATGTTGCAGAGACTGAGTATGTGGCAGATATCAATTTGGATGAGATGGTTAAGTTTGGTCTTTGTAAAACTATATGGGAGAAGCCTAGTGCACTTTCTGAACTTAATTCAGGTTATAAGCTTGCTGAAGGTGAAGATTTTGATGAAAGAAAAGCAGAGTCTAAGTTTGCTGTAGATGTTAAGGCTAGAGATATTAAAATTACTGAATTTAAATATACTGAAGTTAGAGAAAGCGCTAGTGATATTGCAAAGAAGAAATGTAGTGAAAGTATGGCATATTCTTGTGATAGTAATACTAAAGATATTACAAGTTTAGAAGATGATAATAATTGTAGGTTAAAGAAGGATGTTAGTATCGATATGATACTAAGTGGTGAAGCTTCTGTAGAAGATATGGTTTCACAGTTATCTGATAGAGAACTTGCACTTCTTGCAGTTGGTAAGCATAAGGAAGAAGTATCTAACGAGGAAAAGGATGTTGAAGAGATAGCAGGTAATTCTTCAGTCTCTGTACCAGGTGCAGCTGCGGATACTTCAGATTGCATCTTTGAAAGCAGAGGAGTTAGAAAGTTAGTTACTGCAGATGGACCAGCAGGTTTACGACTTCAGCCTGTATTTAAAACAGATCTTGATGGAAATTATATTCCTGGTGGTGAGATTTTTGATGATACATATACAACATGGGCCGATGATTTAGACGAGAGTAAGTGTGTTACTTATTATCAGTATTGTACAGCTATTCCTATTGCTTGGTCACTTGCTATGACTTGGAGCAAGAGTGCTCTTTATGAAGCTGGTGATATTGTAGGTGGTGAAATGGAAGAATATGGTGTCGACCTTTGGCTTGCACCAGGTATGAATATTCATAGAAATCCTCTTTGTGGTAGAAACTTTGAGTATTATTCAGAGGATGCATTTGTTGCGGGTATGTGCTCTGCAATAATTACTGAAGGTGTTCAGGCTCATAAGGGTAAGGGTACAACTATCAAACATTTTGCTGCTAATAATCAGGAAGATAATAGATTTTTTGTTAATAATATTATGAGTGAGAGAGCTCTTCGTGAAATTTACTTAAGAGGTTTTGAAATCTGTGTTAGAAGAGCTAAGCCTAGAGCTCTTATGACAAGTTATAACTTGATTAATGGTTATCATTCTTCAAATAGTTTCGGACTTGTTCAAAATATTCTTAAGGATGAATGGGGATACAGCGGTCTTGTTATGAGTGATTGGTGCACAACCATGGGTAACTTCGATCAGTTTTATATGTATGAAATTGTTAATCCAAAGTCTGCACCTTCAGGATGTGTGTATGCTGGTAATGACCTTATTATGCCCGGTTGCACTCAGGATGTTGAAGATATTCTTAAGGCTGTTCAAAGTGGTGAAGAAGTTGAAGGATTCAAGATTAGTAGAGCTGACTTAGAGGCATGTGCAGCATCTGTTATAAGATGTGTTGTTGAAATCGAGAGAAGTAAACTTAAATAAAAAATATTAAAATGTATTATAAAAATATAACTTAGTGTAATTTTATTTATGCTAAGTTATATTTGTTATGGAGAATTATGATGGATGAGATAATTAGAAAGAGCATAGTGTTCTATGGATGGGTACAGGGTGTTGGATTTAGATATAGAGCAAGTCATGCAGCATCTAGATTTGGTTGTACTGGTTGGGTTAGAAATGAATACAATGGTAGTGTATCCATGGAAATCCAAGGAAGTGAAGCACAAATAGATCAGGTTATTATGACCATTGAACAAGGTAGATTTATTAAAATCGAGAATATGGAAGTTAAGTCTTTGCCGGTGGATGAAGATGAAAGAAGCTTTAGGGTCAGGTAGAGAGAAGATTTAGATATTATTGGAATACTAGTAAAATAATTTTAATAATATGATGTGTGAAGCAAGTTGAGTGTTATGCTCGGCTTGCTTTTTTATTGTGAGATGGTGGGGTGGGTGGAGTAAGGGGTAAGCCTACCTATGAGCCCAAATAAGTTGAAGGTAGCCAAAAGTAAATTTCGTGATATAAAAGTTCATTTAATGACTCCTTAATAATTAATATATTAGGATGGACATGATGGATATAGTATCTCTAATACAATTAAGACTTTCTTAAGACTTAAATTAAGTGTTACTTAATAAAGATTAGTTATTATTTATATATATGATAAAAGTGTTATGTATATAAATTAATCTAATATGCTAAAAGCTATGTATTTTAAGTGTATAGGAGTTAATGGACTTGTCTAAAATCCAGAAAATAAAAAAATTTTTTAAAAAGTGTTGACAGTGATTTTTATATATGATATATTTACTACGACAGATGTAGTACGACAGGCGTTGCAACGAGTAACGTACTACGACAAACAATGCAACGACAGTCGAGAATGGCCATCGCATCTGGAAAGAAGAAGAGAAACAAAATTTATAAAGAGTGAGAAAAGAACAACAAAATCATGAAAAAATTTAAGCGGACAAGAACCATGAAAGATTTATTAAAGAGGGAAAAAGAGATTTATATGAAATAATAAAGAGAAATAAAAAAAAGAGTTTAAAAACTCAAGAACATGAAAAAATTTAACACATGAAAAAATTAACCACATGAAAAAATGAATTCAGGAAGGATTTAGAAGGAGGACAGGTTTGAAAGTATTTATTAGGTACATTAGGAAAAACATGTTAGAGAAGAAAGGGAGACTTTTCCTATTGATTTTCTCAATAATGCTAAGTTGTGCATTGATGGTTATGAGCTTAGGACTTATTGATACAATCGTGGAAAGTTTCACAGAACCGATGAAGAAAGCGGCTGCAGGAAGAGACATTGCAATCAGTTCAAATACTGAGGAAATCTTCTTTAAAGAAGAGGACATTAACAAGACTGGTATTAAAAATTTAGATGGTGAAATTGATATGCCAGCAGTTGTTGATGACGAAGACGAGATGATTTATACAAACCTTAGAGGTATGAAATCATATAAAAAGGATATGATTGAGGGAAGTTTTAAATCATCAGATAATACAGATTGTATTATTTCAAAAAGAGTTGCAGATGAAAGAAAACTTAAGGTTGGAGATAAACTTAATGTTCTTATCTCTGGTGAGAAGAAAGAGTTAAAGATTACTGGATTAGCAACTGCGGACGGAATATTCTATAGTGATGAAACAAAGCAGTTTACAGTTGTTGTTAATTATGAATT
>ODAJ011534037.1_pt1 | contig 16872 bp, 26 predicted proteins | sample 1539241 | NCBI WGS metagenome assembly ODAJ01 (sample SAMN02144231, study PRJEB22623) | gut metagenome | biome: sheep rumen | host: Ovis aries | place: New Zealand
GTACGAACGAGCCGATAACAATAGATTCTTTTACTTCCAAATCACCTTGCCATGACGGCGAGAAATACCACACCTTCGTGCCAATTGGATACGCTTTAACTTCTTGCATGTGTCACTCCTTAATGTTTCATCGCAATTGCTGTCAGACGGTTCATTTCTTTAACTGCTTTCGGGTCTTGTACTGCCAGCTTCGCTACAAATTCTTTGTCCTTCTTCAATTCAGCAATCTTATATTGCGCAATTTCTGGTGTTTCTTCGCCCGCGTTGTAGTTCTGCAGGTTCTTTACCCCACCTTCTTTGGCACCAATTGCATAGAATAACTTCATAGCTTTATCTGTGCCCAATGTTTTTTCAACGGTGTCCAATTCTTCTTGGGTAAAGCCCGTCGCGGCAACAATATCTCTAATTGCTTTCGCAGCTAATTCTTTATTAACTTCGTAATTTGCACCCCATTCTTTTTTCAGGGCCGCAACACCTTCTTCGACTTTCTGATTCCAGTCATCGTCGGCGCTTTTCTTAAGAGCTTCGTCCTGTTGTGTGATAAATTCAGACAAAGCCTTCGCTTGTTTGGTGCTCAGACCCAATTCGAACAGTTTGTCAGCTGCCGCTTTCGCAAAGTCTGTATCGCCAAATCCATATTCTTCAGCTTTTTCTGGACGGCCCAACGCCTTGTAGACTTCGCTGAAGTCGCGGTTACCATTTTCGTCAGCTTTCGGAATACGAATCAAATCGTTCTTGTCCGCGCCAACAAAGCTCTTTGTTTCACGTAAGGCTTTGATGACCGCCGCTGGGTCTGCGTACTTCGAGTTCTGGATAAAACCCTTGTCTTCATCAGACAGATTCCACGAGTCGTAGAAGTTTGTGTTTTCACCACCGTTCTGTGGTGTTGCATTGCCATTTTCAATTTCTGCCATTCTATCATCCTTTAGTTAGCAACTATTTCTTGTGACATTATCTCAGACCCGTCGGGGTTTCCCATCTTGACGGGTTGAGGGTGAAGTGCTTCGTTGCGCGCATCCAATATCGCGTCGACAACTATGTTCTTTCCTATTTCAACAAATACGGAATTCGTGTTGGCGCCTGCACCAGAACCCACGAGTGGGTTCCGATGTCTTAGCGACTCAAGCCATATGATAAATTCTTTTGGCAACCCAGCAAGAGTTGCCTTTACTGTCTCGTTCATTACTGTTCCATCGCCTGCGCGGTAGCCACATCCTTAATCGCCGAGCCAACTTTCGGAGCTGCATCAATCATTTGTGCTACTTGTTGCGCCTGCGCCTTTTGTTCCGCAATCATCGAAATTTCATCCGGTGTGCGCATCACGTGTGCTGGTACATTCATTGTTTCTTGTAAGTACCGCACCAATTTTTCTGGGTCTAATGCGTCAATCACACTCGGGTCAACCGATGCAAATTGCGAAATGTATTGCATTAATGTCACCGCAGAGTTCGCCGAATCCATACGCTGCCCCTTGAGTAAAGGATTGTCTAACACAACGTCAAAGGGTACACCGTCTAATTCGGCGGGCATCTGTGGGAGCACATTCATGTCTCCATAGATTATAAGCTCAGCTTCAATCATCGGCAACAGGAATTCTCTTGATATACGGTCACCCGATGGAGCAACCAAGTTCGCGCGTTCGTTCGCTTTAATCATAGCGTCAGTTGCCGAACGCGACTGAGTATCAGACATCAGCGCCATGTACTTTGCTAACAACGCCGTTTCAATCGTGTCTTGATACTTCTGAATTATATAATCCATCGGTGGCAGTTCGCCGTACGCCTTCAATGGTTGCACCATTGGGCGCCCTTCGTCGTCAATACCACCTTCAATCACGGTACCAGACGCTGCAACCTTGCGCGCGTCAATAATATCGGAGTTAGTCAACAGTGTCGGCTGACCAACCAAGTCGGTCTGCTTCATAAAGTTGAACTGCAAACTGTTCAGCGCCTTCACCGATGGTAATACCGACATAATCGGGGAGAAACCATATGGGTCGTCGGAGGACGGGAACACCGCAGAACGGAAACACAGGTACGGGCAATATTTCATTTCGCTCGACTCGATGATTTCCATGTTCGTCTTATCTATATATGTGGATGTGTATTTGCCAGACGTTGTCAACGATGGTTCAACCGCATGTACCAATTCGATTTTATCGTCCAACCATTTCAAGTCTTTGCGGTCTTTGTATTTTTCCGGCATATAGTCTGGGAAAATCGTCAACAGGTTCCGCATTGTGTACATAACTTTGCGGTAGAATATGTTCACAAACCCATACGCGTCCTTATCGATGTAAAATTCTTTAATCGGCAACGCGTGATAACCAATACATTTGTGTTTCAGGTCAGGTTCAATCTGCATAATAGCATGACCAAACGCGCCCGCCGACATATAACATTCGTTCATCGCCGATGTGAAGTTGGAATACGCGGAGTAACGACGGTCATACAAGAATTGGTTTTCAACATCCAACACAGGGCCGTATTGTTCTTGAACCTGTGGGTCAAAGAATACCAGTTTGTGCCACAAGTACGCTTGTGGGGTTAACATGGAGTTCAGCACCGCTGCATATATCGGCAGATTGGTCTGTGCTGTGTCGTCCATCTTCGGAATCAGTTGCGACAAATCTCCATTCGTGCGCTTCACACGGAAGTATGCGTTACGCGGGTCGGAGAACACCGCAATTTCATCCCATTTCGGGTCATAGTTGGTGCGTTTCATTTCCAGATAATCTAATCTGGACATATAATATGTAATATCGTTTGGTCTTGGCATATACTGCACCTTTATATTATAAGTTACTATTTCCCAACGATGGTTGTTTCTGCATCATTCCAGACAAAAAGCCTGCAGTCCGATTGTTTGGCATCGAGTTGCCCATAAACGTAGACAACAAACCGCGTTTATTGCGCTGGTTTTTGACGTCAGCCGCTGTATCGCCCAAGTTTATCAATGGGTCTGGGGTCTTCTGTACCACTTGTTTGATTTTAGGTGTGCTATAAGACATTTATTTCTCCTATGCTATAAACAATTATAGACAGGTGCGGTCATTATTGCAAGTATTTTATTCACCGCCGGTAATCGTGCCGTAGAAATCCACTCCATTATTATATATATAAGGACGGTCGGAATAGTTTTCTTGGATTCTATTTGCCAATTCTAATTTGGTATGCTTTTTTCTGACCACTTGGGCAGCGTATAAGAAGGATGCAACGACATCTTGGTCGAGCCCGTGCTTATTGGAGAAGTCTTGGAACTTACCAATTTCGGACAGGGCGGGGATTGTGTCGCGTGAAAACTTCGCGTTATTGATGAGCCAGCGTCCGTTCTCGATTTGTTCGGGGCGGAGCAGGCGTTTAATGCGGATTACATTAAACCCTTCGCGTTTGAACGTCTGCACGAGGGTCAGCATGGTTTCTTTATTAGTGGTCGCAGCATCAAATGGCAATGCGACGGTTTGTATCCCGAGGGTATGAAGGCGGGAGAACCAATAATCCCATGGCCGGTTGTTCTCCCATTCTATAGAAAGCACGAGTGGGCAGGTTGGAGTTTCTGCTGTGATGGTGCACACGGTATAATCGCGCCCCGAGGAGTGTTGTATATCAAATGTAGCAATGTGGGATTGTGCGGATGTAGTTGGCAGGGAGGAGGGTTCGAGGATGCGTGCTGGGTCAGCATCGAACAAAGCCTGTAATTCTGGGTAAAACAGTGCTGTCATGTTGGGTCTACCTTTATCAATAAAGTCAAAGTCGCAGAGGAATTCCACGTTGAAGGACTGGAGGGCTTGTTCCATGGTTAATCCATTGGTCAAGCAATATTTAATATGTTCGTCGTAAATTTCTTTCACGCGCTCAGGTGGGAAGGCTTCTGGGTTTTGGTTAACGCCAATCATTTTGGAGAACCAGTTCGGGTCATCTTTGTATGCTTGGTACATGCGGTATAAACGGTAGCCATCATCTACGCGTGCTGTGCCTAAGAAGGCGGCCCAACCGTTACGGTCGGCGAGGCAGTACTGCAATACTTCAGCGTACACGGTTGGGGAAATGGAGGACAGTTCGTCGACAACGAGGCCATCGAGGTAACGTCCGCGGAATTTTTCGGCGGTGCGTGCACCCCCGAGGGTAATGGTAGCACCGTTCGCGAGTGATATAATAGAATCAGTTTTGGAGTAGTGTCGGATATACCCTTCATTATTATCGAGGGTTTGGAATATTCCGAGGACATTAGCGACGGATTGTTCAGCGAGGGGACTACACCAAAGGTATTGTCCGTCGGTGGGCCCGTTATAAGCGCGCTTTAAGGTTTCGGCAGCGGAGGAGTAGGACTTCCCGCATCTGCGGTGGCAAACCAGTATGGCTCTATGCCAAGGTGTATTGTGGAAATCGACGAAGACGCTTCGTGGTATGTATCTCATATTGGGGAGTATAGGACAGGAAATGGAAAATGTCAAGTTTTATAAATAAAAAGCTTATTACGTGTACACATTGCCGTAAAAATCGACTTGACAAACTTGACAAATCTTAAAAAAAATGTCCTGATTTTTTCTAAAAATTTGCTTATTTGCTCGTTCCGGACACTTTTTCTGAAAAAAGCTTATGAAAATCTTTTGTTGTCGACAGCGTTTTTTTGTCTAAAAAGCAAAAAATTAGAAATTTTCCGGACAATTTTCTGAAAAAAGTTTATGGGTTGTCCGGAAATTTTTTGCTTATGGTTTTTGAGGAAAATCTGCTGGAGGGCAGAGAAGGGAAGGAACCCCGCAGGCAAACAATCTTTCGTTGGGGGGTTGTACCGGACTTTTCTATTATAAGTTTTTTTTTTAAGAAAAATCGAATTTTTGAAAAAAATTGCTTATGAAAAAAATCGCATGTGTTTTTTAAAATAAAAAAATCTGTGCGCCCCCCTGAAAAAAAAGTTTTATCACATTATAATTATAAAAAAGCAATTTTTTATAATTTTTTACTTGCATAAACTTTTTTTTGTGTTATTATAAACTTGTAAAAATTAAAAACTTGTTTTTTGATTTTTACTTTCAAGGCGGTTGATTCGGTTGTTGAACAACAAAATCAACTAGAACAAGAACAACAAGAACAAGAGTAAAAAACTATGAAAACTTTCAAAATCAAAACAAGTGATTTTATCAATTTGAAAAAAGTTGAAAATATCACCGATAAAAATACATTAGAACAAGTTGAACAAGTTGAACAATTGACAAGCGATAAAATTGTAAAAAATATGAACAAGGGTAAAAACTCTGTACTTATGATTGGTACAAGTGGTAAGTATTATATCACGGCGCGCCCGTGTTATGTTGATTCGCTGGTAAGTATTTTAGAGTCGGTTGGTATTACTAGTGATAAAATTGTACAAGTGAAAAAATCAACGAATACTAATGTTGAGTTATCACTTGACCAATTAAAAACAATGTTAAAAAACTAAACCAAGAAAGCAAAAAGCCCTTGAACAAGGGCTTTTTGCTAGTTTTATTTTTTAGCAAGAAAACAAGAAAAGAAAAGAAAAGAAAAGAAAACAAAAGAGAGAAAAGAAATGAAAACAATCAACTATGACAGAGACGAATACAGAGTGGGAGAAAGTATTTATGGTAAAGAATATCAAATAGAAATCAACGAAAACAGAATAAATGAATATGAATATATGCAATTAGTACAAAGAGCGTTGAATATATTAAAGAAAAGAACAACGCAGTACAGAAAAGAAAACACAATCGTGTATCACAATCCAAGACAAGAAAGAATAAATAGATTAAATAGTGTAGTGTTGACAGTAAGACACACAGACACTGGAATAGAACCACGGCAACCATATAATAAATGGCTGGTCGCTGTGATTCAAAAGAACGAGCGTGAGAGAGAAAACCTAACCAGTATCGCAAAGATGCTGAAAATTAACTAATGAACTAAAGGAAAAACAAATGACTAATGAAAAAAGAGAACTGAACACATCGTGCGACTTTATTGACGGAATGAAAGTAGAAGCAGAATTCCGTGTAGACGGAAGAACAGAAGTTGTAGTAGCAGAACTGAAACAAGTAGGGTCTACTTGGTATTTATTGCAAGATAAATATGACGGCTCGAGCTGTGGAGATAAAAGAGAATACAAATACAGTTGGAGCATCGGTTCAAGCTGGCACCAAGGCGGTGATAGTGTGTATCGCATCACAACAACAAACAAAGCAACTAAACCACAAATTACTGAAACAGCAAATGCAGTATGGAAAGAACTTGAAGACACAATCGAAAATGTAAAATCATATGCTATGGGACTGGCAACAGTTGACAAAGTGAAAGATTTTACAAAAGCACTGAATAAACTGTGTAAGTAAAGAAAACAGCCCAGCCATAGTGCTGGGCTATAACTAAAAGAGAAAACAATGTCAATGTGGGTACCAATGAAACTATTAGAGCCGGTAAAAAACAAACCGCTCGATAAAAAGAAAATAGAAGACCTTATAAAATATATAATGGACGAGTTATTCTTGGTAATAACAGAAGAAGATGCGTGTTATTGTGGACACGGGTTTGATTATAAAGAATTTATAAACAAACATTATAGAAATGTCCGCGAAAGAATAAAACACATAGCAAACAACTAAAAAAAGAGAAAACAATGATAGGTATCGTACCAATTAAAAGAAGCCTAGAAAACCTAGACAAAGAAAGATATGGTGTTGCAACCGGCGCACGCGAAGGCAGTGTCATCATAGAAATAATTGTGTACGACAAACAAGGTGATTTACCTAGCGCAACACAACACATAGTCGCTAGTACAACAGAGGAGGCACAAATTGTAGCAGACCAAATACGAACTAGTTATAACAAAATAAACAAAATATAACAAAGGAAAATAAAATGAACAAAGAAGAGCGGGCAATACAAGCGTATATGCGAGTCGTGTATTCAAATACTGGATACAATCACTTGACAGTAATACAAACGCTATATTGTCTAATAACTAACAAGATAAAGAAAAACGATTTAACGGATTTTCTTTTAGGAGCAATGAAAGTAGACGGTCTAATGGAAGACATAAAGAAATGGAGCGAAGAAAAAGAATTCGTGCTATTTACAAGAAAATATGCAGAACCATTAGATTTGGAAGGCTTCAGCTCAACAAGAGACCGCATACAAGATATCATAGATGAACTTGGTATTAAAATAAAAAAAGGTGAAGAATTCACAGGAAAAATACCAGTGAAAGATATCTTGCGTGTGACAAAATCAATCTCGAAGAGAAGAACCGGAGTGCAATATTCTAAAAATATGTTGAACAATCCGCACGGCTCAAACACTCCAAGAGAATATAGACAGGCGTTTATAGAGGCGACACAAAACACACAAGAACGGTATCGAAGAAAACCGCAACGGTATAGTGTGTCGTACGATGAAGACAAACCTGTATTTTACACAAGTATGGAAGGGCGACTTGCTAAATTGCCGTACTATAAATTCAAAAAGTATGTAAAAGAAGGCAAGATTCAAGAAGATGGCGAACGCAGAGCGCGTGAAGTTATTCCAGATGGCACATTTGTAAGAGTAGGAAAATACATAGAAAGAAACTACCCAAAATGGCCAATGATAACAAAAGAAGCCCTGCAAAGAGCGTTTGAAGAAATCAAACCATGCCATATGGTAATTGACAGGAACTTCGAGAAAGCGTATAACCCAATATACAATGACCACCAAGACACGGACGGAGACAAAGCAAGTAATTACAGTTGTATGTCTGGTCGTGGGCCAGAAGCACAAGAATTCTACGGTGGAATTCATGGGTGTAGTGTGGTGAGATTTGAAACCGAAGACGGAAAACAAGTTGGGCGTTGTATTATGTATGAATACAAAGGACAACGACACTTTATAAGAATCTACGGTCTATACGATTACCACAGAACCATGATAAATCTGTTGCAGAATGAAATGAAACCAAATGATTTATTTGGTAGAAACGAATGCATAGATGGCATGGAATTAGAAACCGACTGGGATTGGGACACTCATCTAATGTATCTAGATGGAAACCATTATGGATACAGAGAAGTTACAAAAGCCGACAATCCAGACAACCCAAAGTATGTGGTTAGTACCAATTATGACTGTGATTGTAAAACAACAAACGAAGGCACAATAGGAGACGATGATGACGACTACTATGTATGCGACCATTGTGGACACAGAGTACACAGTGACGACGCGTTTTTTGTAGACGACTATGTGTTCTGTTGTACAGATTGTGCGCATGAAGATGGATGGTATGCATGTGACTACTGTGGTGAGTGGGAACATGAAGACAACGGCTTCTGGATAGACGATAACTTCTACTGTGATAGCGACTGTGCAAGAGCAGACGGAAACGAGAAGTGTCTATTCTGTGGAGAATGGCACAGTAAAGACGACATTTTAGATGTTGGCGATGGAGATTACTATTGTAATGACGAGTGCGCGATGAAAGATGGTTGGAAAATATGTGACCATTGTGAATCGTGGGTACACGAAGATTATGAAATAGAAATCGACGATAAGATATATTGTAGCGAATACTGCGCAGAAAAAGCAGGGTATGTAAAGATTGGAGAGGAATGGAAGCGAGCAGAGGATGAAGAAGAGGTAAAAGAAACAGAAGAACCAAAGGAGGTTGTAAATGAAGGTTAATTTTACCGAATATAAACAAATACTTGAAGCCGAGCGAGTAAGTATTCATGACTTGCTGACGCACTTCAAGAAAGACAACATGGACTATGACCAGTGGGGTAATATCTATGTAAACTTTAACAAAGACACCAAAGGAACACCAATTATGGTGGCGCATACAGATAATGTGTTGCATGGAGAAAGAAAACCTGTGCTTACATTGGATGGCAAGCGAATCTTTGGTGGAAATGGAGTTGGTATTGGCTTTGATGACAAGGCTGGTATCATTGGCGCCATAGAAATATGGAAACGAATGAAGAAGAAAGGCATGCGACTGATATTCACAGCCGATGAAGAGGTTGGTGGTATTGGTGCAAGCCATGTACCATTAGAACGAATTGAAGACGCTGCATATATTGTGGAGTTGGATAGACGAGGCAGTAATGATTTGATTCAAACGAGTGGATACACACGGCTGGCGAGTGATGAGTTCGCAAAAATCTGGGAAGATTTAGGATTCAAGAAAGCGACCGGTACATTCACAGACCTGAATGAATTAAAAGAAACAGCGCCACAAGTGAACATGGTGAATCTGTCGATTGGGTACTACAACGCACACACAGACGATGAATACTTAGAGATTGCAGAGTTTGAAGATGTGGTTGATAAGGTATTTAGTATGATATCCACGCACCCAGACAAGATTGTAGACGACACACCACCAGAACCAAAGAGTAAATACACTGGGTATGGCAGGGACTACGGAAACTACAGTAGATATGGTGGAATTACCAACGACATCAACGACATGTACGACAAATACTATGATGAATGTGCAAACTGTGGTGCCATGATAAGACGAAACGATGGCATTGAAGATGAAGATGGGAATGTATTCTGCGACGATATATGTATGCATGAATACGAAAAGTTTATAAAACAATTAAACGAAGAAGATGACACGGAGGAATAAAATGGGGCTGTATGATTTACTAGTGAAGCATAACATAACATTCAACGAGCTGATGGGCATAGTATACGACTTGTCAAAAATAGTATACATTGGCTCAGTAGACCGTGTAGAAAATATCGTCAGAGACTTAGACGATATCTATGACGATAAAGAATTTAAGAAATTCAAAAAAGGAGTATAACAATGGCGTTTAATCACGAGAACTGGAGTGTTATAGCATATGCAAACGGCTTTACTCTCTGGTATTACAAGACAAAAGATTATCTCAAGGACATTCAAGATGGGTATTTTCCCAAGAATGCCCTTGACTTAATGAACGTTGGTGACATAATGATTATCAACGCAGGCGATACAACAGACATAAGGTTTATTAAAAGCCTGAGTCCGTTTGTGTTAGAGGAACTTAACAAATAAAAAGAGGAAATCAAATGATTGAAGTAAACTTTTGTAGAGCCCCATCACACTTCTGGGTGGGCTGGTGCAAGTATGAAAATGGTACGTATTATGCGTCGGGTAATACCTTGGACAAGATGTTGTACCATATCAAACGTAGTTTGTGGACAGAAAAAAGAATCAGTGTGCGCGGTGTTGTGTTGGCAAGTAAACAATCAACACCAGAAGATGCACCAACTGATTTGTTTTCGAAGACATTTAAGACAAAGTATTGGTATGGGCGCAACGAATTTGGTGATTATGTTATTCCAAAAGAGGAAGAAAAACCAACCACAAAGACAGTTGCAGAACCATTGCCAGAACCAGTGGGTAAGTTGGACTATGACTATTATGATACGCTGACAACAGGTGACGAACTGATTGTGTATGGTATCTTACGCAAGGAAGTTGCGAGATATAAATTGAACCCAAACAAGATGGTGTTGCCAACAGTGGCGCCAGTACAGGAACCGAAGATAACACCGTTTGGTTGTCCGCAACAACCATTTGAACCACAGGTTAGATACGACACTGTTATTAACAACGGGGTTGACGACACACCAAAAGCAACGGCGAAATGGAAACCGCGTCCAGACATTCCAACGGAGTAGGTGATGGTAGATAGTGATGTTGTTTTCTGTGAACAGCAAATCAAACTTCAAGAAGGGAAGATTCAAGAACTGGTTGCAACAGCAGCCAATCTTGACCTTCAATTCGAGATGATGCAGTGCGAAAAGGCACGGCTGAAAAAAGATTTCGCTGACCTGAATACCAAAATACAGAAGTTGGATAAACAAATTGCGAACGAACGGTGTATCCTTGGACAGTTAAAACACCACAAGCGTGAGCTTGAGCGTATCAAAACGTGGGAAAGAATACAGCATTCGTCAGCAGAACAAGGGAGTAAGAAGTGATTGATGTAATACTGTTAGTGTACGAGGCGATAGCACTATACACATACTGGCTTGATGCGAGTTATCTTCATAGCATGGGGTACTCGTATCCATGGAGTATACTGGTTGGAATAATCGACGGGTTAATCTGGCCAGTAAGATGGGGCTGGGACTTAGTGGTCTGGCTCTTGAACAAAAGGGATGAACGCAAATGAGGATAGAACTATACATTCTTGGTGCACAAGTGTTCGACCTAACAATAACAAAAGACCCGAAGAAAGTACAAATTGGATTCGGGCAAACAAAAGGAAATGAAAATGGCAAATAGAGAAGCACACAAAAACACAATTAAAATTACATTGGACTACAAAGAAGGAAGCGTCACACCAGATGGTGTTGGTGTAAAAACTCATGCAACAACACTGGATTGTATAATGGGAATGATTCGCTTGTTCGAAATTTCATACGAAAAAGCGAAAGCAGATGGAAAGACCATAACAGAATTCATCGCCAATTGTGCAGAAGCGTACGCAGAATACAACAACATTGCGGACGACGACGATGATGACGATGATGACGACGAGGACTAAGCTATGCCGTGCCAAGTAAGACCAACGATTAAATGGTTAAGAGAAAAATACAAACAAGATGTGTTTTTCTTAACACACTGGTTTGGCAACGGGGTTGTTGTCACAATGCACGACAGCCCCAAGGCACGCAAGCTGGTAGAAAGAATGAGGCGTGATGGACTAGTATGTATACCAGAGTACGACTACTGGTACATCATGTACAAAGATAAAGAGTAGAACAATGTTTGTAGCAATACCGATAAATAGTGCATCGTCACCCGATATTGTTGACGATATAACAGGACAAAGCAAGGGACAGGTGTTTCGTAAACTGGTACAAATGGGACTTGACCCAAATAAATTTAACATTATAGAACAAAATGAAACATTAAAGAATTTAGAATTGTTAGTGAATAATGTATTCAAATAAAAGGATTGGCAATGAGAATATCAATATCAATAAAGGCGTATCAGGACTGGGGTGGGCAGATGTGTACCATGCATACCGCTGCACACATGCAGGCGCGTGACGCTTTAGCTGAAGCCGCTGTGCTTTTGGGGTATGACCCAAGAAAAATTTTCAAATTTGATGTTGCAAATGAAAAATTAAATGGCAAGATAGATGGAAAGGAATCGACATGACACTCAGTGAAAAGAACACCATACTTGATTGGGCGAACCGCGAAGTCCAGCGCAGGACAAATGCCTATCGCCGTGTGTCACCCACCGACGACCACGCGTTGTGCCGTACCGCAGGCGCCCTGCATGAAGCAGAAAAAGTTTTACGCGAACTGACCGTGTTGCTTCGCAAATTGTGATTCGTTCACACATAATAGGAAAGGAAAAGAAATGTTGCAGTTTACACCACTGAAAAACAAACAGCGCATCACCGCACGAAAATATTTCGTCGGCGACTTAACAAACGCGCAAGCTTCGGGTCAACTCGGGCTCATAATGCCGGATGATATGGTCGTTATCGACATTGACAGTGAAGACCCAAAGAGCTCATACTATGTGGCGTATGCAAAGAAACTTTTCGCAGGTATATTCATAACCAAATCACCAAAAGCTGGCGGATACCATTTGTATTTCAAGACCAATCGCCCAATCAAACGGGTGGTTGGTCTTCAAAGTATATTCGGGTGGCGGTTCGATGTATTGAAAGGTAAAAATAATTACATTGTGTTGCCAGACAATTACGAAGGACGCAAGTACCTGACTCGATTCAAGAACTATCAAGACTTGGCGTATGGCTGGGACGATTACGATGTAATGTTGCCCGAATCACTCGACGATGTAATGCCATATGTGGACTGCGAAGTCGACCACCCAAACATATTGACACTGCAAGACGGCGAACGCAACGAACGAACAATCGAATGGCTTGGATACTTCTGTGCCAAAGGCGTGTCAATCAAAGCAATCAAAAGATTTCAACCTGTCATTGCAAGGATATGCGGGCTGAGCGAACACGAACTTGAAACAACAGTGCTGTCGAGCCTGTCTAAATACACGGGCGAAATACCAATCGAACACCGTGACGCAAGCGGAAGAGAACCAATTAAGAAATTTGTCGGGGAGGATTACGTGGATTTATCAATTCAACTTCGGGACTTCTTGTTGAACAACAAGATGTTTGGGTACGACGAGGCTACTGGTCTGGGGTACTGCAATGTTAACGGACGCATGGAAAAGGGTCTGACTATGAAAGAACTGCGCCAGAAAATGACACTGTATCTCGGCGACAAATTGTTCGTGGCAAACAAAGACAGCAACGGTCACGTCAAGAGTACCACACGTGTACCAACCACCGACCGAGACGCACTGTTCGAAGAGATAAAAGAAAACGTACGGTTCAATTCACGTGAGGACATATACAAAAATATACCAAAGTGGGATGGGGTCGAACGCATAAGCACATTCCTGAAAAAGTATTACGACTGTGACACCAACCCGAACTTGTTCTGGCTGTTCATGACAGCACTGATTGGCAAGATACACAACCCCGCTGGCACATATGTACCATACTGGTTTGACTTTGTGTCGCAAGAGAAGGGTGTAGGTAAGACACTGTTGCTGAACAAACTGTCACACGGATGGTTTGTGTTCATGAGCAAGGGGCGCAGTGTCGACGACATGTATGTAAATGCATACAGCGAAAACGCAATTATATTAAACGACGACGAGTGCGCACTGTCAGACCCAGACAAAGGACAAGGAATAAGCTACGACCTGTGGAAACAATTCGTCACGTCAGACCGCGATACGTTCTCGCGCAAGAACCAACAGCCCGAGAGCCACCCGCGGTCTTTTATTATCACACGCACAAGCAACAAGGTGAAGACGGGGTACGCAGTAAACGAACGCAGACAAATCATATTCGAATCCAAGTTGGGGCAAGACGCGTGCCGCATCATTGACCTGCCTGATTCATTTTTCGACCAACTGATGGCTGAGGCCAAGGTGTACTATGAAAACCACGACCATCATATATACAAACTAACAGACGAAGACAGGGAAACAATTCGTATTCAACAGATGCTGTACTTCAACACAGAACGTGAGTCGTATGTTGACGTGAAAGAATACATTAACGCAGTCCGCACCAAACTGAACTCGCCAACACCAGACTACCAATCAGAAGGATGGTACATAAAGACAGACAAGGTACCAAGTGGGGTGGTGCTGACGTGGAAGACGTACAGAAGATGGGCAATGACGCACGGTGGCGTAAGAGTCTACGCCTCGCAAACATTCTGGTCGAGCATTGACGCCATCGCCGTGCGCACAGGGCTGGTATCAAAGAAACACATGACGCCCATGTCGTTCAACGGGTCAGAACCAGAGTCCTGCTGTACCTTGTACGTGAAAGACAGCGAAGTCGTGACACCAAACATGGAACAGAAGGGTGTGAATACCGTGTCGGTGTTGGAGTTCTTTGAAACCCCGAAGGAAGAACCACGCAAAGCGTTCAGCACTGTGGAAATAGAAAAGGAACTGCAAGCAGAACCAATTGATGAGTTCTTGGTACGCAGTGGGTATATTCTTCCACCGGAAGTTGTACACCTGCCACCAGAAGCGCGCATATTTTTCGAGAAATTCAAAGAAGACTGCACAGAAATGGTACCAACACCAATTCGGTGCGTGCCTGACGGCAGCATGGATATCACATTTGGGCTGGGTGGTGCACACTTTGCGGTTCGCGGGTATACTGGCACCGACATTGTCCATGTCGATGTCAATAGCATGTACCCGAACATCATGCTTGTCAATAACTTGCTAAGTCGGGCGGTCAAGGCTCCCCACGTGTTCACCGAATGGGTCGAAAACCGTCTGCGTGCTAAGGAAGAGGGTGATGCCGACACCGCCAACGCATTAAAACTGAAAATCAATAGTGTGTATGGCCTTATGAAATCGAAAACCAGTTCGCTGTACGACCCGTATTATGCCAGCAGTATAGCCGTTAAGGGTCAGGTTTTGATAACCATACTGGCGATGGGGTTAAAGTCCATAGGCTGCGAAATTATCAACATTAACACCGATGGTATTTTCTTAAAGCCGAACGACAAGTATAAAGTTTTGTGTGACAAGTGGGAAGCCCGCACTGGACTTCATCTGTCGCATAAAAAGTACCAGTCAATCGTTCAAGCGGACGTGAATAACTATCGCTTGATTGACATGGATGGCAAAACCATAAATAAGGGGGCGAAATTTATTGAAAAATAATTAAAAAAAAGATTTGACTTATCAAAAAAAAGTTTTATTATAACTCTGTCTAACAAAAGGAATGGACTAATGACACGAATGATACAATATAACGACGACACACACACTTATACTGATAAGGACGGCAAGATTCTCCGTTCGGTTACTGAAATCGCCAGTGAAATCTGCAATGTTAAACCACAGTTCTTTAAGGCGGGCGCCGCTGCACGTGGGTCTGACATACACTCTGAATTGGGTAGATATTACGACCCATCAATTGACTTTGATGCTGAGGATTTTACCACAGAATTGGCACCAGCCATCGCAAAGTTCTTAAAGCGCGAACCAAATATGCTGACCGAAGTTATCGTATGGAACGAAGCACTTGGGTACGCAGGCACGGCTGACCTTATCGTTATCAACGATAAACACATTTCAGATATTGTTGATTTTAAGACCGGCAATGTGAACAAAAAGTATTGCACCATCCAGTTGTCGCTGTATAAACTGGCACTGGAATCGATGGGGTATGATGTGAGCGATTGCCGCTTGCGTGTTATCTCACCGAAGGGCATCACAGCAATCGAAGGAATCACATGGCAACAGTGCTGGGACATGGCGAAGTCTGAACTGGAACCAATTGATAAAGACAATATCGCAACGATGGAAGCTCGGCTGATGGAGCTGACACCATACGTCGAAGAGTACAATGCGATTCAACAAAAGTTACGCGCTGACCTGCTTGAACAATTAGAAATAGCAGGCGCGACCACCTACACTGGCAGTGTTTTCACGGCTACATACGTGAGACCAACTGTCCGTGTGTCGCTGGATACCGCAAGGTTGAAGGCAGAACAGCCCGACATCTTCAATGCCTACGCAAAGGAAACGAAGGTGGCGAGTTCGATTAAACTACAAATGAACAAAGGAAATGACAATGACTAATGAGCTAATGTTAAAAGTAGCGAAAGTTGCTGCGCGTGGTATCACGTGTATCAAGAACGCCGAGAACCCATACTTCTCTAGCAAGTATGCAGATTTGGGCGTAGTAGTTGAAGCATTGAAGACACCACTGAAAGAAGTGGGGTTGGACTACTGCTTCACTGTTGCAAAGGAAAACGCAAACATGTCGGACGACGACAAGTGGTTACTAAACACCTATGTTACGGACGGCAAGGAACTTGCTTTGGCGTCTCAGTTCCCGTTATCTAATGCGACACCACAACAATTTGGCGCGTGCATCACGTACGCAAAACGGTATTCGTTGTGCACATTATTTAATGTGATTGCCGAGGAAGACGACGATGGCAATGCGGCGAGTGGAAACAAGCCGACATTACCAAAGAAGAAACCAACACAATTACCGTCTGCAACAAAACCAGTGGACGATGAAATACCGAATTTCTTTTAGGGGTACACCATGCGTATGTTAGAGCTAAAAGATTTTCCAGATTATTATATAACAGATTCTGGCGAACTGTATTCTGGTAAGACTTATCGCAATAAAAGTGGCAAACTTAAAAAGTTAAAACCATATATGACGACAAAGGGGTATAAATCTATTGTGTTGTGTGAAAATAATGTAAAGTATAAAAGAGCAATACATCGTTTGGTGGCGCAAACATTTATACCAAATCCAGAAAACAAGAGTGATG
>ODAJ011938510.1_pt1 | contig 16863 bp, 17 predicted proteins | sample 1539241 | NCBI WGS metagenome assembly ODAJ01 (sample SAMN02144231, study PRJEB22623) | gut metagenome | biome: sheep rumen | host: Ovis aries | place: New Zealand
TTAATTCTTCACTCTGCGCCTTGCGCAGTTTGTGTCCATGCCAGAAGCACCCATTCACGAATATCGCTGTACGATACCGTCGCATCACGATGTCAGGCTTTCCTGGAACAGACTTCACATTCAGACGATAGCGGTATCCATGACTCCACAACCATTTGCGCACAATCAACTCAGGCTTCGTATTCTTCGAATGAATCGCAGCCATAATTCTGTGACGTTGTTGAGGGGTTAGTTTATCCATAATCCGAGCTTCTTACTCAATCCCCACTACAGGCTAACGTAAGCCTTTACATCTTCTTGAATTCAGCATCGATAACATATATATCACCCTCACTATCTCTTAGTACATTACGAGGATGTAAATCAGAGACTTCAACTACTCCATTTGAGTACTTAGCCTCTGATATCTTCTGGAAGCCAATTGCTGCCATATACATATCAATCTCTATTGGAGTTGCTTCCCGTTCATTCAGAATAAAGTCCTGGCGTAAAATGGGATATATACTATCTTTGTGTCAGAACCGGATAAAGTTTGGAGATTCTTTTGTGCATCTCCTGAGCTTTCTTGGATTCTTCTTCGCAATTCAGCTGCAAAGACTTCGATTGGGCAACTTTCTTCAAGCATCGTTCTACGCTCTGTCTATGAAACTGATTTAAATACGTCATTGTTTCAATTCTTTTATGCAAAGATAGCGTTTTTTTCTGGGAACAAACACATATCCATTATTTTTTTTCCGAGGTGCAGCCTATCTTCGAAGCGATAGCCTCAAAGACGATTAAGTGAGAGACTTTCCAAATTTATTTGAGAAAACCCGAGCGAAAGTATCTTCGAGGCGACAGCCTCATAGAGTGCAAACCGAGAGAAGAACAAAATAAATCAGTATTTATTTTTATTGTCGAGCGTGAGTATTTTAGAGACGAATGAAGTGGCAATTTAGATTATATGCCGTTTCGCTACCAGTAACATGACGTTTCGCTCATAAAGAAAGCTATAAGCACAAAAAAAAGCTCGCTATTTATATAACGAGCTTATATATATCCAAGATGAATATTGCTTGAATGTACCAACGATATAGGAACGACCTTGCTACGATGCCCCAGATGAGTGGGCAATTATTATCCAATGCCTGGTCTTGTCTGATCCAACCCACTGTATAAGTTGTCTCTCTTGTAGGTGTGCTAAATCACGTTGAATGGTTTTAACTATGAAGATGGAAGAAGGCTGATGTAGAAGATGAATCGAAAGTGATGAATTTTCAAAAACTGATAACATATACACCGATGCCATTTGAGATCCGATGGTTATCGTGCGGAACGAACGGTATATGTTTGTGCAACATGTACCTATAATGTACCTAACATATACCTATCACCTCAGTTTGATTTTTTTGAATTATGGGGTACATGTTGGGTATATATTAGGTATATGTTAGGTATATGTTTAGATAACATATACCGTCTATTAAGCCCGATAACCATCGGGGTTAAACCTTTGCTGAGGTATATGATGGCGATTATTTGAGAATAGTTCCATTGTCAGGAGCAAGGAGTCTATATTAGCACTTTTACTTGTTTCTATTAATTCCTGCAATTATTACTATTAATAGTAAAAAGTGTTTCTGTTAATATCTTTTGTTTATGAATTAATTTGACAATAGAGACATTTACCAAAACATAGTTCCCCACCCTATAGCCTACGAGTATTTGCTACCACACGAGGCAATAAAATTTCTCTAGTTAGGCAGTAAAATTTCTCAAACCAGGCAACCTATAAACCCAAAATAACAGATTGGAAAATTATTTACAGACAAAAAAAAAGAGAGCAAGTTGAAAAACCTGCTCTCCTTTTTAATTAGAGTATCTTTAAAAGAACTGAATTAGTTCTTGAAGAAATCCTTTACTGCCTCGTTGGGCACCATCTGCTCATCGAAAGAGTAAGAACCAGTCTCGGGGTTCTTTACCATCTTGATAACTTTGGTATATGAACGGCCATCAGTCTTACCAGTCTGAAGAGAGGCCACTGTTTTCTTTGCCATAGTTCTAAATGATCTTTAATGGTTATTACTTAATCTCCTTGTGAACAGTCATCTTCTTAAGGATGGGGTTGTACTTCTTGAGCTCGAGACGCTCAGGAGTATTCTTTCTGTTCTTAGTGGTAATATAACGAGATGTACCAGGCAGACCGCTTTGCTTCATCTCTGTGCACTCCAGAATAACCTGTACTCTGTTGCCTTTTTGCTTCTTTGCCATAACTTGTACTCCTTATTATTAACCAATTACCTTAATATCCTTCCAATCACAAAATCCCTGAGAAACAGCGCTCTTAAGAGCTGCATCCAGACCTACCTTATTGATATAGCGCAGACCTGCGGCACTGATGCTCAGTGAAATCCAGCAGTCCTCCTCTACATAATAGAACTTCTTTGTGAACAAGTTCACGTCGAAGTGTCTCTTAGTGCGACGCTTTGAGTGGGAAACGTTGTTGCCAATCATGGCCTTTTTCCCTGTAATTTGACAAATCTTAGACATTTCTACCTTTCTTTTTAGTCTATTCCAAATACAACTTCTTCCAAACAGGGCACAAAGGTACAATATTTTATGTGAACACCAAACAGTTTGCCTTATTTTTTTCCCTTATATAAGATTTCTGCTGTATGCAGGAGCCGAAACAGGGCAAAATTCCTTGTTCAAATACTTGTAATAGCCCGTAATTGCAATCATAGCAGCATTATCGGTGGTGTAGCTGAACTTGGGAATGAAGACTTTCCAACCGTATCGCTTGGCGTAATCGTGGAAGGCGTTGCGCAAGCCGTTGTTGGCTGAGACACCACCTGCCACAGCCACCTGCTTGATGTTGAGATCCTTGGCTGCCATGCGCAGTTTCTTCATCAAGATATCGACGATGGTCTTCTCGAGCGAGGCGGCAAGGTCGTTAAGATGATGCTCGATGAAATCAGGATCTTCCGCCATCCAGTTTCTTAGCGAATAAAGGAAGCTAGTCTTTAGTCCGCTGAAGCTATAGTCGTAACCAGGGATATTGGGCTTAGAGAAGGTGAAGGCATCGGGGTTGCCCTGCCTTGCCAACTTGTCTATGATGGGACCACCGGGGTAGCCCAAGCCCATCACCTTGGAACACTTGTCTATTGCCTCGCCCGCTGCATCGTCGATGGTCTGGCCGATAATCTCCATTTCATGGTAGGATTTTACCAAGACAATCTGGCTGTTTCCACCACTTACCAAGAGGCAGAGGAAGGGGAATGTAGGCGACTCGTAGTCATCGTTCTCGGTATGGATGAAATGGGCAAGAATATGTCCCTGCAGATGGTTAACATCCACCAAGGGGATGCCCAGCGAGAGAGCCAGTCCCTTGGCAAAGGAAACACCCACCAAGAGGGAACCCATCAGACCTGGGCCTCGCGTAAAGGCTATGGCTGAGAGCTGCTCGCGCTCGATGCCTGCCTTCTTGAGGGCAGTATCCACTACGGGAACGATATTCTGCTGGTGAGCACGACTTGCCAACTCGGGCACTACGCCACCATACTCCATGTGAACAGCCTGACTGGCAGTAACGTTACTTAGCAGGATGCCGTCGCGAATAACAGCTGCCGATGTATCATCGCAACTGCTTTCTATGCCAAGAATATAAACCCCTCTCCCGTCCTCCCCCGAGGGGGAGGCGATTGACGTACTATTATGTTTTAATTCTTCCATAATCTTCATTTAGTAGTTAGCGGTTAGTGGTTAGCGGAACTACGAAGGCTGATGTATCCTCTTGCTCCTTGCCCCTTGCTCCTTAAACTTCTTAAACTCTTTAAACTTTAAACTGACTTTAAACTATCAACTATAAACTTTGAACTACCCCCCTAACGCTCCCCTTTAGGGGGCTCGGGGGCTGTTTAATGCGTTAAGATTTCCACTCCGTTCTCTGTCATTACATACGTATGTTCCCACTGGGCGCTGTCTGACGCATCTTCGGTAAGGACAATCCATTCCGTCTCGTCCTCCTCGTCGCCACAGACATGCCAGTCGCCAGCATTAATCATAGGCTCGATGGTGAACGTCATGCCAGGCACGAGCAACATGCCCGAACCTTTCTTGCCATAGTGCTCGACATCGGGTTCCTCGTGAAATTCGACGCCTACGCCATGACCGCAAAGGTCGCGAACCACGGTGCATCCGTTCTTATGTGCATAGTTGGCAATGGCATTTCCCAGATCGCCCACAAAGACGTAAGGCTGAGAGCACACCTTCTCGCCAATCTTCAGGCACTCCCAAGCAATGTCAACCAAGCGCTTACGCTCGGGTGTTGTCTTGCCAATGATGAACATACGGCTGGCATCGGCATAATAGCCATTCAGGATGGTGGTACAATCCACGTTGATGATGTCACCCTCCTCCAGAATGTCGTATTCCGAGGGAATGCCGTGGCAAACCACATCGTTGATGCTGGTGCAGCAGGAATTGGGGTAACCCTCGTAGTTAAGAGGTGCAGGGATACCACCATGTGAGGTGGTAAAGTCGTACACCAGCTTATCTATCTCGAGGGTGCTCATACCCTCACGGATACGCTCGGCCACACAATCCAACACAGCAGTATTCAGTTCGCCTGCCTTGCGGATGCCCTGAATCTGCTCTTTAGTCTTTATAAGGTTGGGGGTAGGCACCAGTTTGCCTTTCTCCTGCCAATCGAGAATTATCCTGTCCATCTTCGTTGGTTCCATACCAGCAGGAACGAACCAACGTGGTGCTTTATTCTTCTTACTCATGTTACTTTTTCATTAAAGCGAGTGCAAAGTTACGATTAAGTGAGCGAAAAGCAAAAGAAAAGCTTGTTTTTCTTTTCTTTTCCGAACGGAAGTAACTTCGACAAAGTCAAAGTTACGAATAAGTGAGAGATAAACGAAAGAAAAGCTTTTTTTATTTTTGCTAAGAAAGAAAAAGCGCCAGATAATCACTTACCCGACGCTCGTTATTAGATAACCTAATAAAGCTTATGATATAATGAAAATAAATTTCTATGCTTTTGCTGCAAGGATGTAGAACAAGGACTCCTTGCACTTGTTGGTAATGAACTGCCAGTCCTTAGCAGCCACTACATCCTTGGGGAACAGATTGCTACCCATGCCGACGCAGAACGCACCAGCTTTTATCCAAGCCGTAAGGTTGTCCTGATCAGGGGTAACACCACCTGTTACCATAATCTTGCTCCAGGGACAAGGTGCCATAACACCCTTCACAAAGGCAGGACCGTAAACATCGCCAGGGAATACCTTGGTAATCTCGCATCCCAGCTCCTGAGCGTAGCCAATCTCTGAGACTGTGCCACATCCGGGACAATAGGGAATCTGACGGCGGTTACATACCTTAGCTATATCGGGATTCAGCAACGGGCCAACCACAAAGCAGGCACCCAGCTGGATGTAAAGGCTTGCCGTTGGCGCATCTACGATAGAGCCAACACCCATAGCCAAGTCGGGGCACTCCTGAGCTGCAAACTTCACACATTCGGCAAATACCTCGTGGGCAAAATCACCACGGTTGGTAAATTCGAATGCTCGTACCCCACCCTCGTAACAGGCGCGAATAACCTGCTTAGCAACTTCGACATCTGAATGGTAGAATACCGGCACCATGCCCGTATCCTTTATCTTACCCAATACCTGAATCTTATCAAATTTTGCCATATTCTACAATCTTATCTATCTACACGTCCGTTGGTATGACCAGCAACCAACGATTCAACTTCCTGAATACTAACAATATTTACGTCTCCGGGGATGGTGTGCTTTAAAGCACTTGCCGCAACAGCGAACTCCAAGGCATCGCGCTGTGACATCTTGTTGACAAAGCCATGTATGATGCCGGCGCTAAAGCTGTCGCCACCACCTACCCTGTCAACGATTGGCGTAATCTCGTACCTGCGGCTAACATAGAACTCGTTGCCATCGTAGATCATAGCCTTCCAGCCGTTGTTGGAAGCGCTGAAGCTCTCGCGCAGCGTACTGACAACATATTTGAAGTTAAACTCCTGCTGCATCTTGGCGAAGATAGCCTTGTAGTCGTCAGCCTCGGTCTTTCCTGACTCGACATCTGACGCGGGCTTAAAGCCCAGACACTTCTCGGCATCCTCTTCGTTGCCAATGCAAACATCGACATACTGCATCAGAGGACGCATAATGCTCTGAGCCTTCTCGGGTGTCCAAAGCTTCTTGCGGAAATTCAAGTCACAACTAACTGTTACCCCAAGCCTCTTTGCTACAATACAAGCCTGCTTGACACATTCTGCAGCTGTATCGCTGATGGCTGGCGTGATGCCGCTCCAATGAAACCAGTCAGCTCCTGCAAAAATCTTCTCATAATCAAAATCCTGTGGATTGGCCTCACCCATACTGCTATGAGCACGGTCATAAATTACCTTACTGGGGCGCAGGCTGGAACCTGTCTCCAAATAGTAAACGCCCAGACGCTCGCCTCCACGGGCCAGGAACTTGGTGTGAACACCAAACTTGCGAAGGCTGTTAACGGCAGCCTGACCAATCTCGTGAGCGGGGACCTTACTGACAAAAAAGGCTTCATGACCATAATTAGACAAACTAACTGCGACATTTGCTTCGCCACCACCATAATTCACGTCAAAAGAATCTGACTGAACAAATCGGCTGTTGCCTGGTGTGGAGAGGCGAAGCATAATCTCGCCCATAGTAACAATTTTTGCCATTTTTAATGTAAGATATATACGGTTAATGTTTTATTTGTACTGCAAAGTTATACAATTTTAGCGAAATACCCTACAAAATACGATGGTTTTTTAACAGAACATGTCAAAAAAAGTATAGATTATACATTATATACCAAGAATTATGTGTAATTTCGCTTTATGGAAGAAAAGATAAAAGACACCAAAGGACTCATCTCCATCAGTCCGTTGCTGGTTTTCTTGGCCATTTATACATCGTCGAGCATTATTTGCGGGGATTTCTATGCCGCATCAATAATCGTATCTTTTCTGATAGCCTGCCTATACGCCATACTGATATTCAAGGGCAAGAGCACCGAAGAACGCTTTGCCGTGCTGGCCAGAGGTGCAGCAAAGGAAGATATCATGACAATGGTGCTCATCTTCATTCTGGCAGGTGCCTTTGCCGCAACAGCCAAACAGATGGGAGCCATTGACGCCACGGTGAACCTGACCCTCAGTCTGGTGCCCATGAAGATGATGCTGTGCGGCATGTTCATTGCAGCCTGCTTTGTATCACTTAGCATCGGCACAAGCGTCGGCACCATTGCTGCCCTAACGCCCATCGCCTGCGGCATAGCCAACGAGACAGGACTGAGTCTGCCCCTGATGGTAGCCGTGATAATAGGCGGTTCCTACTTCGGAGACAATCTGAGCTTTATCTCGGACACTACCATCATGGCCACAAAGACTCAGGGCTGCAAGTTGAAGGATAAATTCCGCTACAACCTGAAGATTGCCCTGCCTGCCGCCATCATCACCCTCGTGCTGTATCTGATAGCAGGAACAGCAGCAACGGCAACGCCTGTTGAAAGGGAAATAAACTACCTGCTTATAATACCTTATATATATATATTAGTGTCGGCCATCTGTGGACTGAATGTTATGATGCTTCTTTCCACTGGTACAATATTAGCTGGCACAATAGGAATACTGAATGAAAAACTGACACTTGCCGAATGGTCTTCGGCCATGAACAACGGCATCATGGGAATGAGCGAACTGATTATCGTAACCCTGCTGGCAGGTGGCATGATAGAGGTGATGAAGGAAACAGGCGGCATAGAATACCTGAAGACGAAGCTCACCCGCAAAATATCGAGCAGGACGGGAGCAGAGATAAGCATAGCAGGACTGGTTGTTCTGACAGACTTCTGCACCGCCAACAACACCATTGCCATCCTGACGACAGGACCATTGGCAAAGGAGATATCGACCCTATACAAGATTGACCCCAGACGAACGGCAAGCATACTGGATACCTTCAGCTGCTTTGCCCAGAGCGTCATCCCCTATGGGGCTCAGATGCTGATAGCTGCCGGTCTGGCGAGTATCAACCCAATAGAGGTGATACCCTATCTGTATTACCCCTTCGTATTAGGAATTGTTGCATTTTTATATATCATTTTTAGACATGAAAAGTAAACTTCTATTTTTGGCCACTACCCTATTGTTTGCATCTTGCTGGGAAAACAAGGCCAACAAAGAGCAGCAAACAGAAGAAAATGGCGACTCGCTTGTGCAAACTGAGAAACTGACTTTCTCTAAGTCGGGCTACAACATCAATAAGAAAATTCTGGATGGAGTACCCAACTACACCATAAGCATAGAGGTAAAATATGCCGAAGGAAACAGCATAGCTGCCAAGCGTATAAACAAGATGCTGACTGCCTTCCTGTTTGGAAAGAGCAGCACCTCGTTCGAGGAGGCAAAGTGTCAGTTTATCGATTCTTTAGAGACGGAATACGTGAAGGAACTGAAGGAATTCTACGACCCTGACAACGAATATCAGGACACCTACTCCTATTCATACACGCAGACTGGCAAAGTGTCGGAGAATGCCCCAGAGGGTGTCGTAGCCTATACAAACAGAATAGAGGTGTACACAGGCGGAGCTCATGGCGGAGTACTGGAAAGCTACATCAACTTCGACAAGGCTACGGGCAAACTTATCACCTGCAAAGAGCTCTTCGGTAATAAACAAGATGACGTATATAAACTGATTAAGGCAAAAATAATCAAAGATAACGATTGCAAGAACGAACAGGAACTGATAGAAAAACGTGACATCTTCACGTTAGGAGATGTTTACATCTCGGACAACAATTTCCAATTGGAGAAAGACAGCATCCTGTTCTGCTACAATCCCTATGAGATCGCTCCGTGGTCAGAAGGATTCATTTTCGCCAGACTTTCATACAAGGAACTGGGAGGACTGATTAAACAAGACATAATTAAAGAATAATGGAGATAATACGCAAATACTTCCCCCACCTGACTGAGGACCAGATAAACAAGTTCAAACAACTGGACGAACTGTATCATGACTGGAATGCCAAGATTAACGTCATATCCCGCAAGGATATCGACAATCTGTATGAGCACCACGTGCTGCACTCGTTGGCTATTGCCGAGATGATTCGCTTTAAGCCAGGCACCAAGGTGATGGACTTAGGCACAGGAGGCGGATTCCCCGGTATTCCCCTGGCTATCATGTTCCCTGAGACAACATTCCATCTGGTGGACTCGATAGGCAAAAAGATAAAAGTGTGCCAGGAGGTTGCCAACGCCCTACAGCTGAAGAACGTAACAACCCAATGGTGCAGAGCTGAGGAGATAAAAGACAAGTATCACTTTGTGGTATCACGTGCCGTAATGCCCCTTGCCGACTTGGTAAAAATTATCAAAAAGAACATCAGCACAGAGCAAATAAATGCACTGCCTAACGGCATCATCTGTCTGAAAGGCGGCGAGCTGGAGAAGGAAACCCTGCCACTAAAGAAACAAACTGAGATATATCCACTGACGGACTATTTTGAAGAACCGTTTTTCGAAACAAAAAAAATCGTTTACACTCAACTATGTTAACTAAAGCATTCACATTCAATCCTGTAGGAGAAAACACCTACCTTATTTGGGACGAAGATTCACGCGAGGCCGCCATCATCGATGCTGGCATGAGTAACCAAAGGGAAAATGCTATCATCAGCGATTTCATAGCCAATGATAAACTGAAATTGAAATACGCCCTGCAGACGCACATGCACTTCGACCATATCTGGGGCTTGTCTTTCATCGAGGAGACTTACGGCCTGAACCCTCTATGCCATGCAGCAGACGAAAGCATATACAACGAGGCACCAGAGATGACAACCATGTTCCGCCTGTCTATGAACTGGAACCTGCCTTCCATAGAGCGTTATCTTAACGAAGGCGAAACCCTGCAATTGGGCGATACCGTCATTAAGGTGCTGCACACACCCGGCCATACACCAGGCGGACTGAGCTTCTACATCGAGTCAGCCCACACGCTGTTCACCGGCGACACTTTGTTCAAAGGAAGCATCGGACGTACCGACCTGCCAGGTGGCAACCTTACGGACGAGCTGAACAGTATAAAGAACAAGATTATCACATTGCCACCAGAAACCATTATCTATTCCGGACACGGACCTGAAAGCAATATTAAGTGGGAGTTGATGAACAACCCCTACCTGCACATGTAAAATCAACGGGGAAGAAGGATATCCTGTAGGCTGTAGTTGTCCAAGAGGCAACTACGGTCCACATGGCCCCTGATACCATTAACATAGCCCTGTGGCGTAAACTGCCACATGAGGATGGGAACATCGTCACAGAGCTCGGGCTGCTCCTCTGAATTATATCTGGCAATAAAAAACTTGTATTTTTTGTACATGCCAGAGAGATATTTGTTATAAAAATTCACACCTGTATAGATGATGGGCTTAACACCATAAGCACGCTCTATCTCCTCGAGAAGTGTCTTTAACTGGGCATGAAAATAAGCCAAAGACACCCTACCCCTATGCTCAACATCCACAACAGGAATCAGATCCTGCATCTTAATGTCGAAATTGGAAGCAAAGTTCTGGAACTGCACCAATCCGCTGGCCTTGGGACTGAAGAAATGATATGTGCCAACGGGGATACCATTCCTCCTGGCCTCGCGAATGTTTCGCTCGTACTCGTCATCGACGTGCGATGTTGATTCCGTTCCCTTTATATACACATAGCCCACATTGGCATCTGTAGCCACCATGTTCCAGTTGATGGAGCCCTGATGGTGCGAAACGTCAATGCCGTAGATAGACGGCTCCTTGTAAGGTCTGATGGAATGAAGCCTTAGTTCAGGTACTGCCAACAGAGGCTTCTCTGGCATATCAGGCTTGCATATCGGGTCAGGAATAGGCACAATATATTCCTGCGCATAATGCTTCTCTATCTCTGTCTTGCGCTTCTTATCGGCGTGGACAAAGAGACAGCAACCAAATAATAATAAGATGCTAAGAGATGACGGTTTCACGAAATCAGGAACAGATTATGTTATTCTATATCCATTCCGTGAAAAATACATTCGAAGTTACGTCCCTTTATGCTGGGGAACTGGCTTCTAGTATCGATATCGCTACGTGAACGCAGGTGATCGATGATCTTGTTGTAGCAGTCCTGCTTGCTGATAGCCTTGACACGTGCAACAAAGAAAGTGTCAACATATTGGAACTTCTGAGTCTGTGGAATGGGAATAACTCTCTTGAACATCAGAGAGCCATCGTACCATCCGGGATTGTAGTCAGAGAAGACATCCGTCTTTGACTTAGGCGTCTCGGCCTGACCATCATGTGCAGCAGCACCATTGTTCTTGAACTCCTCCATATTGGCAGCCGTCGTCTTGATGATAATAAAGTATGCCTTACCATGCACCTTGTAACGCTTGGGGTACATGTTACTGCTATCAACATACTGCGCAATGTCATTCATCAGAAACTCATCCAAATCAACCTCGGGAATGGACTGCAGAAAATCAAAAGCTTCATCAAGGGTATAGGCAAAAACTTCGCTGTCGAAGTATCTCAAATATAAATTCATTCGGTAACAATTTTAACAAAACGTGTGCAAAAATACAGAAAATATATTAATAATAGAAATGTTACAAAGACAAAAAGTGCCTTTATACATATTTTAATATCCGTACTCACAAAAAACTGGATTATTTTATATACCTTTGCAAACTTAAATAAAATTGCATCTCATAAATTGACTTGTAAATATCTATGTTAGAAATCAAGAAACCACATCTTTCATTCGTTGCAGAATTCAATCCTGATTCAGAAAAACTGATTCACGAACACAACGAAGGTAAAATGCCTATACTACCACTAAGGGACAATACCTTGTTCCCTGGTACCATTATCCCCATTACCGTAGGAAGATCAAATAGCATAAAGGCCGTTAAGATGGCCGAAAAGGGTGACGGTATAATTGCTACATTCTCGCAGAAGCAGGAGGATGTAAACTCGCCATATATCGAGGATTTGTACCCCCTGGGATGCGCTTGCAGACTGGTTCACCTGATGAAGTTGCCCGACAATACCTATACGGCATTGCTGCAGGCTATGAACAGGGTTGAGATTGTTGAGTTCAACCATACAAAGAACGGATACGAAGGTATTGTGGCAGACAGAACGGACATCGTGCCCTCTGAACCAGAAAGAGAGGAGTACTATGCCATGCTGAATATCCTGAAGGAGAAGTTCCATAATCTGACTCACCTGCTGGACAACTATCCATCAGAGATAACGAACTTCCTGAGCGGACTGCCCACTTCTACATTCATGCTGAACATCTACTGCAGCTATCTGCCTATTGATGTGAAGCAAAAATACCAGCTTCTGGCCAGTGAGACAGAACACGACAGGCTTGCAAACTGCATTCGCGTAATCAACAATCTGTTGGATTTGGCCAACATCAAGCGTAACATCGAACGCAAGACGCAGTCCGACCTGGACCAGCAGCAGCGTGAATACTTCCTTATGCAGGAGGTAAAAAACATTCAGGCCGAGTTGGGTAATAAAGACGAAATCTCTGTCAAGCAGGAGGATATTGCCAGACTGAAACAAGAGGCCGAAACCAAGAAATGGAGCAAGGAGGCACGCGAATACTTCTTGAAGGAAGTGGCCAAACTTGGCAGAATAAACATACAGTCACCCGACTACAATGTCCAGCTTACCTACCTGCAAACCATCATACAATTGCCTTGGAACGAATACACACGTGACAATATGAATATCGCCAATGCCGAGAAGATATTGAATCACGATCACTATGGAATGGAGAAGGTGAAGGAGCGTATCCTGGAACATCTGGCAGTGCTGAAAATGCGCAAGGACAAGAAGAGCCCTATCATCTGTCTGTATGGCCCTCCAGGAGTGGGAAAAACCAGTCTTGGCAAAAGCATTGCCAGCGCACTGAACAGAAAATATGTAAGAATAAGCTTGGGTGGCGTTCATGACGAGAGTGAAGTACGCGGCCACCGCAGAACATACATCGGAGCCATGCCCGGTAGAATCATCAAGGGTATGCAGAAGGCAGGAAGCGGCAACCCCGTCTTTATTCTGGACGAGATTGACAAGATATCAACCAACAACGTCAACGGTGACCCTTCTTCTGCCCTATTGGAGGTGCTCGACCCTGAGCAGAACAACGCTTTCCACGATAACTATCTGGATATGGACTATGACCTCAGTCAGGTTATGTTCATCGCCACAGCCAATGATACCAACACCATTCCCCGTCCCCTGCTGGACAGAATGGAGCTGATAGAACTGAGCGGATACATCACGGAGGAAAAGATTGAGATTGGCAAGCGCCACCTCGTTCCTAAGAAGAAGATTGAGAACGGTCTGGACGACTTCAACAATCTGAAACTGCCCAAGAAATCCCTGGAATTCCTCATCGAGAAATATACCCGCGAGAGTGGTGTCCGTGGCTTGGAGAAGCAGATTGACAAATTGTTCCGTAAGATAGCCCTGAAAGTAGCTAAAGGTGAAGTGAGCGACAAGCTCGTCATCAACGAAAGCTATATCGAGGAGTTGCTGGGCAAGCCCATCTTCAACCGCGACATCTATCAGGGCAACGAGTTTGCTGGCGTTGTGACTGGCCTTGCATGGACCAGCGTAGGCGGCGAGATTCTCTTTATAGAGACCAGTCTCAGCAAGGGTAAAGCTGCCAAGCTGACCCTCACAGGTAACCTGGGTGATGTGATGAAGGAAAGCGCCATGCTGGCACTCGAGTACATCAAGGCTCATGCCGAGGACTTGAACATAGACATCCGCATCTTCGATAATTACAATATTCATATTCATGTTCCTGAAGGTGCCGTTCCCAAAGATGGACCCAGCGCAGGTGTCACTATCGCGACAAGTATTGCCAGCATACTGACACAACGTAAGGTACGCAAGAACCTGGCTATGACGGGCGAGATAACACTGCGTGGCAAGGTTCTTCCCGTAGGCGGTATCAAGGAAAAGATTCTGGCTGCCAAACGAGCAGGTATAACAGACATCGTTATCTGCCAAGACAACAGAAAGGATATTGACGAGATACCACAGATGTATCTGACCGGACTTACCTTCCACTACGTGGAGACAATAGCTGATGTCCTGGAGTTTGCCTTGCTGGACGAGAAGGTGAAGAATGCCATTGAGTTCAAGATTGAAGATGAAAAGAAGGACGTAGTAGCATGACATTCCAACTATTACATACGGATGACAAGACTTCAGCACGCGCTGGTCTTATAACAACTGACCACGGGCAGATCGAGACTCCTATCTTCATGCCAGTCGGCACGGTGGGTAGTGTTAAGGGCCTTACGGTCAATGACCTGAAGACACAGGTGCAGGCACAGATCATTCTGGGCAACACCTATCATCTATACCTTCGCCCTGGCACCTCCATTCTGGAGAAGGCTGGAGGATTGCACAAGTTCAATGGTTGGGATAAGCCTATCCTGACGGACAGCGGCGGTTTTCAGGTATTCTCACTAACAGGAATCAGAAAACTTACCGAGGAAGGTTGTACATTCCGCAGCCATATAGACGGTAGCAAGCATATCTTCACACCTGAGAAGGTGATGGATATAGAACGAAGCATAGGCGCTGATATCATCATGGCTTTGGATGAATGTCCACCAGGAACTAGCGATTTCAACTATGCCAAGAAGAGTCTGGGACTTACACACCGCTGGTTGGACAGATGCTTCAAGAGATTCAACGAGACAGAACCCCTGTATGGCTACCAGCAGAGCCTCTTCCCCATTGTTCAGGGATGTACCTATGCCGAACTGCGTAAGCAGAGCGCTGAGTTTGTAGCCAGCAAAGGTGCCGACGGAAATGCCATAGGCGGACTGGCTGTAGGAGAGCCAACCGATGTCATGTACGAAATGATTGAGGTGGTAAACGAGATTCTGCCTAAGGATAAGCCTCGCTATCTGATGGGCGTAGGAACACCAGCCAACCTGCTCGAAGCCATAGAACGTGGAGTGGATATGTTTGACTGTGTGATGCCAACCCGCAACGGACGTAACGCCATGCTGTTTACCAGCGAGGGTATCATGAATATGCGCAACAAAAAATGGGAGGACGATTTCTCGCCCATTGACCCCAACGGCACAGCTGATGTTGACGTGTTCTATTCACGTGCCTACCTGCACCACCTCTTCAAGGCGCAGGAGCTGTTGGCACTGGAGATTGCTTCTATCCACAACCTGGCATTCTATCTATGGCTTGTGAAGGAAGCCAGAAAACACATCCTGGCAGGAGATTATTCTACGTGGAAGAGCGGAATGATAAGAAAAGTGACTAACAGATTGTAAACACCAAACATGAAGATTCCATTCTTAAAACGAATAGACAGATATCTGATAGGCAAGTTCCTGGGAACCTACATCTTCTCTATCTTGCTTATTATCAGTATTGCCGTTGTATTCGATTTTAACGAGCATGTGGACGACTTCACCACCTATCATGCACCCTGGAAAGGAATCCTGTTTACATACTATCTGAACTTCATCCCCTATTATGTGAATCTGTTCAGTTCGTTGTTTGTCTTCCTGAGCGTTATCTTCTTTACATCGAAACTGGCTGATAACAGCGAGATTATAGCCATGATCAGTACAGGCATGAGTTTCAGGAGACTGATGGTCCCCTACCTTATCAGCTCACTGATTATAGCTTGCGCTACATTCTACTTGGGTTCCGAAGTGATACCACGTGGCAGCATCAAACGTCTGGCATTCGAAAGTCAATACAAGAAGAACAAGAAGAATCCCACCTATGCCGACCGCGTTCAGCTTCAGTTGGAAGACGGTGTCATTGCCTACATGGAGCATTTCGACGGTATCACCAAGACAGGAATACACTTTAATCTGGATAAGTTCAAGGGAAAGAAGTTGGTTTCGCACCTTACAGCAGGTACTGTTAAATATGATACCCTTAGCGATGTACGCAACCACTGGACACTGAACAATGTTACCATTCGCGAGCTACATGGTTATCGCGAAAAGATTACGCACTATAATAGCATCGACTCCATCATTGCCATCGAACCCAACGACTTCCTGTTCACACGTAACATGCAGGAGACAATGACAAACAAGGAGCTGCTGGCATACATAGAGAAACAGAAGGACAGAGGAAGCAAAAACCTGAAGGTCTTTGAGGTGGAATACCACAAACGCTATGCAACGCCCTTTGCAGCATTCATACTGTCAACCATCGGCATGTCGCTCTCCTCGAGGAAGCGTAAGGGCGGAATGGGACTGGCTTTGGGCGCAGGCATTGGCCTAAGTGCCACATACATTCTATTACAGACGGTATCCGCATCCTTCTGTATAAACGCAGGATTATACCCCATGCTTGCGGCATGGATTCCGAACATATTATTTACCTTTATTGCATGGTATCTTTATAAGAAGGCACCCAGATAACAGAACAATGGATTTTTACGATTTAGACTTGAACGACTTGGTGCTTGACGCACTCGATGATATGAACTTCACCGAGACCACTCCTATCCAGGAGCACTCTATCCCGCCTATTTTGGAAGGCAGGGACATCATGGGTATTGCCCAGACTGGTACAGGAAAGACGGCTGCTTACCTGCTTCCTGTGCTTAGTTTGCTGGAAGATGGCGGATACCCGAAGGACGCTATCAACTGCGTCATCATGTCCCCCACCCGTGAATTGGCACAACAGATAGACCAAGCCATGCAAGGGTTCTCTTATTATCTGAGCAACGTCAGCAGTATTGCTGTTTACGGAGGTAACGAC
>ODAJ014791654.1_pt1 | contig 16856 bp, 9 predicted proteins | sample 1539241 | NCBI WGS metagenome assembly ODAJ01 (sample SAMN02144231, study PRJEB22623) | gut metagenome | biome: sheep rumen | host: Ovis aries | place: New Zealand
GAGGCTAGCGAGATTGACGATACCGGAGTCTTCAACTCGTGCGTCATGTTGTGCATAAAGTCGGTCCTCATTTCCGAAAGCCGCTTTTGGCGCGACAGTATCCAAAGGGTTAGTATGAATATGACCATCAGTAGCAGTGTCAGTACGGCAAATGGCACCAGCATGGTCAGCGATTGCATCAGGTAACTGTCTTTGGTCGGAAAGTAGAGCTTCAGGTAGTTCGCTTTTGGTGTCGGGTCGTTCGGATAGAGCAGCTGGATGTAGTAATCGTCCGTCTTCCGGTCGCTCTCTGTCCTGCTGCTGTATACTTCCTTGCCGTCTTTGTTGTTGATGCTGAAGTAGTGCGGCAGGTTGATGCCGTTATAATCCAATTCGCGTTCCAACACGTTTTTCACTTCCTCGAAGTTGATACGCTCCGACAGGGGGCGGGGGGTGGTGTTGAGCAACATTCGGATGAGGATGTCGTCGAGTTGCGCCCTTTCGCGGATGTAATGCTCCCTCAGCTTGTTTTGGATGGTCTTCGAGGTCGATTCAATGGTGTTGATGCCGTGCTTGGTCGAGATGAAGACCGATGGCTTGATGCGTGTTGCCGATGTGCTGTCGATCTTTACCTTGAACTCGTCTGCTTTAAAGGGAGTGTTGTCTCTTTCGCTGATGTTGGGCAGATGGGCAACTGAAAATCCGTTGTCTATGTAGTCGAGCACTTCGCGCTCTTCTATCGCCTTCGCTGTGCGTAGTAGCGCGTTCTTTACCGACACGTCGAACTGGTCTTGACGCATTTCGGCCATCTGGGTCACGTAGGCGACCTCAACGGCTATCAGACCGAAGAACAACACCGACATCGCGATGCTTAATATGACGATTGTTTTCTGCTTCACGTCTACAAAATTACATAATTATTGGGTATGTTTTTAGGATTTTTTCACAAATTTTTTAACTTAAAAAAATAGCCTTCCATCTTTATTTTTTGTATATGCCCGATTTTTCTGCAAAAAAAACGCTTTGCTGGAATAGAAAAAAGTCCATCCCAAACACCGCATGTGTTGGAATGGACTTCCTTGAATTTAAATAGGATCGAAAACTGTTATTCTTGAAGTTTGAACTTGCGTCCGTTCTGCAGGTAGATGTGCCCTGGCGTTATGTTGTAGACACGTCGGCCAAACAGGTCGTACACATTGTTGTCTTGTCTCGTTCCGGCTTCTGCATTTAGAATTTTGGTGCCGGTTTGTGTGCATTCGCACGTTTCGGTCTCCAGTTCAATGATGAAGCAGGCTTGCCCGCTGCTGAACGTAAAGGTGAAGTAGTCGCAGACCTCTCCGTTGAAGGTGTACGAAACTTGTGCCGGAGCCGACGTAAAGTTGCCCGCGCTGGTGTTCACTGTTAGCGGCAGAGAAACGGACTGGCCGTTTATCTCGCTCAGCACGGCGGCCCCTTCGGTGGCATTGGTGTAGCCGGTAAATGTAATTTTTGTCGGCTTGGTGTTCTTTGGCAGGTAGAAGGTGTTTTGGGCACCCTTCGAGCATTTGAAGGTCTTGTAGGTGCTGCCGTTGTGGTTGATGTCCACGCCATAAAGCACGCTCTTGTCGTTTCTTCCGGTAATGGCCCAGCCGTAGCCGTCGCTCTCGTTGCAGACCCATTTGTCGGTAATGTCGTTTCCTTGGGTTGAAACGGTCGTACCGTTCCCGTAATAGAAGAGGAAGGTCTTCTTTTCAGGGGCAGTGCCGGTCTTGTTCACCCCTTTTGAAACAGGACCCAGGCCGCCCATCGCGTTGGCCGAACGGACGGTGAACACGTCGCTTTCGGTGGCGTTGGCAGGCATGGTAAAGCTGTTGTCGGCGGTGTTGGCGATGTAGGTGCCGTTCATGAAGATGAAGTAGCAGAGGGCCGAATCGTTGTGATACCAGTTGATGACGTCGCCATCTACCTTCAACAGAGGGGCGGAAACTTGTTTGCAGTCGTTGTCTGGCGTCCAGTTGTCGGAACCCGACAATACGTTCCCTACCGTATACTTTTCAGCCTCTGCGGCGCTGAGTACGGGGTTGAGGTAGACGGTTGCACCGTCTTTTGTGTACGTGGTGCGCCGGTAGCCCAAGTTGACAGAATTGCCGTTGGCGTCGGTGCTGTTATATTCGGCAAACACCGTCGGATTCACATTCATCGGGTCACCCCAACCGGCAGCTGCCGGCTGTATCTTCATCTTGGTGTTGATGTACACGGCTTTCGGTGTTCCCTGCCACGAGCGTCCGAGCAGGTATTTGTTGTTATTGACGGGGTCGCCGTCTATGGTGCAGTTGCGGAACACATAGCCCCAGGTGCCTTCTTTAGTGGCAGGTGCCGTAATCACGTTGCTGGAAGTCCGGTATTCCAGATACAGGTTGCAGGCGTTGAAGAACACGTTGCCGTAACCGCAGATGAAGTCTACTGTTCCGTGTATGTCGCTGGTCTCCCAATAAGTCCTGTCGCTTCGGCTGTAGTAGGTGTCTTGTCCGCTGAGCAGGCGTACGTTTTTAAAGATGTTCTTCTTGCCCTCGTCTCTTATGGCCACAAAGCGGGCTGCTGGTGAGCCGGCTGGCATCTCGCCCTTGTTCTGCAGGGTGAGGTCTTGCAGGTAGAGGTTGCTTGCCGAAGAGGTGAAACTGAGGGTGGCGGTGGTGCCGATGCCCTCTTCCGCCGGTTTGTTGTAGAGCGTGACGCCGTCGGTGCTTTGTCCGATGAGGGAGACGTTGGCTGCTGACCATTTGGTCATTTGGTTGCTGTCGCCCGTCTGTGCACCAATGTTGTAGCTGCCGTCTGGTACGAAAATATAGAAACGCCCACCTTTGTGGGCTTCTGCCGCTGCTTTGGCTGCCTTGAAGTCGCCGTCGACACCGACCACAAAATTGAACTTCTGTTTGTTTACATAGTAATCTGAGGCCTTGATGGTGAATTCAATGTTATAGAGGGCCTCGTTAATGCCGCCAACTGTTTTCACAGTTGCGTTATAGACGCCCGCCTCGTCGTAGGCGGCACCGCTGAAGGTGATAGACTTTGCGTTGTTGTCGATGCTGTAGGTGATGCCGTCGGGTAGGTCGCCGTCTACGGTTACTGTTGTGGCATTCTCCCAATTGAAGTAGAAGGTGCCTATTTCTGCTCCTTTGTTGATGGTTTGGATAGAACCGCCAACTCCGTGTTTGATGAGTCTGGCAGAGTCTTGGGTCTCTGCGGCGTCGCAAGTGTAATCGCTAGCGGTCAGTGCGTCGCTAAGTCCCTCGCTCATAATCTCGCAGACCAGCGAGTTCATATAGCGTTCGAGGTTGGTGTAGCCGCTTGTGTGCGGTTTCGCACCGTCGGAAGCGTCGTTCGGATTCAAACCGTTGGCGCTTTCCCATGCGTCTGGCATGCCGTCGCCGTCTGTGTCAGTCGGGTTGGAGGTACTCTTATAGGTTGGCCAGCCGCCCACGTCGCTGGTTTTGTCAATAATGCCAAGTCCGCCCAATACCGATCCTTTGTAGGTGGCGGTGCCGTTCTTTGCCTCGTTTGCTATGCGGGTGTCTACTGCATCGCGGCTTTTTGAGGCGCCGGCTAGGGCGCACACTTTGGCAAATGCGTTAGCAGGCGTGTGTGTGGTGACGGCGGTATGGCTGAATTCGCTGTTCGATTTCAGCATGTCTTTGCTCAGGTAGCTCAGGTTGCCGGTGTTGACATCCATTCCGTTCCAATCCCAGTTGTCGCCTTTGCCGTCCATGTAGTTGCCTTTCATGTAGAACTTGCCGTATACACCTTTGGGCTGGGAATTGGAGCCGTCGTCGGCGTAGGCTTCGAAAATGCGGTATTTGATGCTCGATTTTGTAGCCGGGCCGCTTTTGTAGTAGTTGTTTACGAAGTTGTAGCTGCCGCCTTCACCGGCATATCCGCTATTGGTGCTGCCCCAGTTGTAGAACACGTTGTTGCGTAGGTCTACTTTTTCGAGGTCGGGTTCGTTTGAGTAGCGGCTGCCGCAAAGACGTGGTGTGCGGCTATCGTGGTGTGCCACAAGGTTGTGGTGGAAGCTGGCGCCCTGGCCACCCCAAATGCCGCCATAACCGTGGTAGCCTTTAGGGTGAAGAGAGCCGCGCAAACTTTCCGACACTAGGCACCACTGCATGGTGAAGTTCTTGTTGCCGTAGAAGGATGCGCATTCGTCGGTACACCAGCTCATAGAGCAGTGGTCGATGATGATGTTGCTCTTGTTGCGGCCCCAAATGGCGTCGCGGTCTTGTGTGCCGTCGGAGTCTGGCTTGTCTGTTCCCAAACGGAAACGGACAAACCGGATGATGACTTCGTTGGCTCCAACAAAGACGTTGTAGTCTTTTAAGCAGATACCGTCGCCTGGCGCTGTTTGTCCCGCTATGGTAATGCTGTCGTTCTTTATGTTGAGTACTGAGTTCAATTCTATAATACCGCTGACATCGAAAACAACGGTACGCGCCCCTTTCTGGTTGACGGCATAGCGGAGTGAGCCTGCCTTGCCGTCGTCCGACAAGTTGGTGACATGGTAGACTTTGCCGCCCCGGCCGCCTTGTGTATACATGCCGAATCCTTCTGCTCCGGGAAACGCAGGGGTGGCAGCTGTGGAACTGAGTGCCGTTGCCGTTAGTGTGGCTGCGGCCAAATACCTCATTCTGTGTATGGCTGTTGTTAATCTCATGGTAGTAGTGTAGTTAGTCTGAAAAATTAGGATGTGGAACTCATGTCTGTCCTACGTTCCCAAAATTAGAGGTTGCCTGTTACAATCGGCTGGAAATTTTCGTCATTTATTCTCACTTTTGTTTCAAAAAAGGCTTCCATCTGTTATTGCATGAACAAAAACTTGCATTCTTTTAACTTCAGACGCCAACAAAAAGAGGATGCCTGCGTTGTTTGCCGGCATCCTCTTACCTTTTGTTTTAATGGAAGACTAATCTTTGATTCTGACTAGTTTCCTGCCCACTACGTAAAGTCCTTTTTCAAGATCATTGAGCGCTTCGCTCTTCTTTATGTTCTCTTTCAGCAGTCGTCCGCCAATGGTGTAAACATCCACCAGCGCGTCGGTCTCTTGTGCAGCTGCCGTATTCTTTACACCCTGCTGACTGCCTGGCTGATAGAAGTTGATGTTTATATCGTTATTCACAACAATCTTCAAGGTGTCTTTCAGATAAAACTCGTGAAAGGCATAATCGTCTTCATAGATGTACGATGTGTTATAATTGTTTGAGTGGTAGAAGAAGAGTATCGTATCGCCTTTCGCATAGCGTCCGTTGCCTTCCCAGTAATTCGTTACGTTTTTGGAGTCTGATTCAAAGGAGTCCTCATCCCACTCATTATAGAAATAGATGTTGACGTTGAACGAGTCTCCTTCGGCCGTTTCCGTTCCTATTTCTGCTATTGTCTTGTAGATGTAAAGCCCATCGTTTTTAAAGTAGTTGTCGTAGGTCAGTGTTACAACGCTGTCCGATTTGTAACCGTCTGTTGTAGGCATGGCTTTTACCAAGAAGGTGTCGTTTAGCCAAATTGGGATTTTCGCATTTTTTGGATAAGCATGAGTTTCCCCGGTTGCCTTGTTGGTGACCAGAATAGAGTCCCTATTCATATCCTCTATAGACCGCCAATAACTTTTATCATACAGGGATTTCCCATAGAGTTTAAGTTCATCTCTTTCCCAGAAATTCATACTGAAGTATTCGTAGGCTTTTTTAAAGTGCACGGTAATGGTGTCGTCGCCAATGACGCTGTAGTCCGAGATGGTGTCATAGGCGGCCGATTCTATATAATCTAAAGTATAGCCTGGTATGGTGTTATATTGGAATAAGATGTCCGTTCCTTCAAGCAAACGTTCTTCGGTGAAAATCTCTCCTTCTTTTGTCTTCCCCCATGCGTTTCCTATCGTTGTGTCGCTCGAAAGTATAACGATGTTGTGATAGTCTGCTTTTTTGAAGTGCACGGTAATGGTGTCGTTACCAACAACGCTGTAGTTGGTAATCGAACCCAAAGATTTGTCATAATAGGTAGACTCCATATAGTCTATGGTATAGTCTGGTATGGTTTTATATTGGAAGGTGAATCCTGTTCCTTCGGGCAAAAATCCTACCGTGAAAACCTCACCTTCTTTTGTTTTCCCCCATACGGTTCCTATTGTTGTGTCGCTCGAATGTATAACGATGATGTGCTTTCTCTCCTCGAAGTATGCCTTGAACTCGTAGCTCTGTCCGCACTCCATGTCGTCACCGGGGTGAATGACTCTTTCACTGTTGGTTGAGCCGTCTTCCCAGTGGGAGAATTTGTAGCCGGATTTTGCTATTGCTTTTAGTATAAGTGGTTCAGATGCGTGAAGGTGGTTCTCAGGGTCGTATTCGAACTGTCCCCTGAGTTTTTCCCCTTTATCGCCGAACTGGGCGTAGGCGTCGCCCATTGTCTCGTCGGCTGGTGTTATTGTGTGTGTGGTTTTAGGGGCAGACTCAAAATAGGCAGTCAGGGTGTCGGTGCCTGATCCAGAGAAGAAGCGTGTTTGGGCTTTAACGCCGTCGCTCCAGCCTGTAAAAAGCACACAGGGTAAATCTGATGTGGCTGTTATTTCAATGGAGTCTTTGTACTTGTTGCCATAGTTTAGTGGCCCTGCTTCCACTACTGTATGTGCTCTGCACCAGTCGTGGTTTGCTTTCAAAACAACTTCGTTAACAAAGCCTGTTGTGTCCCACTCGGGAAACTCCACAAATCCATCGCCTGCGTAGGCAGAAGAGAGTGCGGACGACATCAAGACGGAAAGCAGTAATGTTTTCTTCATAAGCAGATTGATTTGATATTATGTGTATGTTAAACTTGTTTTTGTGTTCCCTCTTTTTTGTAATTAAGAAATTACAAAATAGTCCTTTTTTGTGCGGCTCTGCCGTTGCCCGATGTGGACGCGGCCCTCAAGGAGGCGGTTTATGCGCTCGATACGCTGAAGGCCGATGGCATAAAGCTTGCTACCAATGTGGCGGGACAGTACCTTGGCGCTCCCGAACTCGACACGCTCTTCTCGCTGCTCAGCAACCGCAAGGCCGTCGTTATTCTACATCCACACCGTCCCGAACCGGTCAATGCGGCTGTTATGCGGCAAACACCGCTCGCCATGCAGGAATATCTTTCCGAAACCACGCGTGCTGTAGCCAACATGATAAGCCGCAATGTCTTGGCGCGTTATCCTGGTGTAAAGGTGGTGGTTCCGCATTGTGGTGCCTATCTGCCGTTGGCTGTGCCTAGAATGAAGTCGCTTGCCCCGGTCATGCAGGCTAACAAGTTGGTGGGTGAAATCGATTGGGCGGCCAACCTCAATGCGCTCTACTACGACCTGGCGGGTGCGCATTCGCCCGAAACCATCCGTATGCTGCTCTCCATCACCTCTCCGCAGCATCTGCTCTATGGATCTGACTATCCCTATGTGGCGCCTGGGGCTCTTACTGCCAGCCTCAGCCGATTGCGGAAATACCTTGACGAAGAACCCGACTTGGCTCCATTTAAGGAACTGATCCTTTCAAAAAATGCTGAAAAGCTTTTTGGAATTTCCGAAGGTGTCGCTTCGGTTGAAAAAACAAAAGGCGACCTTATTGTCCGTATTGCTGAAATTGAGGTCTTCCCTGATTATTTAGACCAGTACCTCGAATACGCTTCCGAAGTGGACCGCTTGTCGGTTGAGCGCGAGCCTGGCGTTATTGGCCTTTTCCCTATGCAGGACCCCGGCTCGCCTTGTCAAATACGCATCCTTGAAATCTATGCCGACGACGACGCCTACCAGCGCCACTTGAAAACCGACCATTTCTTGAAATACAAACAGGGCACGTTGAAGATGGTGAAGTCGCTGAAACTAAATACGATGCATACACTCGATGGCCCAACTATGAATCTGATATTCAAAAAAATGAGGTAGCCTGTGGCTCTGTCTTCCCTGCTTGGCCATTGTAAACCAGTGATGTGGAAACTGCGCTGTTTCCGGAAAATAGGGCTGGTCGTGTCGTAGTTGGGGCTCGGCCATATAGCACCGTCCAACAGCCTTTTCGCTTATGCTCAGGCGGTGTAGTTGTGGTCGACAACGATGGTTATCTGTTCTCCTGGCAGGAGCGCTTGTAACTCTTCTTGCAGTTGCCGGGCAAGGGCCGACTCGTCTTTCACCGATATATCGGGAACCACGTCGATCGAGACGCGGTGCTCGTCTTCGTAATAACAGAAGCCGTGAATCTGTACAATCTCGTGGTGGGCTTTCAGGGTTTGGGCCACCTGGCGCTGCATGCTGGCGTGTGGGTTGCTGCCTGTAGGGATGGCGTAGACGCCTATGGTCAGCACAATGCCGTGCCGCTGGTGCAGGGTTTCGCTTATGCGCCGGGTAAGGCGGTGGATGTCGGTGGCACTCACTGTATCGTCGACATTCACATGTAACGAACCGATAATCAGATTCGGACCGTAGTTGTGGAGAATGAGGTCGAAAACTCCGTGCACACCGTCGAATTCAGATACCTCTTGCTTTATTTGGCTGACAAATTCGGGCGATATTCTGGCCCCGAGCAGCTCGTTGACTGGCGATGCCAGCATTTCGGCTCCTGCCTTAATGATGACCAGTGAGATGAGTACACCTAATATACCGTCGAGCGAGAAGCCCCATAAAATCATTACTAATGCCGACACCAGGGTCGATAGTGTGATGACGGCGTCGAACAGTGCGTCGGCTCCCGATGCTGTCAGTGCGTCGCTTTTCAACTCTTGCCCTTTCTTCTTCACGTAAGTCCCCAGCAGCAGTTTTACAACAATACCCGCAATAATAACCGCCAATGTTGTGGTGGTGTAATCGGGTGCTGAAGGGTTGAACAGTTTTTTTGCCGACTCTATCAGCGAGGTGATGCCCGCTGAAAGTACGATGACGGCGATGAGGATGGCGCTGAAGTACTCTACACGGCCGTAGCCGAAAGGGTGCTCGCGGTCGGCGGGACGGAGCGACAACTTGGTGCCGACGATGGTGATGACGCTCGACAAGGCGTCGCTCAAATTGTTGACGGCATCCATTACGATGGCCACAGAACCCGCTAATGCGCCAACTGCCGCCTTGAATGCAGCCAACAGCACGTTGGTGGCGATGCCGATCCAACTGGTACGGATGATTTGTGAAGAACGGTCTTTCATGTTGTTTTCAGAGTTTTTACTGTTCACGGAATGCAAAAGTACGTTTTCCTCCATATATATGCTATATGAAAATAGAGGGAAGAGCTACTGCCTGGTTGCCAACTGCTGTTTTTTTCGTCCTTTTCTTTTAAAAAGCGTGTTTATTCTGTAACTTTCCGAATAGTAAAATGTTGGAACTATGGCAAAAAAGTTTTTATGGACGCTTGTTCTATCGCTGTTGGCTCTTACCCCGGCTTTCTCACAGTCGTTCTGCGATACCACCTGGTACACGGGCGAGGGTACACAATATGGCGGTATGGCGGGCAGCAACGGCGGCAACTGTGGCATTTGGGTCGATGAGGACGATATTTATACCTGTGCGCTCAACCACTCGCAATATGACAGCAGTATGGCGTGCGGGGCGTGCATTCATGTTTACGGACCCATTGGCGATGTGACCATCAAGGTGGTGGACCGTTGTCCAGAGTGTAAACCGGGCGATATAGACTTCTCGACTGGTTCGTTTGTGAAGGTGGCAGAGTTGAAAGACGGACGCGTGCCTATCAAATGGCAGTTTGTGCCTTGCCCGTTGGCCGCCGACCAGCCGACTATACGTGTTTTTTATGATGCGGGTACCAGCCCGTACTATTTTAAGGCGATGTTCAGCAACCTGTTTGTGGCGCTGCAGAAAGTAGAATTTTTGGACGATGACGGCAGTTGGGTGAACATCCACCGCGAAATGTACAACTATTTTGTATATCCTGGTGGTTTGGGGGGCGACAAGACTAAAGTGGGCCCTTATTCTTTCCGGCTGACTTCGTGGACGGGTGAGCAGATTGTGGCCGAAAATATTGAGGCGGTGCCCGACCAGGAGTTCGATCTGGGTGTGCAGTTCTCGCAACCTTATTGTGGCGAGGCTTCTTCCGTTGCTGTCGTAAGTGCCGGGGCAGAACCTTCCGGTGTCTATAGGGTGGAGGTGTTCGATGTGCAGGGCCGTTTGCTGGCGGTGTTAGACGAATGGAATCCGCAATTGTTGGATGGCGTTTGTCCGCAAATCGTTATTGTCCGGCAGTATGCCGCCAATGGCGTGTTTTTGCAGAAGTGGTGGGTGAAATAGGCATGGATAGGAGTATAACTGGTTCTCGGAATTAAATAGTATAAAATTATGGCACCTTGTCAGATTTATAACATTCCGTGGAATGTAGTTGCCGTTTAATTCCTAATTTTGTGATTATAATATAGAATGCATTATGGGCTTGTATTTGAATCCGAATGCTGACGCATTTCAAATAGGGTTAAACTCAAAAATATATGTGGACAAATCTCTGGTGTTGGCAGAGTTGAACAAACTTGCTTGCACGCAGGGGAACTTTGTCTGCGTTTCCCGTCCGCGCCGCTTCGGAAAAAGTATGGTGGGCAACCTGGTTTCCGCTTACTATTCGAAGGGTTGTGACACCCGCTCCATTTTCAGCCAGATGAAAATCGGACATACGCCCGACTATGACAAGTTCTTGAACAAGTTTAACGTCATCAAGTTAGATCTGAATGGGTGCTACCAGAATGCTAGAGTAGAAAATAACGTTGAAAACTTGATAGGGAGTGTCAACAACGATTTACTAAAAGAATTTCGCAAACAATTTCCTGATATTCAATTTGACGATAATTCGTCTATATCTAGGTGTATAAAGAACGTATACGCAGAGACTGGCGAAAAGTTCGTTATCATCATCGACGAGTACGATGTGTTAGTGCGCGAGAAGGTTCCCCAAACGTTGTTCGACAACTACCTTAGTTTCTTGAATGGATTGTTTAAAGACACCACCATTCGTCCCGCCCTTGCCCTTGCCTATATTACCGGCATTATGCCGATTGTGCGCGACAAGGTGCAGAGCAAGCTGAACGAGTTCTCGGAGTACACCATGCTGAGCCCGGCACAGTTTGCCGGTATGATTGGCTTCACCGAAGAGGAGGTGAAGGCGCTGTGCGAACAGTATGGCACAGACTACGACGAGTGCCTGCGCTGGTACGACGGATACAAGATGTCTGAAACCGTTAAAGTGTGCAACCCGTTGTCGGTGGTTAACGCCATCACTCGGGGCGAATTCGACAGCTACTGGTCGGCAACCGGCTCGTTCGAGGCCTTGCGCGACTATATACTGATGGACTTCGAGGGCATCCGTCAGGACATCATCCAGATGATTGCCGGAGAAAGTGTGGAAGTGGAGGCCGGCACCTTCCAAAACACTATGGACAGTTTCCACTCGAAAGACGACGTCTTCACCTACCTGATTCATTTGGGCTACCTCTACTATAACCGAAAGGAGAAAACTTGCCAAATTCCAAACGAGGAAGTGCGTCAGGAGTGGATTAAGTCGATAAGGTTGAGTCCCGACTACAAATCGGTGATGGCTGTGGTCAACGCCTCAAAACGTTTGCTCGACGACACCATTAACGGCAACGAGGAGTCGGTGGCCCGTGCGCTCAATGCTGCCCACACCGAGGTGACCAGTCCGCTGACCTACAACGACGAGCACTGTTTCCAGAGTGCCATCTGCTTGGCGTATTTCTATGCCAATACCCGCTACACAGTCATCAAAGAGTTGCCAACGGGCAAAGGGTATGCCGATCTTGTGCTGGTGCCCTATCTGCCCAACATACCTGCGCTGGTAATTGAGCTGAAGCACAACAAGAGCGCGCAAAGCGCCATCGGTCAGATAAGGGAACGGAACTACTGCCAAGCCCTGGACAAACACTACGACAATCTGCTGTTTGTTGGCATTAATTACGACGAAAAGACCAAGGTGCACACTTGCAAGATTGAACGGGTTGTGAAAGGATAAATGTGGCTCAACCTTCGGTTTAGTACCGTGATTAGTTGTATTTTTGCGTAAAATTGAGCTTTTATGTTTTCCTTTTTATTAGTCGCATACTGCCTGCTCACCCCCTTGTTGGTGTTGTGGCTCACTTATAAATACTCCTTCATGGCAAAGTTGGGAAGTGTGGTTATAGCCTACACGCTGGGCTGTCTGGTGGCCTTGTCGGGAGTTTTGCCCGCATTGGGCGGAACCGAGCAGGTGAAACAGACCTTGCTGGCCGTGTCGAGCGCTTCGGTGCCGTTGGCAATTCCGCTCATGCTGTTCTCGTCCGATGTCCGTTCGTGGAAACATCTGGCTCCCAATTTCACGAAGTCGCTCTTCTCGGGCCTGTTGGCGTGTGTGCTCGTTGCCGTTGCCGGCTTTTATCTGTTCGGCAGTTCCAACCCGCAGCATTATGCCGGCGTTTCGGCCATGTTCGTCGGCCTGTATACGGGCGGAACGGCCAATATGGCTACCATTAAGGAGGTGGCCGGTGTCGATAACGACACTTTCCTGCAGGCGCAGATCTACCAGATTCTGGTGGGGGCCATCTATTTGCTGGTGGTTATTGTGGCGGGTAAGTTTATCGTCAGGGCTGTTTTGCCCAAATTTAAACCGGCCGAACAGTCCGATGCGGAAGATATGGAAGTCCGGGAAGAGGAAAAAGAACTGTTTTTGGGCCTTTTTACAAAAAAGAACAGCAAACCGCTGCTTGGTGCGTTAGCTCTGACCCTCGTTATTCTGGGGCTGGGCTATCTGGTAACGCTCCTGTTCCCGAAAGAGTCGTTTATGGCGGTCTTTATGCTGTCCATCTCGTTTATGGCCATTCTGGCATCGCTCGACAAACGGGTGCGCGCGCTTCCGCATACCTTCGACGCTGGGGTTTATCTGATTCTGGTTTTCAGCGTTGCGGTGGCTTCAAGTGTGGGTGAAGATATGTTCAACAATCTCGATTTCGATTTCTTCCTGTTTGTGCTGTTTGTCACCCTGGGTCCTTTCGTTATGCACATTTTGCTGAACTTCCTCCTGAGGGTCGATGCCGACACCACCCTGGTCAGTTCTATCGCCTTGGTTACCAGTCCGGCCTTTGTGCCTGTCATGGCGGGCACGCTGAAAAACCGTGAAGTGGTCGGCCCGGGCATAACCGTTGGTCTGATTGGCTATGCGGTGGGGACTTATCTGGGTTACCTGGTCTATCTGTTGTTGCAATCGTTGTTTTAGAATTATGGCGAAGGTTTTGTGGCTTGTTCTGCTTTGTTGGGTGTGCGTGCTGGGGCAGGTGGCGTCGGCGCAGGAAGGAGCGCTGTCTCCGGTGTTGGAAACCGATTCCCTGCAGGTGGACCGCTGTGCGTGCCGCAGTTTTAAGTGGAACTACGCTGTTGCGCCGGGTTTGCTGCTCGGTAGCGCGTGCGTCGTACGCCACTTCGACAACGACCTCCTCAAATTCCGTGAAGACCATCTTTTCAGTTTCCATAACAGTGCCGACGATGTGGTGCAAACGCTGCCGGGCGTTCTGTTCCTTGGCCTTCGGGCTGTTGGTGTGAAGGGGAAAAGCGACACTTGGGGCCAGTTGCTGGCGGCTACCGGCTTCTCTGCCGCCATTACGGCTGGTTTGACCGAGGGGCTGAAAAACACGTGGGGACGGACCCGCCCCAACGACGAGTACTTCCACAACTCGTTCCCGTCGGGTCATACCTTTACCGCCTTTACGGGGGCCACACTGCTGCACCGCGAGTATGGCGGAAAGAGCATCTGGTACAGTGTTGGTGGCTATACGTTGGCCGGCTTGGTTGGCGTCAGCCGCATCTTGAACAAAGAGCATTGGGCCAGCGATGTGCTGGCGGGGGCAGGCTTGGGACTGGTTTCCGGACATTTGGGCTACGGCTTGGCCGAATGTATGTTTGCCCATCCGCGCCGGGGGCGGCCCTCTTACTACGGACGTAACCCCAGCTTCATCGGGGTGAATGCGCACGTGTCGCCGTGGGGAAATAGTATCAACTCGTTGGGCGTGTGTACCGATCCGGCTGCGACCTTCGAAAAGCAGTTCGTCCGCTTCAACCATAAAATAGGCTATGGTTACAGCCTCGAGGGGGCGTACTTCCCCTTCCGCTATGTGGGCTTTGGCTGCGAAACCTCCATGTTCTTCAACCAGTTCGAGTTAGACGAAGATTACTTCCGTGTGCCAGCCAACCGTGTGCAGGCTCACTATGTCGCCTTCGAGTCGAACAAGGCGAAAACCTACCAGTTTATGCCCGGCATCTACTTCGACGTGCCGGTTTGCAGCCGGGTGTTGGTCGGCGGAAAAGTGTTGTACGGAATGGGGCAGACCTTGTCGTTCAATGTGGAGGCCGATACACACAATCCGGCGCTGGGACCCGAACACTGGGTGTATATCTACGACGATTTCACCTATGGCAGCGCCTTTAAGGCGGGAATCCACGGCCGTTATCTTGTTGGGCACTATCTGGAAGTGAGTGCGGGCCTTAACTATTCTTATTCGAATGCGGGTTACGCCTTTTTCAACTATCCCGAAAGTACCTCGTCGGTCCAAAATCTGGGCTTCCAGTTAGGCGTGGCGGTACCACTTGAGTAGGCCGTTGTTTTTAGACTATGTTCAGAAGAAAAGAAGAGTCTGTTATTGTCCCCCAATGAAGTGTAAAAAAATGATGTGAGCAAGTCGATATAGAGCGACGTTTCCCCAATGTTTTCACAATGGTTCTGCCAATTGTTGCGTCAAACTATTCGGCTATATGGTATTCACCGCCGAAATTGAAAATATTCTCGTTTTTAATACTTATATTTGCGATTATCCATTGCTGCTTTTTTTGTAGCAACGCCAGATTAGGTGAAAATTGTGATCTATGAAAGCCCTGATAATCTTTTATTTGTCAGGATGTTAATTTATAAATACCTTCGTGATTTTAAGTAATATGGAAAATACTGAAAACAGTTCTATTCAAGTTATATCCCAGCTGGAATTCCAAACTTTACTGAACGACGTCTCACACATAGTGGAAGAAGCCCATGAGAGTGCCGCCCGGGCAGTTAATGTGGCATTAACACTTAGGAACTGGAAGCTTGGAGAACGAATTGCAAAAGAGAACCTCGATGGTAAGGACAGAGCAGAGTATGGCAAGAATGTGATGTTCCAACTGTCTGCAGAACTCACTAAAACTTATGGAAAGGGTTTCGATAGAAGTTCGCTGTATAAGTATATGAAGTTCTATCAGATGTTTCCTCAAATTGTGGAGACGCCATCTCCACAATCTATTCTACTTCCATGGTCCCACTACTGTGAACTAATACGTGTCGAGAACAAGGAAGCCCGTAAATGGTATGAGAAAGAAGCTTTCAACGAGACATGGTCTGTGAAAACCCTGCACAGGAACATAGCATCGCAATACTATAACAGATTGCTACTTTCGCAGAACAAGCAGCCCGTAATTGAGGAGATGCACCATAAGACAGCTGGCATGCAGTATAACAGGCTTGAATTTATCAAGAACCCTGTTGTCGCAGAATTCCTTGGTCTGAATACTGATATGGATTATACGGAGACCAAGCTAGAGAAATGCATCATCAACCACATGCAGAAGTTTATACTTGAAATGGGCAAAGGTTTCGCATTTGTTGGACGCCAACAGCACATTAGAACCGACATGGGTGATTATTATATTGACCTCGTATTTTACAACTACATCCTCAAGTGCTTTTTCCTAGTGGATATTAAAACCGAACAGATTTCGCACCAAGATGTAGGGCAAATGGATATGTATGTTAGAATGTATGACTCACTGAAGCGAACCGAAGGAGACAACCCGACCATCGGTCTGCTACTTTGTTCTCAAACTAGCGAGGACATGGCAAGATACAGTGTATTAAACGGAAGCAAACAAATCTTTCAAGCCAAATACATACCATATCTGCCTACAAAAGAAGAACTCGCAAGGGAAATTGAGGTACAGACAGAGATATTCCGTCAGCAACTCGATGATGGCATGAAGTAAAGAGAGTACTATAATATAGTGACCTTTTTATCTTGATTTTATTGAGATTTTGATTATGTGGTTACTACTAACATCATCATTAGCCTATATTGCTGGTACTGTATTTCTTGCTACCCATATTGTTTTTGACGGTAGTGTAAACTGAAGTTTACTGTGCGGAAGCCGAAAAGGAAACCTCCTATCAAATAATTAAGGGCAACTGTTAATGCTGTTATTTCGGTATATTATTCTTGCAAATCGCAGAATGAAGTGAGTGCGGGCCTTAACTATTCTTATTCGAATGCAGGGTACGCCTTTTTCAGGTATCCCGAAAGCACCTCTTCGGTCCAGAATCTGGGCTTCCAGTTAGGGGTGGCGGTGCCGCTTGAGTAGACTGGCCGTTGGCTTTGGAATGCCGACCTTAAAGGATTGAAGAAGGCTGTTTGTTTACCTGAAAAGAAGTGCAAAAAAGTGATATGGAGTGAGTAGTTTTTTAACTTGAAATTTGGAAGTCTGTTTTTTTTTTTTTGATTTGCGCATCAAATTTGTCTGGTAAAAAATGAATGCACTTGTCTTGAAATACAGGCTTTTGTGTAGTATCGGATGATTTGATACTATCTACGTAGAACTCAGCTTTCAAAATGTTTCCGAATTGTATAGAACTACATAATGTAAGCATTTTACAATTTTGAATCTATTTGTGGAATTTGAATTTTGGTATGATAGTACGTTTCTGTGTAACGTTGCAAAAAAAATAAAAAATGATATGTCACTATTTAAGATAACCACCAAGTACCGCAGGCAGTGCAACGGTATCCTAATCGAACCGGGCATGAGTGTTCAAGTAGTCACGCAAAGTATGAGTAACCCTGTAACCACCAATGGTGGACAG
>ODAJ011827394.1_pt1 | contig 16850 bp, 19 predicted proteins | sample 1539241 | NCBI WGS metagenome assembly ODAJ01 (sample SAMN02144231, study PRJEB22623) | gut metagenome | biome: sheep rumen | host: Ovis aries | place: New Zealand
AATGAAGCGTTTGTTTTACATACTGCTGATCTGAGTGAGAAAGATGGAATAACGTATTTGCCTGTTTATATGATTGTTTGTCTATAGCAAGTATATATTGTTTTTTATATCTTTCTGTATTATTATGCGTAATGGTGTAAAAAATGGTGTAAAACACGTAAGCATAATCCAGAAAACCTTGAAATAAAAGGAGGACTGAGAAAAAGTGAAACTAGGAATCGATATGTGAAACCTTTTTTCACGAATCCTTTTAAAGAATTATAAATCTCTATAAAACCCCATAAATGCTGGATTTGCGAATCTTTTCTTAAACACATAACTTGTTATAATTTTATATAACTTTTTTAAAATTGGTACTCGGTTGGTACTCGGTATGGTACTCGATAAAAAAATGACCGAAACCCCGAAAAAGGCCAATTGGAAGACCTATAAAACTAATTTCATTTTAACGAGTTAAAGATCCCCGAATGAGCATTTTATATTGAATTCACTGCATCGGAAGTCATCCGGTGTTTTTTATTTAAGAGCATTTATTTGTGACCATATTTTGATATAATAAATATGCGTCCGTGCAAAGAGCGTTCGGGTTATTCCGAATTATCCGGAGACTCTTTTTTCAATTGCGTAGGCTATGCGGAGCGTTCTTCCGGGTAGCGGACGTACATGGGGCATTAGCGCAGCTGGGAGCGCGCCACACTGGCAGTGTGGAGGTTACGGGTTCAAGTCCCGTATGCTCCATTTTTTATAGAATAAAGAATCCTTTTAGATAGGCCCGAAACGGGAGGTGTATTATGCCATTAGTAGAAGCGAAATGTACAAATTGTGCCGGTGTTTTAAAAGTTGATGATAGCAAGGAAACTGCAATTTGTCCTTACTGCGGATCTGCGTATATCGTTGAGAAAGCAATCTATAATTATAATATTACAAATAATATCAATGTTACGGATTCTATCGTCAATGTATATGTAGAACAATCATTTGATACAGAGGGCTTTATAAGCAGAGCTAAACAGGCAATGAAGTTCGGTCAGTATAAAGAAGCCGAAGAATTATTCAGGAAAGTTTTGGATAATGAACCCCGTAATGAGAGTGCATCGATGGGACTAATGCTTTGTATCATGATTCCGGCATGTCTTGTTTGGGAAAAAGAAGTGTTTATAAGAGTGCCGGATTCTAATGATAATCAATATACATCCTATTTAAAGGGCACTCATGCGGAATATATGGAAGTCTGCAGCATATTCAGAAATGAACTTGTTCGTGCAAGATCTGTTAATCCGGAAAACTATTATATAATTCCTGATTTTTTGGCATTAAGAGGCAGTGCATATGAGGAAAAATACCGGAAAAAACCGAAATACCCTTATTACCTTTGTGCTTATACCTATTATTTGCTCTTTTCTAATTCTTTTCCGGATAACAAGTATTCCAAACTGACTATGGATCGATTGAAATATTACAATGATTATTCAGATTATTTAAAACCGGAGAACCATGAAAGATGGGAGATGATTCTGACTTGGGAGGAATATGTCTCGTTTGACGAGTTGAAGGATAATAATCTTATTGGAGATGAGAAGTACTTATTTAGAGCAATTAATCCTGAAGAACTTGATAACGTCTTTAAAGATTATAGCGTCAACTGGAAATATGAGTTACAGGAAAGATAGGAAAATTCAAGATATAGTGTTATGAACAATAAACTATTTGAGTGAAGTATCGGCGAAAAATTTTGGTTTTACCGACTAACCAGGTGTTTGAAGGTGATAATATGACAAATCCGTGGGAGGATATCAGTCTGGACGATTATGAAAGTCATATGAGTCTGGAATCCGTAAAACAATTGCAGACGATGAATTCCATAATGAAGGATCAGTTTAGCGATTTTCCTGTTGAAACTGCAATGGTTTTGGGAATTGCAGGAGGAAACGGACTGGAATATGTAAGCAGTAAGAAATTCAAAAAGGTTTATGGAGTTGATGTCAATAAGGAATACTTACAGGCTGTTTCAAAAAGATATTGTAACCTGTCAGATATTTTGGAATGTATCAGGGTTGATTTGACGAAAGATTATTCTAAACTGCCAAAATCTCAGATGGTAATTGCCAATCTGTTAATAGAATATATCGGATATCAAACTTTTCGGAATGTTATTCTTCAGGTTGAACCGGAATATGTATCCTGTGTAATTCAGATAAATACAGATGATAAGAACTGGGTTTCTGATTCACCATATCTTCATGCATTTGACCGGCTTGATGAGGTACATTGTCAAATGGATGAGCAGGAATTGAAAAGAGTTATGGAGACAATTGGTTATCACGAGACGCTTCGAAAAGTCTATGATTTGCCTAACGGCAAGGCATTGATACGAATGGATTTCAAACAGGGAAAATGTTAATTGTATGAATTAATATGATGAGGAAAAGAAATGAACGCTAGGGAATACTTGGAAATTCTTCATGTGGCTGAAAGACTGAAAGACACACCAAGGCATTGTACAACTACAAAAGGAAGAACGGAAAGTGTTGCAGAACATAGCTGGAGAATATCGCTCATGGCATTCCTTCTTAGGCATGAATTTCCAGAGGCAGATATGGACAGGGTTGTTTCGATGGGCCTGATTCATGATTTGGGAGAATGTTTTACAGGAGATATTCCGACGTTCATAAAAACGGATTCAGATCGGAAAACAGAAGATATTTTGCTGGAACAATGGGTTGCGTCTCTTCCGGATGAGGTTTCAAATGAATTTGAAAAACTGTATTCGGAAATGGAAGCGTTTGAAACAGTAGAATCAAAAATATACAAAGCGTTGGATAAACTCGAAGCCTTAATCCAGCATAATGAATCGCCGTTGTCTACATGGTCTGAAAATGAATATGAACTGAACAAAACTTATGCATTTAATACCGTTGAGTTTTCCGAATGGCTTATGGAATTGAGAAAAGAAATACTTAAGGATACTCTTTACAAAATTGATGAAACGAAATGGGAAACAATATATCTTTCGGAATTCAGCGATGTATTTTATGTGAAAGATAAGAATGTTGTTTTGGTCCGCTGGAAAAAATACTGCGAATTGGAACAATACCGAGAACCTCTTGAACACGCGTTGGAAGTAATTGGTAGACATCCGGGATGTAATTACGTTGCGGATACCAGGAGTGGATTTGAAGACAATCCGCTGGATACTAAATGGGTTGCGGAATTTTTTATGCCAAAAGCAAAAGAGAACGGATGCCAAATCATTTATTTTATTATAGATGAGGACAATTCTCTCAGGGAAGAACTGGAAGGACAGGAAAAAGATTCTTCAAATCTTTTGGAATTCCGGTATATTTGCAGTTTGGATGAAGTGTAATTGATTAGATAGTAAAGGAAGATTTTGGTTTTCCGCCCCAGCGAGGAATCATTATCTTTGAAGATAAAAGGATAAGGTGAAAATGGGATTTGAGAATTTTATTTGGATAAGAGAGCCAAAGGAATATGTGATTGACGGAGAGTCTTTGAAAATTACCACATCTCCACATACTGACTTATGGCAGAGAACATATTATCATTTTCGTAATGATAATGCTCCGGTTTTTCAAATGGAAACAATTGAAAAGTATTTTAGTTTCGTTGTTAAGACTTCATTTGAAGAAAGCCACCACAGATTTGATCAATGTGGGGTAGTCATGTACCTGGATAGTGAAAACTGGTTAAAAGGATCCATAGAATATGAAAACGAAGAATTTCAGCATCTTGGAAGTGTTGTGACTAATCATGGATACTCAGATTGGGCTACTACTGAAATTCCTGCAAGCATTAAAAGTATGTGGTATCGAATAAGCCGTAGAGAAGATGATTATTGTATAGAGTGCTCAGAAGACGGTCTCCGATGGAAACAAATGCGTGTATGCCATATGATTGAAGGGGCAGGAAAAATACGGTTTGGAGTATATGCATGTTCTCCTGAGGATTCATCATTTACGGCAATATTCAATAATATGCAACTTACTGAATGTGCTTGGAAAGCTCATGATGGACAACAACCGGATTAAGCAGATTTTGGTTTTCTATACCGACAGGAAAGAGCAAAAGTATGGATGAAGATACAAATGAAACATTAAATATGGTTGAGAAAAACAAGAAAACGGAAGAAAGGATGTTAAGGAAAATCGTTATTTTGGTTTGCCTGACATTTTTGGCGTTTATTACCGGACCTGTTCTGACTATTTACGGTCTAATTGCGATTCCACCTATGGGTGGAGGGATTTCTCATGATCAGTACAAAAAAACGGTTTATGCAGAAGTGATCCGTTATGAACCGGGAGAGTACAATTTATCGTTCCCTGTTGTTGAATACAAGTATAACGGTATGTCTTATACTACAAAATTGGATTTTTCCTCGTCAGGTATTGAGCAAGAATACCCTGTTGGTTCTAAGATGAAGTTGAAAATAGATCCAAATAACCCAACGGAATGGCGACTTCCACACAGTCTGGATAATGTGCTTAGTCAATACAAAATTCCTATTACAATAATAGGTGTGGTTATGGATATTTTATTTACTGTTGGATTAGTACAGGTAATCATCAATGTATTGAGCATTTTTCGATTTAAAAAATCTAATTGAAGAACGATTGTTAAAAACATAACTACTGCGGAAAATTGGAATTTTAATGTCAAGGTTTGTAGGCTGTAATTGTAAAAAGAATAATGGTTTGAGGTATTAGTATGTTTGGCTTATTTGAAGCTGAGAATCCGGATGACTACGATTTAAAACGTTTGAGAAGAGACTTGGCGGACGAATTTGGATGTCAAGGCGCGGCTTTTTCAGGTGGATTAGGATTTATGGATATGATGGAAGCGGAAACCGCAAGTCCGAAAAAACTAATCAAAATGGCTAAGCAAGAGGGATTTGATTTAAAAAAATATAGAAAATAGGTTGGCAGGGCATTTGAAATACAAATGTCCTGTAGTTAATTTAGAAATGAAAAAGTCGCCTAGCAAGAGACATAAATCGGACACCTTTTAAGATATACTGATTATACAAGGGTTATTAAAGTGCTTTATTAAAAGAGCTAGTTATGCAGAAAGGGGTGAAATAATGATTCACGCTATAAAAGGAGATATTACAAAAATATCATATGTTCAGGCTATTGTGAATGCAGCAAATGAAAGCCTTTTAGGAGGCGGCGGAGTAGATGGAGCTATCCATTATGCTGCCGGTCCTGATCTCCTGGAAGAGTGCAAGACCCTTGGGGGATGCCAAATTGGAGAGGCAAAGATTACAAAAGGATATAATTTGCCGTGTGAATATATTATTCATACTGTGGGACCAAGATGGCATGGCGGAGAAAGGGGAGAGGCAGAACTTCTTGCCTCCTGCTATTTGAATTCATTGAAAATTGCTATGGAGAATGGAATTCGTAAAGTAGCATTTCCATCTATTTCGACGGGAGCATTTGGATACCCAGTTGAAAAGGCTGCGAAAGTTGCAGTCGAAACTGTTAACCAGTTTCTTTGTGATCATTCAGACAAAATTGAAGATGTTTACTGGGTTTTGTTTGATAATCATACGCTTTCTGTATATGAAAATGAAATCAAGAGCATACGTGATGCTGGAGAACTGTATATAGATAAAATGTTAGAGAATCCGGATATCGTCGCTGCATTTGCAAATGCAATGAATTTAGGAAATCTTGGGGTTATTGCTCCTCATAAGAAAAAATACTACGACCGCTATTCGATTCAATGGCTGATTGATCAGGTGGATTCCGGCGCTGAACTTAAGTTTATAACGTTTTGGCAGGCAGATTCAGGATGTGAGAACAGGGAATTCTCACAGTGGTATCAGGGAGAACCCTTTATAATCAATGGCAGAAAGTACTATACGGCAGAACAGTATATGATGTCTGAAAAGGCATTGTTTGCTAGAGATTACGAAGCATATGACAAAATAATGAAGGAAAAAAGCCCGGCTGAATGCAAGTCTCTTGGACGTAAGGTTAAAAATCTTGACGGAAAGGAATGGGGAAGAGTTGCAAGAGAAGTAATCTTTCACGGTAATTTAGGGAAATTTCAGGCAGATATTTCTTTAGTGGACAAATTATTAAGTACGGGGGATGCAATTCTGATTGAAGCAAGTCCCTACGATAATCTTTACGGCTCCGGTATTGCGAAAGAAAACCTTTTGAATCCGGATGGGTCTTTGAAGGTACATCCAAAGAATTGGCATACCGAAGATAATCCTTCAAAACTGTCTGAAAACAAACTTGGTTTTGTGCTTATGGGAATCCGTGATTTATTTAGAGATTTAATGTCGAAGACGGAAAAATAACTGAGGATATTTGTATGATTGAGAAGAAAAACTTTGAGGAACTTAAAAAGCGATACGGGGCATTAGCTAGCTGGGCAATATGGAACACAAACTATACTTCCGATAAACCAAAACTGAATACAAGTGATCTCAGTGTTTTTGATGATGAGAACCTGCTTGAAAAGATTAATACAGGCTATGTTTTTGTTGGCTTGAATGCTTCCAGTACACACGGAGATACAACCCAGGGAAAGGATGCTTGGTATAATTTTCACAGTAATTACTCAAGGCAGAACGATTATAAACTGAGGTATGCTCTTCAGGGAACGAAGTATTGGGGGAGCTACATTACGGACATTATTAAGCGCTATGCTGAAGTGGACTCCAATAAGGTAATAAAGTATCTAAAGGAACATCCGGAAGTGGCACAGACCAATATTGATGATTTTATGCATGAGATGTCTTTTCTGGGAGAAAAGCCGGTTTTGATCGCGATGGGAGGTTATACATACCAGATTTTACAAGAATACTTAGGTGATTCTTTTGAGATTAAACAAATCATGCATTATTCGTATACAATCGGGAAAGAGGATTATCGCAAGGAAGTGTTAGCTGCATTGAATAATTAAAAGCTTGGATACGGGATGATAATTATGGAAAAGTACGCAAGAATTGAGTTGTTCTATATTGCAAGAGAACTGGTAGACGATTTGAGAGAATGCGATGACGGAGCTGTTATCACAACAAGTCGACTTGCGCATGAATCAGGATATTTAGACTTTAGTAATGAGGATCTTTTATTTGTTCATGACAGTTTATTACACCTTGCAAAGAAGTCCAAAATAAAGCTGGAGTTTTCGGAATGTGCGAGAAAAGACAGTCTTCCGTATGATTTAGAATATATTGTCAAAAACAAAAAGGCACAAATTAAGTGCCCATATTGTGGAAGTAAAAATACCGGGAGATATTTATATGGATATCCAGCCTTTACTGAAGAAATGCAAAAGAAAATTGATTCCGGAAAGATTATTCTTGGAGGATGCAAGGTGATTCCGGCAAGCATAGGGGGCTACACGTTGGATGGAAATCCTCACCGGCATTGTAACAATTGCAAAAAGGATTTTGCAAAATCACCAGTTCTGTTTAATAAGAAAACAGGTGCCTGGGAAACATATATTGACCAGGCTCGCTCCATTAGATTTTTAGTGGGTGGTTATTTTGGCGGACGTACCGAAATTCGAATTACAGAAAACGACAAGGGCGCATTGGTAAGAGTCTGGTCTTTTCCATCGGATGAGGAAATTTTTCAGGAGAGACAGATAACATCTGGAAAATGGGCTCATATTCTTATAAAGCTCTATAAAGAGATGTATATTCATGAGTGGAAAAAAGACTATACGGATCCTTATGTCTTAGACGGTGAGCAGTGGGAACTTGAAATAGGCTTAAATGGCGGACGGAAGAGAACTTATCATGGAAGTAACGATTATCCACCATATTGGCCGGAATTAAAAGCAATTTTCAAAGAATATGCGAAACTTTAGTCTCATTACCACCGTTACGGTTGCAACGAACGGGAGTTATACGTGCTAAAATAGAGTTATGAAATAATTAACAAATTGTTCAAATCCCGTCAATAGACATCATTCGTAAGCTTGATTATAATTAGAATTGTAATTGAATAATTGGCAAAACCGTGGAAACGCGGCGACGCAAAGCTCTTAGAACCTGTCAAATGGTAGTCAGCTGCACTTAGTAAACGCAAGAATAAAGCATCTTTCTACAAGTAAACATTTGCTGGTGGAAGATGCTTTTTGTGTTAGTTGGAGGGCAGTCTATGAATAAAGAGTATATTTCTGCGAAAGAATATGCGGCAAAATACAATCTTCATCCTAGGACGGTACAATTATGGTGTGCAAACGGACGGATTAAGGGAGCCTATAAGTTTGGCGCTTCTTGGGCTGTGCCAGATAAAGCGCCCAGACCCGAAGATCGGAGATATAAGACAGGGGAATGGGTAGGATATCGTAAGCGAAATGATAGGGAAAAGTGAATAAATCATATTAAGGGGTAAAAACATATGAATTTTAGCATGGTTATGGATAGACTTTTAAATAAATCAGAACAGGAATTATCAAATGAATTAGGAGTTTCATTGGATACAATTCGTGAATGGGAGAATACTAATGAAGTTCCCTTCCCATTAATACGTCAAATGTCATCTCTATATGGTATTCCGGTAGGTGAAATAATACACTTTGATTTCGTAGATGAGAAACCGGATCATCAGAAAAAACTGCAGGAAATGGATTCCCAGTTGGGTCCATTTCATATTATAAATAAAGAAGTAGTAACAAACGCTTTTAATATTTGGCTAGATGAAAACAAAGAGGTTCTAAAGCCAAGTGCTGAAATGAATGACTGGATTAATAACGAAGTAATATCTATTTTGGAAGCCTATGAAAAAACCCATAAAGGAGAAATTGAAGAAGAGCAATTAAGGGTCGGAGAAAAAGATGCTATAGAGTTTTTTGAGTCACTAGACAAGACTGTTCAGAAAGAGATTGAAAGAATAGATTTTTTGATTAACAACAAAACTAAATGTCAGGACGTTGTAAAAAGTGCTTTAAATCATGAGCCAACAAGACTTATAAAAGAGGATCAATTAATCGAGAGAATATCAAATGAAATCGAACAACTAAAAGAACCGTATTTTAACAAGTATGCAGAGCATTTAAATGAGATTTTTTCGGTAAACTATATTGAGGAAATGGCAAAAGCGACTGGTAAAAAGGTTAAAGATTTAAAAGACGAGGACTTTTTTGATTTATTTACCGTCAGTGAAAAGTATTTTGAAGATATCTTAAATGAGTTTATTTCTGAATTGGATAAGCTAATCAAGACTAATCCGGATTCATATTTTACATTTTTTAATACTGAAGTTAAGGAAATGTTTAAGGAGGCACCCGAGGTAGTTGGATTTGATTTAGAAAATGAATATGAAATAACCTTATCACTTGCACTTCAAAATCCTGATATTTTTGACTATGAGCAATATGAACCGTCAGAAGAAGAACAATTAAACAGAGAAAAAGCTCATAAAAAGAGAATGAGGATGGAAACGGTCGGTTCATTTTTTACTGGTTTCTTTTTTCCTCCTTCAGCAATTATTGACGTGGTAACAGCGAGGCATCGATTAGCAAAATCATTATATAAGCATTATATGGATTATAAGGTTACGGATGATTATTTGATAGATTTTGTTTCGAGAATGAATTTTATTTCCCAAGCTATGTTGGTAACAGCTATGAATGTTGGAAGTCAATGGAAAGAGTATTTTGATAATACATTACAATTGGTTAATCAAAGCGAGAGGGATATACAGACGGTTAGACAAGGGGAGAGCAAAAAGCAACTTATTATCTCAAAGGTTGTTGATGCTATTAAGGAGGTAAGGTAAATGCTTAACTTGTTGAATACATATATTGATAATTATGAAGTTGAAAAAGCAATTATAGTAGGTAGGAATATCGTAAACCGAAATCCAAATAATCAAGAGGGAATTGGTGCTTTTCTGGATTTCCTTCTTGAATTGGCTGAAACATTACCAGTACCAGCTGAACGAAGAGAGTATTTGGATCAGGCTAAGGTTATTGTTTCATATGTTGAAGAAAACTGTACGCTTAATCCGGAATATCTGGAGTGGATTCTGTCATATTCTGTAAGAATACTTGATATAGAGAAAAAGATTGTTGAGGATGAAGACGTTAAGATAAATAAAATTGTTTATGATATTGAGATGGCAAATAATAAAGCCCTCACCAAAATACACAAAATGATCGGTGAGTTAGATTTGGTTGAGTCCCAGGATGAATTTGACAAGATGATGAAAGAATTCATTGAGTTGGATAGAGGAATCGAGAAAGATTACCTTACACCGGAAGATCAGCAGCAATATGATGAATTATCCAAACTTTGTTCCGAAATGATTTCAAAGAAGATGCAGGAATTGGAACACATAAAAAATGTTGATTACAATAGGGAAGCTTTGGCAGATTTCTTTGATACATATATTGAATTTCATGATAATGAAGGAGCGTATAAGGCCAATATCGACCTTTTAATCAGTATGTTACAAAATAAGTTTTTCAAATATGAAACTGACAGGTTGTTTTCTGAAACCTTAATGTATAACCAGTTTGTGTATTCACGTATTTTTGAAAAACTGTCAGATGATGGAAAAGCATTATTAACGAAGGCAGCAATTGAGGCTAACACGTAGGGAGATGATGATAATTGCAAAGTTTATTCCAATATGAGAAAACCATAAAGAATAAGAACTCCGTCTCTCGTTTTTCATCTATGACGACAGGCTTAATTAGTTCTCAGCATTTTGGTGCAGTCATTACAGGGTTTAATAGTCAGTATTCTGCGATGGCTAATAATCTACATCTGCAAAAATTAGACCTTGCGGAGTCTCTTTCAAAAAAACTGGCAGAGAATCCTAATTACACTGGGATGCGTAGTGAGGGTGTAAAACTTGCTTGGGAATATGAAAAAGCTGATATTCAGATGGGAGGAAAAGGCTCTGGAAATTGGGATGAGGCTCAACGTCAAGAAATACTTGAAACAGGAAGAGTTCGAGGCGCTGAAGGTCATCATGGGAAGAATGTAGCACAACATCCGCAGGATCAGGCTGATCCAGATAATATTAAGTTTTATAAGGATCACGAACAACACCGTATAGAAGGCCATGACGGAGACTTTAGAAACCCGACTGATATGCCTAAGACGGATAAAGAAGCGATGCTTCGAAGAACAAATACTCGAAGGGTTGTCAAAAAGGAACTTCAAGGAGTTGCCCTGGCAGCAGCTATTGGATTTGGAATTGGGGCATCTATCGAAGTGGTTTCAACACTTGCACGTGAAGGAATATCTATTAGGTCAGTAAAGACCGCGTTTGTTAATGGCTTAAAAGCAGGTCTTAAGAGTGCATGGGCAGCAGTAAAATACTATACAATTACGAGAGCAATAAATTATACACTTCAAAGAGTATTCGGTGTTAGTGCCGCTTGGGCCGATAAGGTAGCTGCGCCAATAGCTGCTTGTATTTTTGCAGTTGTTGAGTTTATTACGCTAAAGAAAGCCGGATATTCCAATGAATATGCACTAAAACAAGCTGGAAAATCTGCGTTGGTTTCTATGGCAATTTATGCATTAGGCTATATTCCTTATGTAGGTTTATACTTACAGATTACAGCAGGCGTTGCCTATACAATTTATGGGTTTGCCAGTGGGTTAAAAGAAGAGAAGTTTTATCGTGACTTGGAAAGAAGAGAGGCAGAATGGGCATTGCCAGTATTGGCGTAATAAGGAGACAGGGTATGAATTTGTTCAAGAGTTTTGTGGAGAAGGCAATAGAACAAGATAAAAGAAATAATTTTGCTGAGTCAAAAGTCGAAAATAAGCGAATTCCAAAGTGTTTTAAGGAGTTTTATCGATTGTACAATCCAATAGATGTAGAGGTTGAAATAGATAATCGTTTTGTTCATTTTATTCCGGCAGAGGAACTTGATCGCATTAGCGAAGAGTATAATCTTGAATCAAATTGCTTTATTTTTGCGACAAGCGAAGGAGATCCAATTTACTATAGGGACGGAAAGATTTATTCATGCGTATTTGGTAGAGACGGTATAATTGAGGAAGTTTTAAGCGATGATTTGATGAGTTTCTTTAAGATTTGAAAATGAAACGGGCGGAAGGTATTCCTTTCGCCCGTTCTTTTTCGAGGTAGATCACACATAATGATTAAATGATTTTTATAGTATAACCATCATTATTCTTTTGGACTTGATATTTTACGTCATCAATCCAGTAAGTAATCTTATCTGCGGCCATCATATTTGTAATGATGTTTGTGCAGACGAGATTGCTTTTGTCATCGGTGCCACCTTTGCTTTTAGGCAGTACATGGTGGATATTCCAACCACAATAAATTTTTTCACCGTTAAAGTAGCGGTAGTAGTTTGGATTTCCATAGCCTTCGAAGCACATATAGTTACCACAAAAGTCTGTGGCAAAATTGGAGAGTCCATAGCGTTCTCTCCATAATTGTTGAGCAAATTCCTTCGTTATCTTCATTGTATTCACCTCCAATCCGGATCGAAATAAAAAGCCTGTACTATGTGTGTACAGGCTCAAACGATCCAGATTATAAGCTTTACACACATAGTTCTAAAAGCAATTGAAAAATGACAATTGCAAATAAAAAATATGGTGTAAAGCCTTGAAACAACAATTTACGCACCGCTCCAGCTGGCTTTTCATTGCTTTCTTAAGGAACAACTAGGATTCCATTATGGATTCCTTAATAGTTTCCGAGGTTTACAATGCGTCACAATTGACGTTGGATTCGGATTTTTTGATAGTTTAAACAATATATTTATCTTAACCCTAGTAAAGACATCATAAGGATTACTTATGACATGAACTATCGGTGGTTAGCTACGGTCTACAGCTTCTTATTGGGCCGCGCTCCGCGAATCCGAACTCCTATCAATAAGTATATTCCTGGAAAACGGTATTTACAATATCATTTTAGAAACCAAAATCGCGATTTTTGATGGTTATCCGCTTTTTTCGGGGGAATTTCAAGGTAAATACCCGCTAATTTCAAGGTTACTTCACTTTTTTTTGTTTTTTTCTTGTGGTATTATTATAATCGACAGAGGTGAACGGAAAACAAACCGGACACCGAAATCAAAACAGTCTTTTGCAAAAGAATCATGGTAAATTAGAGCGTCTGCTCGTAATCCGAAAGGATTGTGAGCCAGGCGCTTTTTGTTTGCCTGAAACTGCGGAGGATGACGATCCAAAGCATATCAAAAAATTAAAGAAAGGAAAAACAAAAAATGAATTATGAAGATTTCAAAGAGAAACTAATGGAAGACATTAGGGAACGGCTTGATGATGCCGGGATTGATGCAAAGGTTGAGCCTAACACTGTAAATAAGCTGAATGAATCGTATGACGCAATCACCATTACTCCTGCGGACAGCAACATTGGAATGAATCTTCCTGTTGAGAAGTTCTACGATGCTCTTGAAGAGGGAAGAAGCTATGCTGAAGTGGTTGACAAAGCAATGGAAATAGTCGGAAAGGGAATGAATGAAAGGCCACAGTTCAATGTGGAGGATCTGACCGATTACAGCAAAATGAAGGAAAAACTTGCAATGGAAGTTGTGTCTATCGAAGCAAATAAGGAGATGCTCGATACCGTGCCTCATCAGAATATCGAGGATATGGCGGTTGTTTACCGGTTCGTATTGAGCAGCGACGAGAGCGGAAGAGCATCGGTACTTGTTACCAATCAGATGCTTGATACGATGGGAATTACTCCTGAACAGCTTCATGCGGATGCTATGGAAAACGCACCTCAGTTAAAGCCTGTGGAAATCAAAGGAATGAGCGAAGTCCTGGCTGAGCTTATGGGAGTTGAACAGGCAGAAATGATGGGAATCGGGCCGTTAGCACCGGAAGATGAGCAGATGTATGTTGCATCTGTACCTGATAAGGTTCACGGAGCAGGTGTTCTGGCATACGAAAATTTTATGGACCAGGCGGCTGAACGGGCCGGCGGCGACTTCTTCATTTTACCTAGTTCTATCCATGAAATTCTGATTGTCCCTGACAACGGACAGATGGATTTAAAGACTTTGGAAGACATGGTAAGAGAGGTCAATGCAACCCAGGTAGCGCCCGAAGATAAACTTACGGACAGCGTATATCATTACGATTCCAAGGAAAAAATCTTCGAACTTGGTGAGAAGTTTGTAGAACGTCAGGCAGCGAAGGAAGCTGAAAAGTCAGAAGGACTTGAAACGGAGAAGGCAGAGAAATCCTTGCTTGGTGATTTGAAAGCCAAAAAGGACGAAGTTGCCAAGATTCCGAAGAAAGAACCTATTGATAAAGGCTCCAGAGGAAAAGGCGGAGAGGCAATTTAAATTATTGCATCATAAGAAGGGCGCTTTGTCAAAACCGAGTTTTGGCAGAGCGCTTTTTATATCAAATGTTAAGAAGAGGGAATCAGAGATGACATCGAGAGAAGTATTAGAAACTATGGGAGCAACAAAAGAAACTCAGGCTGTATCGGTTATTGGTAAGAGAGAACCGGTGGCTCATCCGAAGAATTGTTTTACGGAGTGTGCATATGGCCGGGGAAAGTCTTTTTGCTTTCCTTGCATGGCAAAGATTTTAAGTGAGCACAATGCCATGAAAAAAGAACAAGTATTGATTAATAAAGGAGTGAAGACATGAAGACAATTGAAGTAAACATCAAGCTGGACCCCATTAATGATGGGGCGATTATCAATCCGAACCGGATTGTAAGAAAGGTCGAAGGGGCGTTAGTCCTTGCGACTAACGGAGAATCTAAGATTATTAGTGAAGATGAGGCGGTAGAAATTCTGGATCTTTTATCCGGGAATACACAGGGTGAGTATATGGGTAAAACACCGTATCTTGCTGTATTTAACGGGGAGAAGATTTTCAAGATTGGAAGCAAACACTTCTTCATCGGCTCAGCATTAATAGTTAAGAATACGAAAGATGGTATTACGATGCTTGCTGACGAAGACTTTGAGAAGGCTACGGAAGAGTTTGAAAGCAGACTTATCACTTTAGTCGGAGACGGACAGGAGTTTTCTGCATACGAACTTGCCGAATAAGCCTGGAAAGGATGTGATTACATGCAGGAAGAAGTTGAAAACAAATCGGTCAATTTGGCGGTACGAACCGGTTCTGTAAGCGGAAGGGTTTTGTATCAGGCTCTCAGGAGTTTTGTACAGGATCAGAGAAGCGCGGTGGCAAACCGGACAGCCAGAAAAGAAAGCAAAGAACGGCTGAAACTTGCAAAAATGGAGCGCAAGAATGCTCCGAAACATGGCAGGCAGACGGTAAAGCAGCTTATTGGTCAGGGCCAGGGCGTTGAAAGTATGGATATCGGAGACGCTGGAATCCGTGATTTTAAGCATATTGCGAACCGGTATGGAGTCGATTTTGCGATTATGAAGGATAAGAATGAGAATCCGCCGAGATATACCGTGTTCTTTAAAGCAAAGGATGTGGATGCCATAACGGCGGTTTTAAAGGATTATTCCGCAAAGCAGGTAAAACGTAAAGAAGACAAGGAAAAGACGAGTATTCTGGAAAAACTGAATCAGTTCAAGGAGAAGGTAAAGAACACTCCGAGAAAGGACAAGGAAAAACGGAAGGAGCAGGAGCGATGAATACAAAAAAGCTGAAAAAACTTCTGCTACCCAACCTCCCCTTTGTGGTGGTGGGGCTTCTTGCCACCAATCTTGGGGAGGCATGGAGACTGGCACAGGGAAACAATGCATCAGAGAAAGTACAGAGTTTATTTATTGACGGTGCGTTCGGGAAAGCATTTGCAAATCCCATGCCAAGTCTTCATCCGGTGGATTTGCTGGTTGGAATCGCTGTCGGGGCCGGTCTTTGGGCATTTATGTATTTCAGACGTAAAAATGCCAAGAAGTTTCGTCACAACGTGGAATACGGTTCTGCAAGGTGGGGAAACAGTGCAGACATTGAACCCTATATGGACCCGGTTTTCGCGAATAACGTGATTCTGTCACAGACCGAGAGACTTACCATGAACGGACGGCCTAAGATACCCAAATATGCAAGAAACAAAAACGTTTTGATTGTCGGCGGAAGCGGTTCCGGAAAAACCCGTTTTTGGATCAAGCCGAACCTGCTCCAGTGCCATTCGTCATATGTTTTGACCGATCCGAAAGGTACGGTAGTCAATGAAGTGGGCCATGTCTTTGTTAAGAAGGGATATCGCATCAAGATCTTTAATACCATCAACTTTCATAAGTCGATGCATTATAATCCGTTTGCGTATATCCACGATGAAAAGGACATTTTAAAGCTTGTAACGACGCTGATTGCCAATACCAAAGGAGAAGGAAAAGGCGGAGACGAGTTCTGGGAGAAGGCGGAAAAACTTTTGTATTCTGCGCTTATTGGTTACATCCATTACGAGGCGCCTGTGGAGGAGCAAAATTTCACAACACTGCTTGAAATGATTAACGCAATGGAAGTCAGAGAGGACGACGAGGAGTTTAAAAATCCGGTGGATTTGATGTTTGACGAACTGGCAGAAAGGGACCCGGATCACTTCGCAGTACGTCAATATGTCAAATATAAGTTAAGTGCCGGCAAAACGGCTAAATCGATCCTTGTGAGCTGCGGTGCAAGGCTTGCACCCTTTGATATCAAGGAGCTTCGAGAGATTACCGCATACGATGAACTTGAGCTGGATACCCTGGGTGATAAGAAGACTGCAATGTTTCTTATCATGTCAGATACAGATGCGACGTTCAACTTCTTGATCAGCATGGTTTATACTCAACTTTTCAACCTTCTTTGTGAGAAGGCGGATGATGTGTATGGCGGAAGATTACCGGTACATGTGCGGTGCTTAATTGATGAGGCAGCAAATATCGGGCAGATTCCGAAC
>ODAJ011907266.1_pt1 | contig 16847 bp, 6 predicted proteins | sample 1539241 | NCBI WGS metagenome assembly ODAJ01 (sample SAMN02144231, study PRJEB22623) | gut metagenome | biome: sheep rumen | host: Ovis aries | place: New Zealand
CCATCCTCGCCAACGGTCCACTGACGGTCGCCAGTGCCGTCCTCGCTGATCTTGCCGCTGTTCGCAGCATCGCGGAAGAAGAACTTCTGAGTGTAGTCGCCGTCCTTGTCGGTGGCTATCTTGAACGAGCCGCTGGCCGTCAGGCGAAGCGTGGCTGAGTAGATGCCGCTCGCGGAGGTGGGCTGCAACGGGGTAGCCTCTTTCAGGTTCCACTTGCCCGGGGTGTTGTCGCCAACGAGATAGAGCGAGGTGTAGTCTGACGGAGTGGGCTCGGGGGTAGGCTCCACGCTGCCATCTTGCTCAATGACAATCATTGTCCAGTACTTCAGCGAAGGCACATTTAACTCAATATAGTTGCCCGAGCGCGAGAAGCTGAGCTGCTGTGGCACTCCGTCGAAGCGGTCGGGCGAAGCCACCCACACCTTCGATGCCTTCTCCGAGTAGACCTTCACCTTGATATTCTGCTTCAGAGCGGGCTCAGGCATATCGCCGTCGACATCGCGCAGCAGGGTGTGTTTCTCGTCGCGTGTGCTCGAGAAGTTGAGCAGGTTGATCACCTTGCGGCCATCGAGCTGACGGCTGTAGGCGGTGACGCGACCCGTCGAGGGTGGCCAGCGGTTGATGTCGACCACTCCGTTGGTGCAGCTTATCTGCGGGTCAACCACCGAACCGCCGTCGCGCAGGTAGTTCTCGTAGGCAGTCATAAAGTCGTAGTACTTTGTGAGCGAGGAGATAAGCTCGTCGCTCATGCGCAGATTGCTGTTGGGGAAATACTCGGCACAGAGCATATGGCCGTCGCCCAGCTCCAGGTGCGAGCCACCCACGGCAAACATCGTGGCATCGGTGAGCAGGATGCCGGGGGTGTTGAAGTACTCGCCACCGTTGTCGCGGCGGTTGTAGTCCATGTAGGCAGCAAACACCGATGCCGTGCCGCGTCCGTCTACCTCAGCGTGCTCACGCACCATTCGCTCCATGTCCCAGTAGCTCTCCTCGCTACCCCACAGCTCGGTGTAGCTGAACTCCACGTTGCCAGTGGAGATAATCTCCGACGAGCCGTAGTTCGACACGGCGTTCATCACAAGCAGCTTGTCGGGGCGTGCCTTCTTCATTGAGTTGATGAAGTCGGAGTAGGCCCAGGTCAGGGGTATCTCGCCGCCGGCACGGTTGGTAACGGTGCCGCGATAGCCCAGCTGGTCGATGTGGTAGCCGTCGAAGTCGAAAGCCTCGTAGACATCGTTGTTCTTCTCAATGAGATAGTTCTGCCACGACTTGTTCGACGGGTCGCATAGATAGATGGGGCCGCGCCATCCGTCGGGCAGAGGATGGTAGTCCTGCTCGCCATCCTTGAACATTCCCCAGTCCCAGCTCACTCCGCGGTCGCCATAACCGGGGTCGGCACCGAAGAGCAGGTTGTAGAACATGGCCTTCATGCCGTAGCGGTGGTGCTCGCTGATGTAGTTGCGCACCACGTCGGCCCTGATCTTGCGGTTGGCAAGGTCGGTCCACTCGTCACGATGGCCGTGCTTGTCGTAGGGTATCTCGTGCAGATACTGCCAGTCGTAGTACTGTATGCCGTTGATGTGGCAGCGGTTCAGCCACGAGGTCTCGGCCTGGATGGTACTCTTGGTCTTGGAGTCGTCGTAGGTGGCCACGAAGCCATAGCGCGGAAACTTGCCCCACGACGACGACACGTCGACGGCAATGGTGCTGTAGATGGTTTCCTTGTTGTTGCTGCCAGGCACATAGACCACGGCCAGATAGCCGGTGAAGTTGCGCTGCGGAGCAGTCCAGCGCCACTGTGTGCCCGACAGGCTCTCCTCGCCTATCACCTCGGAACCTCTGTAGTAACGCACACGTGCTCCCGAGGGCAACGTGCCGTCGTAGTTGAAAGCCACCTGCTCGCCAGGAGCATACAGACATTTGTCGGTAGAAAGCCGGAAAGGATTTCCATCGTAGTTAAGGTCAGCTGCCCTGCCCACGTTAGACGGGCCGAACACACTGACGAGGGCAATAAGAAATGCCCAAAGAGTTTTGCTTGATTTGTTCATGTTAGGTTAATAAATTAGTTACAAAAAATTGGTTGCACAAAGGTAGAAATGTTTGCTGCGTAACTCAATGACTAAGTAAACGCTAAGTAGATTGAGCCGCTGCCCACAATTCGCCAAACAGTTGTCGTTCAGACAATTAGTCCGCATATGAATTATATTCAAAGTAGACTCGTTGGAAAATTCTTTCAGCCCGTTGGTAGCCCACGGTGCGGTTTGAGGGGGACTGAAAAGTGCCGAAAATGTAACCTAAGACGAGCGCGAGAAAGTAAAAAATTGCCTGCTGGCAACCTCTCGGAAGCAGCCTCAGAGAGAGCGGTTTGTGCCTTGCGGTGACGAGCCCGCAATCCGCCTTCAACCAAAACAACTTGTTTTGGTCTCTAATTTGGTACTTATTGCAATGCAATTTGGCCCTTATATGTTTCATTGTGCTGCAAATAAAAACACTCTCACCCTTCCCCTCCTGCCTGTCCGGCAGGCGGGCCCGGCTGTGGGGAGAGGAGGGGGAGTGAGAGAATAGTGGAAGGATATTTATCAATATCCGGGGTTCTGCTTCAGCTTCGGGTTGAGGTTGAGCACTGCGTAGGGTATGGGATAGACGCAGGTGTAGCCCCGGGTGTCGTTGTTGTAGTCACCGGCAGAGGCGTTGTGCCATACTCCCACGTAGCGGTCGGCAGTGGGCTGGGTGAAGGTGCAGAAGCGCACCTGGTCCTGGCGGCGCGTGCCTTCCCATGCCAGCTCGAGCATACGCTCGTCGAGGATGTCGTTGAGGGTGAGCGAAGTGCGTGGAGCGGCTTTCACACGCTCGCGAACCTCGTTGACAAGTGAGAGGGCGGCGGCGGTGTTGCCCAGACGATACTCGGCCTCGGCTTTCAGCAGCAGTGCATCGGCATAGCGCCAGATTACGAGGTCGTTGTTCATGCAGGTCTGGCTGGTAGAGGCGCGGTCGTACTCGTACTTCTTGAACCGTGCTCCGGCGCACTTCACCTTGTGGGCATCGGCTCCGGTGGGGAAGTCCACAACTGCCTCCATGGGCATATACTCCAGGTTCTGGTCGGTGGCTCCGTCGTTGACGGGGTCGCACTCGGCGGTGTAGTCCATGTCGGTGTAGAAGTTGAGAGCCAGACGCGGGTCGGCATCCTCGGTGCCGTAGCCGTAGACCTTCATCTGGTGAACCGTCGAGCAGGCACCGTTCCATCCCGAGTAGCCAATGGCTCCGGCATGGTTGTAGTGGAGCGAGCGCATACGGTTGTAGTCTTCAACCTTGTATATCTTGTCGTCGCTGGGGCGCACCCAGATATTTTCCACCGAGCTGTTGTTGGCCACGATGAAGTTGTCGCTGTAGACGGTCTGCAGGGCATAGCCCAGCGAGGCTATCTGGTCGACGCAGTACTTCACGGTTTCCCAGGCATTGCGCGACGTGCCGTCGAGGGTGATGCTGATGCTGCTGCCCTTGGCCGAAACGCCCTGGCCCAGAGTCTCGCTGGCCCGGCTGTTGCCCGAGAGGTCGTCGCCCACAAAGTCCTTGTAGCTGGTGTCGGAGGTGTCGTCGGTGGTGAACACGGGGGCATTGACGGCACACTTGGCCATGCACATATAGGCCACGGCCTTGGTCATGCGACCGTAGTACTCGCCCGTGTTCTGGCACTTGCCGTCAGAGAGATAGGGGATGCACTCTGCCAACTCACCTACGACGAACTTGAACACGTCGCTGCGGTTCGACTGAGCCACGTCGGATATGCTCACCGCTGACGAAGTGACGATGGGTATCTGCCCGAACAGGTCCATGGCATTGTAGTAGTAGAGGGCGCGCAGCGCACGCAGCTCGTAGATGTAGGTCTGGCAGTCGGGGTTCTCGTCGGCGAAGCTCTGCAGCTTGTCTATCGACGAGTTGCATAGGCCGATGATGCTGTAGAGGTTGTTCCACACGTTGTTGTAGGAGTCGACCGACGACTCGAAGTTGTGCAGGAAGATGTTCTGCCACTTGCCTCCGTCGACCCAGTCGCCCTGTCGTCCGGGCAGCATCGTTGCGTCGGAAGAGAACTCCTGCAGGGTGTGCACGCTGCTGCCGTCGCTGCCGTAGAGGCCGTTGCCTATGGCCGAGTAGACGTTTGCCACGGTGTTCACGTAGATCAGGGTGCTACTCTTGAAAGCCTCGCTCTCGCTGAACTTGCTCTGCGGTGTCTCGTCGAGCGAGCAGCTGGTGAGCAGAGCCGCTGAAAGGATCAGCGAACCAAATATATGTTTTTTCATGTTTTATTCTGTTTATATGTTTTATTAGTTAGAAAGTGACTGACATAGAGAGTGTGAAGGTGCGGCAGAGCGGATATATCTGCTTGTCGTCAAGGCCGATGTTGTCTGACAGGCTGGCCGAGTTGATCATCGGGGTGAGGCCCTTGTAGCTTGTCAGCGTGAAGATGTTGTTGCACGAGAAGGCCAGACGCAGGTTCTGAATCCACTTCACTCCAAGTTTCTCACGGGTGAAGTTGTAGCCCAGCGAGGCATACTCGAAGTTGAGGTAGTCGCCCTTCTCGAGCCAGTAGTCCGAAATCTGAATGTCGTATATGCCCTTGCCGCCGTTCATCGACGGTGCGTCGCTGAGCACGTTGTAGGTGGGGAAGTTGCTCATGTTGCTGTAGGTCATCGACGTGGCGTTGTAGATCTTGTGGCCGAAGGCACCGTTGAACTGCATTGTCAGGTCCCAGTTCTTGTACTTGAAGTTGAAGTCCCATCCCAGATAGAACTTAGGAATAGACTGTCCGCACACCTGACGGTCGCCGCTGTCGCCGGTGTCGATGCTTCCGTCGCCGTCGAGGTCTTCAAGGATGTACTGTCCTTTCTCGTCGATGCCTGTGCAGTGGGGCAGGTAGAACACGCCGATGGGCTGGCCCTCGATGAGATAGCTCACGCCGGTGTTCTGTGTCAGTCCGGCTGCGCTCACGTTCGACACTGCTATGTGCTCGCTCGTGGTCAGAGGCTGACCCATGTAGGTGCCGCTGAGACTCTTGAGCTTGTTCTTCTGGTAGGCCAGGTTGATGCCGCTGTTGAACGTGAAGTTCCTGGTCTTGACGATGTCGCCCCTGACAGCCAGCTCGAAGCCGGTGTTCTGCATCTTGCCCATGTTGGCCAGCAGTCGGTCGTAGGTGAACGGCGGCACGGGCACGGTGTAGGTGTAGAGCATATCGCTCGTGGTGGAGGTGTACCAGTCGAAGGTGAGGTTGAAGCGCCCGCCCCACATCGAGAGGTCTATTCCGGCATCAAAGGTCTTCTTCACCTCCCACTTCAGGTCGGGATTGTTGTTCGATGTTACGGCGAAGGTGGTGGTGTTGACACCGTTGACTGTCGTCACGCCGTTGGGTTCCATGAGCGCAAGCGAGTTGTAGGGCTCGATGGCATCCTGGTTGCCCGTCACGCCGTAGCCCACGCGCACCTTCAGGTTGTCGATGCTGCGCACCTTCTTCATCCACGGCTCGTTGCTGATGACCCATGCTGCCGATGCCGAGGGGAACACGCCCCACTTCTTGCCGCTGCCAAGCTTCGACGAGCCGTCGGTGCGGAAGTTGACGGTGGCTATGTAGCGGTCGTTGAACATATAGTTCAGTCGGGCCATGTAGCTGCTCAGGGTGTACTCCTTGGCATCCGAGGCATTGTCGCCCCATGCCACGTTGGCACCGGCCTTGAGGTTGTTGAACTCGAAGTAGTTGGTTGCGAAGCCCTTGGCCTGGGTAGCCACCCAGAAGGTCTTGTAGCGTTGTCCCTCCATGAGTGCGAGAGCATCGATGTGGTGCGCACCGAAGTCCTTGGTGAAGCTGAGCTGTATGTTGCCCATGAGGTCCTTGCGGTTGGTGTTGGCTATGTAGGCCCATCCGTTGCCGTTGAGCTCGCCCTGGCGGATGTCGTTTGGAATGTAGAACTTGTTGTCGCGTCCCCAGTAGGAGTAGGAACCGAAGGCCGAGAGCGACAGTCCGTCGATGATGCTCCACGTGGCCTTGCCGTGAACGTTGGCCGAGGTGTCCTTGTAGTAGTTGCTTATCTCGAGCTGGCCCAGCGGGTTGTATATCTCATTGGCCAGCAGGTCCTCGTCCCACACTCCGTTGGCGTTCTTGTGGGTGGGATAGGTGGGGTTGTAGGAAGCAGCCGAATAGAACATCTTTTGCATAGAATACTGGATGTTGCCGTCGCGCTGCGAGCCCAGCACGCCGAGTTCCAGCTTCAGGTGCTTGTTGAAGGCATACTGCGTGGCATCGAGCTTCACGGTGTAGTTCTTCATGTCGGAGTTCTTCAGCGCGCCCTGCTTGAGGATGTAGCCCAGCGAAGCCCGCATATTGGAGTTGTCGTTGCCCGAGGTGAACGACACGTTGTGGTTCTGCGTGATGCCCACGCTGCGCTCTATCTCCTTGAGGAAGTTGGTGCCAGCGCCCATGTCGGTGAACGTGAGACCAAGGCGGTTGGCCGTGGAGCGGTAGTCGGAGGCCGAGAGCATCTTGAGGTTCTTGAACACCGTGTTCAGACCGAACTGCCCAGTGTAGTTGAGACTGGTGAAGCCAGCCTTGCCACGCGTGGTGGTGACAACGATAACGCCGGAAGCACCGCGCGAACCATACTGCGCCGTTTCGGAAGCATCCTTCAGTATGGTCATGCTCTCGATGTCGCTCGGTGCAAGCGAGTTGAACATGGTCATGTCCGAGAACACTCCGTCGATGATGATCAGCGGGTCGTTGCCGCCTGAGAGCGACGTGGTTCCGCGCACGCGGATGTTGGTGCTGCCCATGGGGTCGCCACCCGACTGCGAGATTACCACTCCGGCCACCTTGCCCTTCAAGGCTTCTGCCGGTCCGGTGATAACGCCTTTGTTCATATCCTCCTTCTTCACGCGGTCGATGGCTCCCGAAACGGTGCGCTTGCTGCCAACGGCATAGCCCACGACGATGGCCTCGTCGAGCTGGGCATTGTCGGGCTTCAGGGTGACGTCGATGCGGGTGCGACCGCCGACGGCCACGTCCTCGCTCTTGTAGCCGATGTAGGAAACGCGCAGAGTGCCGTTCTTTGGCACGTTGGCAACGGTGTAGTTGCCTTCGATGTCTGTTACCGTTCCCGAACTTGTGCCTGCAATCATCACGCTGGCACCAATAAGCGACTCACCATTCTCGTCGGTCACTCTTCCGCTGACGGAACTCTGGGCGAAGCCAGAGACGGTCAGAAAGAGCCCGGCAAGCAACAGCAGTGACTTCTTAATGATTTTACTCATAACTGTTTTGAATTTTAGGTTAATAATTTAAGGGTCGGCTAAATGCGGCAAGCCGCACTCGGCCAGGTTAAGTTAATATGAATTATCAAGTAGTTTTTGCCTTACAAATATCACATCTCAGGACAAATGAATAGTTGTATCTAATCGTCGGCAAAGTTATAAACAAACGTTAACAAGCTGTATGGGCAAGTAGGCAGGTAAGTAGAAATCGGGGAAAGGATGCTCGGCGCAACATCCTGACAGCGCAGACGTTACACATTTATGATTTTTATGCAAAGTAGATTGGAAGTAGATTGACGACGACTTTTAGTTAGCCCGTTTCATGTGCATCACCCTACTTAGCCATCTACCACAGCCCTACCCTGCCGCTGATGCCCGGTCTGACACAGCCGATCCACTCAGGAAGGGCGAAACCAAGACTGGGAAAGGGCCTCTCAGCCGCCATGAAAATAGGAATATTACCGGGAATGTTTCTCCAGCTGCTATGTAACATTGCTACAGAGGCTCTGGAGTAATGCTCCAAGGCTGCTGTAAGCTTGCTCCGGAGCAGCTGGAGAAAAGTTACGGACGGGGTTGGGAAACCTGACGGCGGCCTCACCGTATCCAGGTTTCGCCCGCAGGGCAATTTGCAGAGGCTGACATGAAGGGCTGAAGACGACGCAAAGCTGCTGTGGCTCAAGGTCTTGAGCAAAAAAAGTGGGGGCGAACAGCATCACTGCTATATCGTCCCCTGCGGTTCCAAAACATTACTTCTTACGTTAAAAGAACTATTAGCTACCGAACTTATCTAATTTCAAAAATAACTCAATTTTCGGAAGCTCTGCTTCCTTAGTGCTTAGAGGTAAGACGGTTAGAGGTCAGTTATCCAGCTCGAAGCACTATCCTCTCACCTCTAACCGTCTTACCTCTCACCCCCCCTAAAAAGTGAGTTAAAGCTTCTTCAGGCTCTTCACCTCGGCAGGCGTGGCCGGAACGAGGCTGATGGCATAGCCGCCACCGGCTACCGACGTGAGCTTCAGGGCTGTGCGGCTGTCTACGAGGCCCTTGCGGATGCTGTAAGCCTGCGGATTGGTCTTGTAATCGGAGTCTTTTGTGTCGGTGTAGACGGTAGCCACGAACTTCTGTCCCTTGGGCAGGAAGCTCAGCTTCAGTGCCGACTGATGGGGCTGTGCGCCTGCCACCGAGCCAACAAACCAGCTGTCGGACTTCTTGTCGCGGCGAGCCACAGTGATATACTCCATAGGCTCGGCCTCAAGATATACCGATTCTGCCCAATCGCAGGGCACATCCTTGATGAACTGGAAGGCATCCATGTGCTTCTCGTAGTTCTCGGGGAAGTCGGCAGCCATCTGCAAGGGGCTATACATCGTCACGTAGAGTGCCAGCTGTCCGCAGATGGTGCTGTTGACGTGGGAGCCGTTGGTGCAGTCCATCTCGAAGATGCCGGGAGTGTAGTCCATCGGGCCACCTTGCAGACGGGTGAAGGGCAGTATGACGGTGTGGCCGGGCTTGGTGCCGCCGAAAGCCTGATACTCGGTGCCGCGTGCGCTCTCGTTGCCAACGAGGTTGGGCCATGTGCGGCACAGACCGGTGGGGCGCACAGCCTCGTGGGCGTTGACCATGACCTTGTAGTCGGCAGCGCGTCGGACGGCGTGAAGGTAGTGGTTCACCTCAAGCTGCGAGTAGTGGTGGTCGCCGCGCGGAATGATGTCGCCCACGTAGCCGCTCTTCACGGCATCGTAGCCATACTTATTCATCAGCGCGTAGGCGCGGTCCATGTACTTTTCGTAGTTCATCACGGACGACGATGTCTCGTGGTGCATCATCAGCTTCACACCCTTGGAGTGTGCATAGGCGTTAAGTGCCTCGATGTCGAAGTCGGGATAGGGAGTGAGGAAGTCGAACACGTCTTCCTTCATGTTGCCGCTCCAATCTTCCCAGCCAATGTTCCATCCCTCTACGAGCACCTGGTCGAAGCCGTGCTGGGCTGCAAAGTCGATGTATCGGCGCACGTTGGCATTGTTGGCAGAGTGGCGGCCCGAGGGTTTGGCCTTGGAGTAGTCGGTCTCGTCGAGCTTCACGCTTGGGAACTGCGTGGTGTAGGCCCATTCGCCCTTGCCGGAGATCATCTCCCACCACACTCCCACGTACTTGGTGGGGTGGATCCAGCTGGTGTCCTCAATCTTGCAAGGCTCGTTGAGGTTGAGAATGAGGTTAGAAGCCAGTATGTCGGTGGCCTTGTCGCTGACCATCACCGTGCGCCAGGGCGTGTGGCAGGGCGACTGCAGGTAGCCCTTGTCGCCGCGTGCGTCGGGCGTGAGCCATGAGAAGAAGGAGTACTCGCCTGCCTTCGGACTCTCGAGCATGAGGTGCATGGCGGGATAGTTGACCAGTGCGGCCTCATGGATGTTGAGATAGAGTCCGTCGGCGGTCTTGAGCTGCAAGGAAGTCTGCACGCCTTTGTCGGAGAACACGGTCTGCGAGAGGTTGCCCGTGACGGCACCGCGCAGCAGCGAGGGTATGTCGCTCACCTGCGAGCGGGTGTACTCATACTCCTGGGTGTCGTAGTCGCCCGGTATCCACCATGCCGTGGGGTTGCCGGGGAGGGCAAACTCGGTGCGTTCCTCCTTCACTACGAAGTAGTTGAGCTTGCCTTTCTGCGGAAACTCGTAGCGCAGACCGATGCCGTCGTCGTAGACGCGGAAGCGGATGTTCATGTATATGTCGTTGGCAGGCTGGACAAGCTCCAAAAGCAGCTCGTTGTAGCAGTTGCGTATCGTGGACGACTCGCCCCATACGGGTTGCCATGTCTCGTCGAACGACGACTGGGTAGCGGCTTGCTCCCGGAAGCCGCTCTCGAGCGAGCGACCGTCCTTGAGCTGCAGGCCCAGGCGGCTGGTGCGCATGGCTGTCTTCTGCTTGTAGGTGAGCTGATAGATGGGAGCACCGTTGCTGTCGAGTTCAACGTCGAGGCACACTGCGCCCGAGGGCGACTTCACGCTGTGGGCCGACATCTGTAGCGTTGCTGCGAGGAAGAGCAGCAACAGGTTATAGGTTTTCTTCATGTTGGTTGAATGGTTTTCTATGGATTTGTGAGTGTTGGCCAACTACTTCTCCACGACTATCATCGTCCAGTACTTGAGCGACGGCAGGGTGAAAGTGACATAGCCGCCCGACTCCTGGAACGCAAGCTCCTGCGGAGCACCGCCCAGCGCATCGGGAGTGGCTACCCAGAGGCGCTTCACGCCAGAGACTCTGAGCTTCAGGGGCACCGACGAGAGTGCCTTTGGCTCAGGCATATCGCTGTCCATGTCGCGCCAGCTAAGGCTGTTGGCCTGATTGAAGTTGAGGAGATGTATCACTTCTCGGTTGCCCACGGTCTTGGAGTAGGACGTAACCTTCTGCATCTGCGGTGGCCAGGAGTTGATTTTCATCTTCGAGCTGGTCGAGCTGATGTCGGCCACGCTCTCCGTGCCACCGTCGCGGAGCAGGTTCTCGTAGGCCACGAGGAAGTCGTAGTAGTGGACGAGTGCCTTGCGAAGCGAGCTCGAGATGGCAAGACTGCGGTTGGGGAAGTACTCGTGGCACAGCATATGGCCGTCGCCAAGCTCAAGGTGGGATGCGCCGATGGCAAACATCACGGCATCGGTGAGCAGCACACCGGGTTCATTGAACTGCGAGCCGCGCTGGTTGTAGTTCATGTAGGCGGCAAACACCTGGTTGAGCTTGCCCGAGGAGTAGGTCTGGTTGGCCTTGAGCGTGGTGAGCAGGTCGCAGAACTGCGACTCGCCGGCCCACATCTCGCTATACATGAATTCTACGTTGCCCGTCTGCACGATGTTCTTCGAGGCATAGTTCGACACAGCGTTCATCACGAGGCTCTTTCCCGGATGGCGCGCTTTCATGGCATTGATGAGCGAAGCGAAGCCTTGGGGCAGGTTGACGTTGCCGCCATTGTAGTCGTACACCGATCCGCGGCTACCCAGCTGGTCGATATGGAAGCCGTCGAAGTCGAAGCTGGCATACACGTCGTCGTTGCGGTCGGCGAGATAGCTCTGCCACTCGGCGTTGGAGGGGTCAAGAAGGTAGATGTCGCTCTTCCATGAGTCGGGCAGAGGATGGCTGTCATTGTTTGCATGGCTGCGATCCTTATACAGACGCCACTGGTTCTTCACTCCGTCGGCGGCTCCATCGTCGAGAGCACCGAAGCAGAGGTTGTAGAACATGGTCTTCATGCCGTACTTGTGGTGCTCGGCAATGAGATTCTTCACCACCTGAGTGACCACCGAGCGATTGGCAATGTCGGTATATGAAGTGAGCAGCGAACCGCGCGTGCCGCCCAACGGCCAGTGGTGCTTGTACTGCCAGTCGTAGTACTGCACGCCGTTGATGTGGCAACGGTTGAGGAAAGCAGCATCCTGGGCTATCACGCCTGCTGAGCGGGTGTTGTCGTAGTCGGCCACGAAGCCGTAGCGCGGAAAGCGCGACCAGTCGCTCGACACATCGACGCCCACCGTGCCGTAGACGGTCTCCACGGTCTCGGAGTCCTTGGTGTAGATGTCGACAAGGTAGCCGCGATAGTCGCCGGCGGGAGCTGTCCATGTCCAGCTGTCAGAAGCGAGCGACTGCTCGGCGACCACCGTGCCGGCATGGCGATAGCGCACCATGGCGTTGGCAGGAATGGCTCCCTCAACGCTGAAGGTGACAACGTCGCCCGGGGTATAGTGCGATTTGTCGGTGCTGATATCGAGAATGAGGTTTGCCTTCACGGTCTTACCGTCCGACGGAGTCGGTGTGGGCGTTGGCGTGGGGGTAGGCGTGGGTGTAGGGGTTGGTTCGATGGGCGAGGTAGAGTCGTCGCCACACGAGGTCCACAACAGTGGAAGTGCCAATAAGAAATGATACGGTCTCATCTGAATCTCCTTTCTAATTGTTTTGGTTAATAAATTCTGGTTCAGAAGCCTTGCCTCAGCGCGGGTGCCGCGCGGCACGAAAGGTTAGATATGCCCGTGCCTGGCGAGAAACCCGTCTGGGCAAAGCTTCCAAAGAAATCTGTGCTTGATTACTGCTTGACTATCGATATTGTTTCCTCAAGCTGGTTGAGGGTGATGGTGTAGGTGCCGGCAGTGGTTATCTTCCACTTCTGGTCTACGCCGCCAATGGCAATGTCGAGATACTGAGCCTTGCAGGCATCGCTGCTCTTGTCGATGAAGAGCATTGGCTCTACGTCGCCGGTGGGTTCGGCACTGGCCTTGGCCGACATGAACCAGGCTCCGTTCCAGTCGTCCTGCTTGTCGCAAGAGAACTTAAGCTCACCGGCTGTGAGGTTGCCGGTCCACGTGAAGACGAACGGACTCTCGGTGGCTACCATCGGTGTGGCATTGCCCAAATCCCAGCCGTTAGGCGTTGCGTCGCCTACGAGGTATATCATAGAGTAAGGTGTGAACTCGCTCATAAGCATACGCTCACGGCCACTGCGGATGTCGACGCATATCTTGTATGCCTTGTCGGTCTCGCTGTCGTTGAGGAACCACTTGTTGTCGGGGTCGAAGCCCTTGACAAACGACATGGCGGTGTCGGTGTAGGGAGCATTAGCCTGAGTAGCCTTGAGCATATTCTCCCAACTGCCTGCACTTGTGCCGAACTTGAACTCGCCGCCATTGCCCTGCTCGAAGAAACGACCATAGCGGAAGAGGAACGGATCAAGGGCATCGGGCTGCATCTGAACGAAGTTCCAGCTGGTGCAGTTGCCTACGAAGTAGAGCTGGTCGAAGGCCGGCGACTCGCCGTCCTTCTCAACGATGGTTATCGACGGTGCAAGCAGGTCAACGGTGACTTGATAGAAGTGGGCATTGGTAATCTGCCACTGGTCGTCGGGCTGGTCGTCGGAGGTGCGCAGCACGGGGTTGCCGTCGGTGCCCTTGTTGTAGGATGGCAGGAAGCTGCCAAGCGTGGTGATGAACTTGAAGTTGCCTTCGGTGAGCTGCCCCTCCCAAGTGAACTTGCCGTTGTCGGTGCGGGTCATGGCAGTGGCATTGTCGACACTCCAGCCGCTCGGCGTGGCATCGCCAATGAGATAGAGCTCAGAGGTGACGGGCTCGTAGGGAGTCACGGTGAACTGCACCTCGGAGGTCTGCAGCTCTTCTACGCCCTCAACGATGGCTATGACGCGTGCGTCGAGCGACACGGCTACGCCCGGCTCAGCCTGGAAGTCGTTGAGCAGGATGCTGTTGAGGTCTTCGTTGTTTACGCTCCACTCGTAGGTCTGGGTGACGTTCTCGAGCGGTACAAACGTCTCGGCATATCCCGTTCCGGCCTTAGCCAGTTCGAGGACGTAGCTGATGCGGTGTCCAGTGTGGAAGTTGTTGCCCGAAGTCCATCTCAGTGTGAGAGCTTCGCTGGCGTGGTTCTGCTCGTTCAGCTCCGTAACGGCCTGGTCAAGAGTGAGGGTGAGCACGTCGGAACCTTTATCCATCTCTGCATAGTCGTTGTCGCTGCAAGCAAACGACACGAGACAACCCAGCAGAAAGGCAGAAAACTGAATTATATTCTTTTTCATTGCTGTTCTTGCTAATTATGAATTACGAATTATGAATTATAAATTGCTTTAGTAGCCAGGGTTCTGAGTCATCAGAGCGTTGGCATCCATCTCGGTCTGCGGGATGGGGAAGAGCAGGCGCTCCTTGCTGACGCGCGACTTGCCTATCGACTTGAGGAAGTTGATTGCATAGTTGCCGTTGTCGATACGTATCATGTCGAACCAGCGATGGCCCTCAAAGGCAAGCTCTATGCGGCGCTCATGGATAATCTTCTCGCGCATCTCGTCCTGACTCAGTCCGCTAACGCCACTCAGTCCGGCACGGTAGCGCACCTCGTTGAGGGGAGCAGCAGCCTGTGCGGTCTGGCCAAGCTCGTTGAGAGCCTCGGCCTTCATCAGCAGCACGTCGGCAAAGCGATAGACCACGAAGTTCTGAGGATTGGTGTTGTACTCAGGAGAGATAGACTTCGGAACGAGGAACTTGCGCACGTTATAGCCCGTGCCAGAGTAGCTGCTCTTGTATTTCTTTCCGTCAAAGTCGGGACATCCCTCATACAGAATGGTCAGATCCTTGCGCTTGTCGCCTTCCTCATACTGCTCTACCATCTCCTTGGTGGGCTGGTTCCATCCGTAGCTGCCTGCCACGAAGTCGCTGTTGCGCGGTCCCATGAAGGTAGACATCCAGCTCGACTGCGGGTTGTTGCCCCAGAAGTCGTACTCGGTGTTGCCAGAGAACTGCACCTCGAAGATGCTCTCGGGGCCGTTGTTGATGGTTGCATCGAAGTTGCTCTCATAGCTGCAGGCCGCCAGGTTGTAGCCCAGGCTCTCTACCTGCGAGCAGAGGCTTACCACCTCGCTGTAGTAGTCCTTGTGGTTGGGTGCCAGAGTGAGGTAGATGTCGGCCAGCATGGTGAGTGCGGCGTCCTTTGTGGCACGTCCTACGTTCTGCGCATCGAGTTCGCTCTTGGTGGGAAGCATCTCCATGGCACGCTTGCAGTCGTTGATGATGAGGTCGTAGGTCTCTTCAACCGAGCTGCGAGCTATGTCGGTAGACTCGCCTGGGTTGAACGGCTCCACGCGAAGGGGCACTCCACCGTAGAGGCGCACCAGAACATAGTAGTAGTGAGCGCGCAGGAAGTAGGCTTCGCCCAGCGAGCGGCGCATGATGTCGGAGAGTTCCTTGCCCTCGAGAGCCTTGATGAGGATGTTGCACTGTCCGATGCCCACCCACGGCGAGCGCCACATATAGAGTGCCATGCCGTTGTCGCTCTGAGTAACGAAGTTGGATGCCTGGATTGTCTCCAGTCCGTCGGTTCCGCCACCGGCTCCAACAACGCTGTTGCCAGCCACTATGTCGAGAGTCCAGATGCGTTGGTTATACATGTTTGACGACTGCAGGGTGCGGTAGCAGGCATTTGCCATGTCTACGGCCACAGCGTCGGTAACGTTGATTTCCGGATCAACCTTGTCGGAAGGTGTCTTGTCCAGGAAGTCATCACTGCATGATGCCAGCGCGAGAGCCGACAGCAGTAGAATATATATCTTCTTCATTGTTTTCACGGGTATTAAAAGTTAAAGTTGAGTCCTATGTTGAATGTTCTCGAGATAGGATAAGCCGAGAGGTCTATGCCATTGATTCCTACTTCGGGGTCGAAACCAGAGTAGCCGGTGATGGTGGCAACGTTCTCGCACGAGAGTGTGATGCGGGCGTTCTGTATGGTCAGGGCGCGGAGCCACTTGCTTGGGAAGTTATAGGCCAGCGTGATAGTCTTCAGACGCAGATATGAACCATTCTCTACGTAGCGGTCGCTGATGCGGTTGTTCATGTTTGGGTCGCCGAAGACGGCACGCGGCATCTTGGTGCTTGTGCCCTCGCCCACCCATCGTCCGAGCACGTCGCTGAGCTGGTTGTTGGCTGCCGACATACCGACGAGGTCAATCTTGTTGGCATTGAATATCTTGTTGCCGAATACTCCTTGCAGATAGAACGAGAGCTCGAAGCCTTTCCACGTGAGGATATTGTTCATTGAGAACAGGTGTGTGGGGTTAGGATTGCCTATAACGGTACGGTCGTCGTCGTTGATGACACCGTCGTTGTTGAGGTCCTTGAAGCGGATGTCGCCTGGCTCGGCTCCGGGCTGCAGCGCGGCAACGTCAACCTCGGCCTGGTTCTGGAATATTCCGTCGCAAACATATCCGTAGAACACGTTGATGGGGTAGCCGGCCTGCAGCATCGTCACGTAAGAGTTGTTGATCTGGTTGATATACTCAGGACGATTAGAGCTCAGGTCCTTGATCTTGTTCTTGTTGTAGGTGTAGGAAACGCTTGTCTCCCATCCGAAAGGTCCGGTGAAGTTCACGGTGTTGAGCGATATTTCAAAGCCGCTGTTTCTCACCTTGCCGGCGTTGGCATAGGTAGTGCTGGTGTCCTCAAATCCAGAAGTGATAGGAATAGATGCCTTCACGAGCATATCCCGGGTGGTCTTGATGTAAGCATCGGCTGTGAGGTGAACGCGCGACTTGAAGAGCGATGCGTCGAAACCGATGTTGGCCTGTGCCACTTCCTCCCAGTGGATGTTGGGATTGGCGAGTGTCGACGACACGAGTGCGCTCTGCTCAGTGCCGTTGTAGCCCAGAGGATAAACGCTGGTGTCGTAGGTTGCCAGATAGCCGTAGTTGCTTACGCTGGCCTGACTACCGGTGACTCCGTAGCCGGCACGTATCTTGAGGTCGGTCAGGAAGCTGCCCTTCTTGAACCAAGGCTCCTCAGAGATGCGCCATGCAGCAGCGATAGAGGGGAACGTACCGTAACGGTTGTTGCGTCCGAAGCGGCTCGAACCGTCGCGGCGGATAGTGGCGGTAACAAGATATTTGTTGTCGTAGTCGTATGTGGCACGTGCCATATAGGAGAACAGAGCCCACTCTGATGCCGAACCGCCGATGGAGTACATCTTCTGTCCGTTGTCCATCTCGTGGATGTTTTCGTATGCAAAGATATTCTTCTGCGCATTTAAGA
>ODAJ012188219.1_pt1 | contig 16837 bp, 9 predicted proteins | sample 1539241 | NCBI WGS metagenome assembly ODAJ01 (sample SAMN02144231, study PRJEB22623) | gut metagenome | biome: sheep rumen | host: Ovis aries | place: New Zealand
TAAACTCTAAACTCTAAACTACTTCAGTCGTTTCACACTGCCGTTCTTCTTAAACTGCAGGGTGCCTGTATGAAGTTTGTTTGCATTATGGTCGAATACGAACTCAGGATTAAACGCCTTGCCTGCTATGCGCGTCTCAAAGTGCACATGCTCAGTGGTGGCGCGCCCCGTTCTGCCCACTATGGCTATCACCTGTCCAGCCTTCACCATGTCGCCCACGTTTACCAGGTTCTTGGAGTTGTGGCTGTATCGCGTCTCTATTCCGAAGGCGTGGCGAATGGTGATGCACTTGCCATAACCCGAGAAAGTGCCTGCCTGAACCACCTTGCCATCGAATGCTGCATAGACCTTAGTGCCAGGACCATTCTTGATATCAGTGCCCGAGTGATGACGCTTGCCACCGTAGCCACTGATGACGTGGGCACGGTCAAGGGGGTAATGCCAGTCTTTTATCAGGTCGAGGTTAAGACGATACACACTATTGCCCCTGAAAGGGTCGTTGGTTTCATAGCCTATATGCTGAGCCTTCTCAGCCCTCTCCCTCAACTGCTCGGGGGTGTATTTAGCCTTCACCGTGACCTGACCAGCCTCTTTCTCGAAGGTGAGAATCTGGCGACGCAGGTTGTGACTCCTCACATCAATGATGGTGTTAGGATTTATACGGTTGCCATCAACCATCAGGCTTACAAGCACCGTGTGTGAACCCGTTATGCCCACCGTCTGACCAGCCTTGACATGGTCGCCACTCTTCACCATATTCTGGGCATTGAAGGCATAGACCGTCTCAAGACCGTTGTTATGGCGCACTACAACCACGTTGCCGTAGCTGGCGTTATATCGCGAAAGGCGCACCGTACCAGCAAACATAGCCTTCACGGCATCGCCCTTAGTGGTTTCTATCTCCATGCTTCCACCATCAGTAGTCAGCACCTTACCCACTGGCAAAGGAAAGCTGTATTCCTTATCGTCCATCTTGGTAAAGTCTATCTGAAACGCACTCGACTTACTGAACAGTCCTGGCGTCTCAATACTTATCTGCTGTTGCTCCAGTGCCGTAAAATTATCAGCCCTGCAAGCCGACAGCATACTGGCGAAAAGCAATCCTATTACAAAGAATTTCTTCATACCTGCGGGCAAAGGTACTAAAAAAAGGTGATACGGCGAAACACCGCACCACCTTTTTTACATATTTAGGGTATTTTAATAAGCTATCTTAGCACCATTTTCTACATAAACGCCACGCTGTGAGGCTTTCTGTACCTTCTTACCATCGAGCGTAAATATACCCTTAGCAGCATTCCTGGCACCCTCTTCTGCAGTTACAGCCTCTATGGCTGTTGCTTTGTCGAGGGTTACCTCAGCTGACATCTCAGAGAGAGCACCATACTCGTTGACAGACTGAACGCTGACAACATCGCCCTCCTCGCCTGTGTAGCTTGCCTCGGTTGGGAAAGCAGTTGCTTTGCCGTTGACAGTCACTACATAACAGATAGCAAACTCGTCAGCCTCCCATGTGGCAACATTACCATTAACAGCGAGCTGTGGTGTAGAGGTCTTCTCAACGATAGGCAGTGGGTTCCACTTACCTGTTGAAGGATCAGACGTTCCATCACCTGCCATCACGTTCTCAAGGGTGTATGTAGCAGCCTCTTCAGTGGTCAGGGAGTTCTTGGCATTCTTGTAGTAACGTGTTACACCACCCTCTACCTCTGAGTAGTCATAATCCAAACCAGACTCTGTAGAATAGTAAGTGAGGCGTGACTCCTCTGTCATCTTGATGCCGTTCTTGTCAACAATGTTATATACTGCCCAGAGCGCTGGCAAACCACCCATAGTCTCTGCCCAGTAGAGGCCGTAAGGCTTGACATCCATCTCAGTGTTGAGGAACACGGTCTTAGGATAGTTGTGCCAAGGACGACCCAGCCATACCTGACAGTTGTCACCATAGAGAGAAGAGATAATCTTGGTATTGTTGAAGACATAACCCCAACGTGTCTCTTTCTCGTGGTTTGGTGCTACGATGTAGCCACCTGTCTCACGGTTGATGTCCTGAATGGTGTTCTCAAGCCATATATCGCCATTGCCGTAGATATAGTCAACAGAACCCTCGAAGCGTGAGTTAATCCAGAAGTAACGGTTATAAACGCCATGAGAATAGAAATCGTCCTGATAAGAACGGATGTTCATGTTATTCCATGCCACACGGTCAGCATCAGCGTTGATACACAGTGCCTGAGGACCAGCTTTCTTCTCCTTGGTCCAGTTCTCATTGTCGATGGTGATATTCTCCATGTAGAAGTCATTAGCGCCTTGCTGAACCTCAAGAGCAGCACCAGCATTGACGTGATACCATGCCTTTGAGCGGTTATTCTTATCGCCACCATCCTGACGGTCGGTAGCTATGGTCACCTTGTCAACAGCCTGACCTATGATGTGAACATTAGGTTTGTTGACATAAACTACCCTGCAATCGTCATACTTGGTCAAACCGTCTTCTGACTTACCGTTACCTTTAATGCGGATAGTCTCTGTAGAAGTAGAGCCAGATGTCTGGTCTGCATATATAAAGCCATAACCACTGTCGAAGTAAGGGTTAGGATCATTGTAATAGCCCTCCTTCACATATATAAGATAAGGTTTGGTAGCAGCTTCTGGTGCTGCATTGATAGCATCCTGCAGGTAGCGATACTGTGCAGGCATGTCAGCAGTAGCAGCGATAGACTGACCATAGTCAAGTTCCAGTGTCTGGTCAACGATAGCATCGAAGGTGCGTGCAGATGGCTTCTGACGGTCCATAACGGTGAATGAGAAGCCATATTCAGCAGCAGCGTTGCCAGAACGGTCTTCTACATAACCTGCAGGCATGTGGAAGGTGTAGGTCTCGCCGTAGTTCAAGCCTGCATAATCGAAGGAGACAGAACGTGTGTTCCATACAGGGTCTATCTTCTTACCGTTAAGTGTAGCAAAGCCGTTGTTGATATTGCCTGCCTGAATGCGCTCGTCGTATGTTATGGTTATCTTACCTGATGCTGATACGCCAGTAGCATCTGCAGCAGGGATAGAACCTATAACCTGTGGAGCATCGCTGTCTGGAGCAACCTCAGCCGTACCGAGAATGTAAAGATTACCAATACCAGACTCAGAGTGGTCGGTGTACATCAAACCAAGGAAAGGACCCTTGTTAAACTGATAATCAGGGTTGAACACCTCATCACCAGTACCAGTGATTCGGATACATACCTTATCCTGACCTGCACATGCTGCAGGGAGATCGAACTCGTAGTCTGTGATTGTGCCTGGACCACTGATATTGAGCGTAGCGCCATCAATGTCGGTGAAGGTAGTGCCGTCAGTAGAATACTGTGCCTTATAGTTCTTGGTAGCAGCATTCTTGGCAGCCATCTGACCTGAGAACTTAGCAGAAGTGAAGCCCTTGGTAGAGAACTCATACTGCCATGCTATTTCCTTGGTGTTATAGCCATTCTGGTAAAGACCGTTAAGTCCTGTGCTGACAACACCGATACGGTTACGCACTACAGGTGTGCCACCTGTCTGGGTGTAGAGAATGGTACCATCGCTAACCTTAACAACACTTGCCTTGGCGTTACGCTGGTCGTCCCAGGTGAGGTCGGCAGGGAATGGTGTGCCACTGTAATCGTAGCCCTGAACGGTAGATGCATCAAAGACTGCAATGAAGTCCTGCACCTCGTAGTTGGCAGTGATGGTCATATCGCCATTCACAGTAAGGGCGCGAGGGTTGGCTGTGCTGTTGTCCTCCCAGTTGGTAAATTTCAGAATCTTAGATGTCTCAGCTGTTGCTATGACTTCCTCACCCTCCTCATACTTATTGCTATGCAAATTAGGAGTGAGAGTGACAGAACCTATTGATATATCTGCATCGTTGTTTACCTTTGTGGTGATGGTATATGTAGGTATGGTCTCAAAGACTGCTGTGACAGCCTTGTCGGCATCCATCGTTATCTGGTAAGAAGCATCAGTGCTGACGGTAGCGCCGTCAACCTGCCACTCCTTAAACTTATAACCGAAGTTACGAGCTGTGGTAAGTGTAACCGTTGTTCCTTCCTTGTAAGAAGCGCTCTCAGGGGTAGCATAGATTTTTCCTGCATCAGCTGGTGAAACAGTCATGTCGAGTTTGTACTTGGTTGTCGGCACATCCTGCGTAAGTGTAGCTGTGATATTGAAGTCCTTAAGTGCATAGTAAGTAGCGCTTGAACCAGAATACCAAGGCATGAAGAAGTATATCTCACCCGTGAGTTCCTGAAGTGCCGTAACATTGGTCACGTCGAGCGTATTCTGACATGCTACACCACCGTTTTCCACATTAGCAGCATGTGACTCAGACTCCCATAAAGGCATACCATCAGGACTTGCCTTTACAACAAACTTAGAAGTGAGCGTGTTCTTTACTCCATAAACATCAGAGAATATCTCTGAAACGCTCATGAAATAGCCCTCAGGAATGGTTACCTTGAAACCCCACTGAAAACCGTCAACATACTCGCCCTTTACAGCTGCACCATTGTAATAGTTACGAATAACAGTGCCACCTGTATAGGTAGGGGTAGCTGCACCATGCTTCAGTGTCTGACCAGTAGCAGTGTTAGGGAACGTTGCAGAACTCTGTTCAAAGGTTATGCCAACAGGTGCTGTACCCAACACCTTCTCCAAACCATCCTCGAATACTCCATCAGAAGCAAACTCACGTCCGATGCCGAAGGTAGCAGGCTCTGAGGTCTTGTTTGCCATAATACCATGGATAGTAACATCAGAGAGAGCTACATACTTACCTGATGTTGCAGCAGCCTCCTTCCAAGGATAAACACGAATGTAGATGGTCTCACCCTCTTCAAGGGTCTTCATCACATCCTTAGATACTGCCTGTACGGCATTACCAGTCATCTTGGTCTTTTCAGCGATAAGGACTGCATCAGTAAAACTTGAAGTTGTAGCATAGTATGCATGTATGCCCAAGTCGCCAGCAGACACACCTGCTACGTTGAATGAGATATTGTCCATGTAGAAGGTCTTGCCCTCTGGAATGGTAGCCTTAAACTCCACATAACGGGTAGAAACCTCGTCAATTTCGCCACCTGGCCATGCTGTACCCTCTGGCATGAGACGCTGCATGGTCTTGCCTGACTCGCCTATTACGGCATAATTCTTAACCACCATTCCAGTCAGGGCTTCATCAGTAGCATTGAACATCTCATTCTCTGTTGCTGACACGCCTGACAAGAGCGGCCAGACAAGCGAAGTCTCCGTACCTGTAGATACACTCAGACCGTTGACAGAGGCATTCACAGTCTTTGTATTTGTTCCATCACTTACAGTAATTGTACATCCCTGCTCACCGGTTGTACCTATCATCTTGCGAACGTAAATAGTAGAGATAAGAGTTGCACCGCCATAAGGGAACTCTGCAGAAGAACCGTAAGATATGCCATCGGCAGAAACCTCAAAATCATTATCGGCTGTTACGGTAACGGTACCAGTAGAAGGCTCGAGACCGAAAGCGCTTACGTTTATCTCACCCTTTGCGTATGTACCTATATAAGCGTCACCCATACCGAGAGCCTCAGGAGTGAATGTCATCTCATTGGTTATCACCACTGCATCAGCAAGTTCCTGCAGTACAGCCTTCTTGCCTGGCACGCTTTCCGTCTCGGCAAGATCCTTGACCATCTGTGCGAATTTCTGTGCTATAAGTGTAGCGCCTACAAGAGCCGGGTGTGTACCGTCATCCTTGCAGAAGACCTGTGCTGTACAATATTCATCGCCAAGTGCTTCGTACAGTTCCTTTGTTCCCTGAGTCAGATTGACAAACGGAACATCATCATACTCTGCCGCTACCTGAGCCATTTGATATGTGTAATCCATTGAATGGTCATCAACGGTCATGCTTTTGCCAACTACATACGTATCATTTTCAATGATGTTATACTTCTGATAGAGGTTATGCTGTCCTGCAGCATTGATCTTGGTGTTATTCTCATCCTTGAAGTATTTACGGCAGATGGCACCTACAAGGATAGGCTTTACACCCATTGCCTTTGCTTCGTTGATGTATTTACGCAGATATTCCTTATATGTATTATAAGGTGTAGTACCACGATAATCTGTAGCTGATGCTGAAGCAGCATCACCCTTTCCATTGTAGTAACTCTTCACTTCGTCACCGTCTGCTCCGCCAGTCTTTTCATCGTTATGAGCAAACTGGATGATAAGCAGGTCGCCAGACTGCATCTGGTCAGAACCACCTGTGACAAGTGTGTTCCAGTAACCTGTCTCTTTGTAGAATGACTTACTTGAAGCTCCAGACTTACCACGATTATTGACCGTAATCTTCGTTGCGTCAATAAACTGTGGCAGCATCTGCGTCCAGCCTCGTTTGTCCGTACTACCGTCAGTGGCACGCTGTTCCTGCGTAGAGTCACCGATGGTGTGCAGTTTTTTTGCATTGATGCATGGCGCACACATAAAGAGTGCGAGCATTAGCATAAGGAAATGTTTAAAAATTCTTTCCATGTTTTGTTAGTTGATTAAGAAATATTAGTTGATTTTTTATTGTTTGGCTACGATATAGCGATGTGATAATTTCCGAGTGCAAAGGTACGGACATTTTAGGATTTTGGGGTTAAAGTATTGAGCCAAAAAAGGTGCACTTTTATCCCAAAAAGGGGGTAAAAATGCACCACAGGGGGCAGATTTGAACAAATGCCTGGAATATGGAACGGGCTGCTATTCCTGCATCTGCATACGATAGTCGCTTGGTGACATTCCTATTGACGCCTTGAACACCTTAGAGAAGTATTTAGGGTCAGAGAATCCACACTTATAGGCTATATCGTTGATGTTTCGATTGCTCTTTGCCAGTTCGTGACACGCTTTCTTCAAACGTGCTTCCTTAATGAAGTCGGCAGGCGTAACGCCAAGGATGTTCTTCATCTTACGATTAAGACTTGAACGTGACGTAGCAGTAGCTTCAGCCATTTCCTCCACTCCTATACTGCTGTTATCGAGGTTTTTCTCCACAAAGTCTAATAAACGACGCATGAAGGCATCATCCTCTTCGTTAAGGTGAGAGACAACTGCTGTGGTTGACATCAGCGACAGTGCGCCGTCGTTAGGTGTCTCGCCCGTTTCGTCATCTGCTGTTCCCTCACTCAGTCTTTCTTCTTCAGCCGACTGTTGGGCAAAGAGCTTGAGGTAAGCCTGGAGATTTTCCTCACGCTGACGGTCAAGGTGACGTATATATATTATGGTATATGTGATGCCTACCACCAATCCCACGAAGATTAGCAGATAAAGAATGTAGGCATACCAAGTCTCCCAGAACACAGGCTCCACGATGATGACCACCTTGCGTATATTGTTCACCCATAGCCCCTCGGCATTCGTAGAGCCCACCTCGAATATATATGTGCCTGGCGAGAGGTTGTATAGGCTCGTGGTACGCGACTCCTGAGGTATGCTCCACGCCACTGAATCCTCACTTTCCCACCAGTTAGGTTCCTTTGTAATACGTGTGATGTACTTTATCTGCGAGTTGTCTGTATAGTCGAGTGCAGCATAGTTGAGTGTTATGTCGCGCTCCTTGGTTGACAGGCGTATGGTGTCGTAGTTGTCTGCACCATAGTCCACTGGTCTGCCTGGGATAGCATACGAGGTGAGTACCATCTTAGGCACATAGATACGCTGGTGGAAGGCAGTTTCAGGGATGGTTAAAACGCCAGACTCCAACGATAATAGCCATGTACCATTCTTTAACAATATAGGTTCAGCATCTGAAAAACGCGATTCCATCGAGAAAAACAAATCGTTGAAGTTCTCTTTCACATTGGTATCTACGTTCAGTCTGGTAACCTGGTTGTTGCACTGTATCAGAATCTCGTCACCCACCTCAGCCATTGCGAGGGCTGCATCAGACCCCATACCGTTTGAGGTGTCGAAGTGACGGAAATCAAATCGTGTAGCCCTGAGGTCTTTTGTCTCGAGCATCTCTACTCCACCACTCTCTGTGGATATGAACAGTCTGCCTTTGCGGTCTATCACCATATCCATCAGAGCGCTACATGACAGACTCTTAGCTCTGTTTGCCTCTCTCACATGAACACGGAAACTCATTGCCTCAGGTTTCCCCTTCAGTCCGTCAACCACGACGAATCCGTCTGTTGATGTGGCAAGCAGCAACGAATCGCCTACTATCTTCAACCTGCGCAACTGGGCATTACTCTGCGGATAGCTCTTCATCACATTACTGAAATTCTTAAAGGTGAGAACTGGAGCCAAAGGTTTCTCCACAAGATTCAGTCCCCCACCCTGAGTGGCTATCCACAGTCTGCCTCGCTTGTCTTCCTTTATGTCGTAGATGTATTCGCTGTTTATCTTCGTACCAGCCTTTGACTCTGCCTTGGTGCCCTCACGGAAGTTCTCTATCTCAAATACTCCATCAGATGTTTCCTTGGCACGGAACAATCCGTCTGGCTTACTTCCAAACCAAAAAGTGCCGTTTCGCTGCTGATAGACAACATAGACAGCGTGGTCGAAGGAAGTGTATTCCTTATGCAGGCGACCATCGCTTCCCAGATAGCCTATAAGATTGGCTTCGCTATCGAGCACTGTGACGCTTTTCTGATTTCGTGTGGTAACCCATATTCTCCCCTTATGGTCCACATACATACACCTTACTATGTCTTTTGGTATAGCCGTAAGAGGTTTAGCAACTTGAGAGAGTGGCGAGAGTTTGTCTATGCCATAGGTGCACATAACCCAAGCATTCTTCTGTGTGTCGTACATTACCTGGCGCACATCAGGAAATTCATATCCTCGTATGGTCATTTGCTTGCTCTCCCACACTGATGTGTCAAAGTTCATCTTGGCACGATAGCGCTCCTGCGTCTCGGGGTCTATCTCCTCAAACTTGTATGTCTTGAGGTTAAACATCCACACTCGGCTGTTGATGGCGCAATAGATATTGCCGTCATCACCTATAATCATATTCCTTATACGATCTGAAGCAAGGTTGTTTCCGTCGCCAGGCAGCGACTTGAAGATGGAGAACTCGTAACCGTCATAACGGTTCAAACCGTTCCATGTGGCAAACCACATAAAACCACGATTATCCTGCAATATCTTGGTTGAGTGCCACTGCGACATACCGTTGTGGTCGTCGTAGTGCACATGACGATAGCGAGTATTGTTGGTCTCAACACCCTCTACCAACTTCGCTGCATTCTCGAGTTCAGGTTTGGTGGGCTGACTCTGCAACAAGGTTAGCGTCAGTATTAGGATAATTGTAGTAGTTAGTAGCCTGTTCATAAAGTTCACTTTAACATGAAACCTGTTAGTATTCTTCCACACTTTACTGTGCCTTTCTGTTCTCTACGGGCAGAGAAGAAGCGTTCGTCAGTAAAAGTATCTATCGGTGAAACCGTGATATTTTGTTCTTTTATGCCTTTTCCTGTTAGCTGGAGCCTATTTACTTCCTTTAGGTCAATGTGGGGCTTCATCGGTGGTTGTTCCCTCACCCTCGTATTTGGCATCCATTGGGTTACATCGTCCATCTGGAATCCTGCATTACAGAACTGGTCGAGTACCTCTGTGCCTACTTCAAAACTCTCTTGCGAGATGCCAGGTCCTATGGCAGCTGTGCACTGTTCTGGCTTGGTGCCATAGTTTTTCGCCATCTCATCGATAGCCTTCTCCACTATCCTCAGCACTGTGCCTTTCCACCCTGCATGGATGGCTGAGGCAGCATGATGCTCTGGGTCATACACCACAACAGGGATGCAGTCGGCAGTGCTTATGCCAAGTATCACCTGAGGAATATCAGTCATCACAGCATCTATACCCTCAAGGAGCTCCTTCTGCTGTGGGGCATCCAGAGTCAGGAAAGCTTCATCTATGCGATATATCCTGTCGGTATGCACCTGATGAGGATAGAAGAACCTTGCTCCTTCGGCACAGAGTTCATGCTTAATCTTTGCTCCGTCTCTGCCTATCGTGCGGTCAGTGGTGTAAGTCACTATGTCGTTACCCAGATTATAGTATAACATCGCTCTTAACTCAACTGTGAACTATGAACTGTGAACTGTGAACTGTCATCAGATGTATTCAAAGTCTTCAAGCTCTTCTATATCGTCTTCGTCAAGGATTTCCATCTCCTCCTCAGCGTCAGAATCGCCCATTTCACCGATTTCCACGTCAGCATTGCGATCTTCTGCATACACCTCATCAGCAAGGGAAGAGAGTTCCTTGTCACGATGCACGAGAGTATCTTCAGCTATCACACCCTGTATCTTGTTCGACTCTGCATTGAGCTCCTTCCAGAGTATGTCCTTCAGTTCGTTGATGCCCATACCTGTAACGCTAGAGATGAACACCACCTGAAGGTCTTCAGGCAAGTCGTGCTTGAGCATCTCTATCAGCTCGTCGTCGAGCAGGTCGCACTTGGTGACAGCGAGCACTCGATGTTTCTGCAACATCTCAGGGTTAAACTTGCGCAGTTCGTTGAGCAGCAACTCATATTCCTTTTTTATATCAGTGCTGTCACCTGGCACCATGAAGAGCAACAGCGAGTTGCGCTCTATATGCCTGAGGAACCTCAATCCCAGTCCCTTGCCCTCTGCTGCACCCTCTATTATACCAGGGATGTCAGCCATCACAAATGACTGGTTGTCCCTATAGCTCACTATGCCGAGTGAAGGTTCCAGAGTGGTGAAGGGGTAGTTGGCAATCTTTGGCTTTGCTGCTGAAAGACTTGACAGGAGGGTTGACTTGCCTGCATTAGGCAGACCCACCAGACCAACGTCAGCAAGCAGTTTCAGCTCCATTATGACGGTCATCTCCTGCATAGGCTCGCCAGGCTGGGCAAAACGAGGTGCCTGATTGGTTGCTGTGCGGAACTGGAAGTTGCCCAGTCCGCCTCTTCCACCCTTGAGCAACAGGACTTCCTGACCATCCTCCATAACGTCGCACACATATTTGCCAGTCTCAGCATTATACACCACCGTGCCACATGGAACGTCTATGTATATGTCCTTGCCGTCAGTGCCATGACACTTTTCTCTGCCTCCGTTGCCTCCATGCTCAGCAAAGATGTGACGCTGATAGCGCAGATGGAGCAACGTCCAGTAGTTATGATTGCCTCGCAGAATGATAGAACCACCCTTGCCACCGTCGCCACCATCAGGACCGCCATTGGGGTTATACTTGATGTGCTTCAAGTGCATACTGCCCCTACCGCCCTTTCCTGAGCGGCATTGTATCTTAACGTAATCTACAAAGTTACTTTCCATCTTCCTTTGCTATGTTTTTAAGACGAGGGGTTATGCTTTTATGACAAGGGGCTTTGCTTTTATCCAGAATTAACTAGTTAATTTTACGAATTTACTAGTTAATTTTAAAAATTAGCTAGTTAATTTCAGACGGAAGCTATGCCTTAGCAGACAGAAGCCATGCCTTAGCAGGCAGAGATAGCCTTACTAATGTTAGAGTATATGCCATCAATAGAGCCTACACCCTGAATCTGAGCGTATTTGCCCTGCTTGATATAGAAATCTTTCAGAGGGAGAGTCTGTGAATAATAGGTGTCGAGACGCTTCTTGGCTGTCTCCTCGTTGTCGTCAGCACGACCAGAAACGGCACCACGAGCGATGATACGCTTGATGAGTTCCTCGTCTGGCACCTCAAGACCTATCACTACATTCACCTCCTCGCCACGCTCCTTGAGCATCTCGTCGAGAGCCTCAGCCTGAGCGATGGTACGAGGAAAACCATCGAAGATAACACCTGGAATGTCCTTACCCTTGCTGTCGAGGGTAGAAGCGAGCATATCGATGATGAGAGAGTCTGGAACGAGCTTGCCCTCATTGATATACTGTGAAGCAGTCTTGCCGAGCTCAGTACCTGCCTTTATCTCAGCACGCAACACATCGCCAGTAGAGATGTGTGCTACGCCAAATTCTGCAATGATTTTGTCACTCTGGGTGCCCTTACCTGAACCTGGTGCACCAAAAATTACGATATTCTTCATTTCTTTTTTATGTTAAAAATTAATTCTTTATTCTTGCGCTCCGTGGGTGCTCAGGCGAGCAAGCTCGGAACTTTATTCTTCATTTACCAACGAGTATATGTCGCGCAAGTAGCGACCCTGATGATGGTAGTCCAGTCCGTAGCCCACGATGAAATCGTCTGGCAACTGCATACCCACATACTTCACCTTCAGGTCCTTCACCAGCAGTTTCTCTGGTTTGAATGAGAAGGCACATATCTCAGCACTTGCAGGACTCTTCTTGCTGAGCACCTCCATAAGAAACTGCATGCTGTAGCCTGTCTCTACTATATCCTCTATCACCACCACATGCCTGTCAGCAAGGTCTTCCAATATAGGTATGTGTTCTATCACCTTGCCTGTAGAAGCCAGACCGTCATAGCTGTTAACCTTGGTGAATACATATTCGCAAGGAAAATCAAGCATCCTCAGCAGGTCGGCAGCAAACGAGAAAGCACCGTTAAGCACCACAAGAAACACAGGATTCTTGTCCTCATAGTCAGCCTTTATGCGTGATGCCACATTCTTTACCGCCTCCTGTATCTCAGCCTCTGAGATAGTCTTCTCAAAGGTTTTGCCAAGTATTGTTATGCGTTCTGCTGCCATATTTAAGAGGTATATATTTGTGCAAAATTACAAATAAATAACGAAAACGAAGACGAAAACCAAAACTTTTTTGTATTTTTGCAGACAAATTCAAAAAAACGATACGATGAAAATATTTACAAGTGCACAAATAAGGGAACTTGACCACTACACTATAGAACACGAACCCATAAAGAGCATCGACCTGATGGAACGTGCTGCTGAGGCACTGACCAAGACTATCACTGAGCTATGGGACACTGAGACTCCATTCATAGTTTTTGCTGGTCTTGGCAACAATGGCGGCGATGCCCTTGCCGTAACACGCAAGCTGATAAACAAGGGATACAGTGCCAAAGCATACCTGTTCAACGTGAAGGGAACACTCTCGCCTGACTGTATAATAAATAAGGAACGCCTGCGAGAGATGGGCAACGAGGCACTGGTCGAGATAACACGTGAGTTTGAGCCACCCACACTGACTCGCGAGACTGTGGTAATAGACGGTCTGTTCGGCTCTGGCATTAACAAACCACTGGGTGGGGGATTTGCTGCTGTGGTAAACTACATAAACCAGTCAGAGTCAAAGGTGGTGAGCATCGACATTCCTTCAGGACTGATGACTGAGGACAACAGCTTCAACGTACAACAGAACATCATCAGGGCTGACCTGACACTCACGCTGGGCATGAAGAAACTCTGCATGATGATGGCTGACAACAAGAAATTCATAGGCAAACTTGAGGTTCTCGACATCGGACTGAGCAAGGAATTCATAGACAAAACTGAGGCTCAATGCTCAATACTGGAGGAACATACCGTAAGGAGCATGATGAAGGAACGTAGCGACTATGCCCACAAGGGCAGCATGGGTCACGCTTTGCTGATAGCAGGCAGCTACGGAATGGCTGGAGCAGCAATACTGGCATCAAAGGCTTGCCTGAGGTCTGGAGCAGGAAAACTCACCGTTCACACTCCTTCTAAGAATAACGACATAATGCAGATAAGCGTGCCAGAGGCTATAATGCAACCTGACAGCAATGAAGAAAACTTCAGCAGCCTGCCTGACACCAACCTCTATGATGCCATAGGCATAGGCCCCGGACTGGGCACCAGCGACAGCAGTGCCATAGCATTAGTATCGCTCATAAGAAGCGTGAGAACCTCTATGGTGGTGGATGCCGATGCCCTCAACATTCTTGCCACCCATCGCACGTGGATACAGCAGTTGCCTGAAGGACTAATATACACCCCTCACCCAAAGGAATTCGACAAATTCTACGGCTCAGAGGCAGCAAACGATTACGATAGACTGATGAAGGCTCGCGATATGGCACAAAGGCTGCAAGGCTACATCATTCTTAAGGGACACCACAGTGCCCTCTGCATACCTAACGGACAAATAATTTTCAACAGCACTGGCAACGCAGGAATGGCAACAGCCGGCTCAGGCGATGTGCTCACAGGCATACTGACAGCACTCCTCGCACGCGGCTATACACCAAAGGAGGCAGCTATGATTGGAATGTACCTACATGGCTTAGCAGGCGATTATGCTGCTCGTGACCTTGGAATGGAAAGCCTCATCGCCAGCGACATAATACAGTATCTGCCCAAGGCATTTAAAAAACTGGCATAAAAAACAGGCAGAAGAAGATTAACGCTTAGCGATAAAAAAACAGGCGCAACTTAGGTTGCGTCTGTTTGCATTTTGTATTGCTTGACAAGCGTATTACTTTTTAATCTTATCCAAAGCCTCACGAGCATTCTCGTTCTCTGGGTCGAAGAGGAGAATTCTACGCCACCATACACGAGCGTCAGCAAGGTTCTTATGCTGGAAGTAGGAATCAGAACCGAGATATTGGCAAGCCTCAACAATCATTGCCTTCTCCTGCTCGCTCTGCTCATCCTTAGAACTCAGGAAATCATATAGCTTCTCGTAGTATGGACGTGCAAGGCTCCTGCTATTGTCGCGATCGAAGTATGCGTAGGTCCATCGAGCATGAGTATAGAGAACATAGTGGATATTCTCCCAACGTGGGTACTTATTCTCTATTTCCTCGTAAACCTCGAACATCTTACGTATGGTAGCCTGCTTCTCCTCACCATTCTCCTCATTAGCCTTGTCGCGATAGATGTTAGAGAGTTGGTAAAGCTGGTAAGCACCATCGGTAGATGGATATGTCTTCATGAAACGCTCATACATCGCGATAGCAGAGTTCCACTGTCCCTGCTGCTTCTTCTCATCAACGAGTTTACGCACAACACGGGTAATCTGTCCACGCATCTGAGGAGCGAAGTAGTCGTCCTTCTTGGCTATGCCTGCCCATGTTTCGAAAGCCTTGTCGGTATTGCCAAGTCCAAGATAGGTCGAACCCATACAGAAGAGGTCGATAGAGTTGAGCGAGTCGGCTGGTGTAGCATTAAACCATATATCGCCCTGTTCCTTAGCTATGCGGTAGGCACCTGAACGCGCAGCACTCCAGAAGTAGAGACGATTGAAACCCTTGTTCTTAGGAAATCTCTTGATGCCCCTCTTAGCTATGTCGATTGCTTTCTCATCATTATTGCTCCAATAGAGGTTCTGACCATACTTAGCAAGCTGGTTCATAGACAAGCGGTCAACATTTACATTCGCCATAGCCTCAGCAGCATGAGCATCGTCTCCACGCTTGTTGTAGAGATTTGCTATCTCGATATCAACAGGATAGTCGGGCTTCACGCGACGCAAATCCTCAAGGCGAGCCTTTGCCTTATCCATATTCTTAATAGACATAGCATTGGCATAGTGGATATAGCCGTCAGGATTGAGCGAATCGCAGCGGATAGCCTTATCGTAGAATATACATGCTGAATCAACAGCCCACTCTGCATACATGTCACCATGAAGGATGTAAGCTGGAGCATAGGTGGAATCGGCCTTGTATGCCTTAGCAAGGTACTCACGTGTGGTTTCACGCATGTTGTTACGATAATAGGCACGACCAAGGGCAGTCTGCATGGCTGCACTCTTCTTAAATCGCTTTGATATTTCCTTAGCTATCGTATCTGCATTAGTTGACTGATGATGAATCAGCAATGCCATTGCTGCCTGAACAGCATCGGGATCCTTGTAGTCATAAGCGTAGCCATTTCTTGTACCCAAGGCTGAGAACAGGATTGCGAGAGTAAAGAACCCTACGGATACCTTTATATTTCTTAATATATTCATCGTTTCGATATTACGTTATTTCTATATTATAGTCTTTCGATGTGGCAACCTTATCTTCTTCTACGCTTTTCGTATTTAGCGCGACGCTTATCAAACTTGGCCTGTTGCTTCTCTTGATATGCGCGTGTTTTCTCTATCTGCTTGTTGGTCCACTCCTTCTGACGCTGCAAACGACGCTGTTTAGCCTTGATAGGGTTAAGACGGAACTTGCCTATCTTATACTGCACACCGAGGTTGAGAGTCTCATAGAGACGGAACTTGCCCGCACCGACGGTATTGGCACCGATAAGCTCATTCTTAGTGTTGAGCAGATAGACGGTTGGGGTGAAGAATACTGAGAATCCCTTACCCAAATAGGTGGTGAGCTTAAGACCTGCATCGGCACCTATCATCACATCTTTATTCTTCTCATACTGTGCCTCAACGTTCTTGCCACTATAGTCGTTGATACCTGCATAAGTTGCTTTCTGATCCACTATATATCCTATGGCAGGACCTATAAAACCTTCAAGTTCAAATTTTCGTCCACGTAAGCGACCAGAACAGAGGTTAGTCAGGCTGACCTCATAGTTCAGAGCACCTATAAGAAGTCGGTTCTGCACCTTGAAGAGACCATTATTGTTGTCTGCAAGACTCCTACCATCAACGGTGTATCCAAGCACGTGGTTGTTGCTAAGATTGAGGAAATCTGCATGAAGGCGCACTGAGTGGAGATGATTGAAGCGATATTCACCAAATACCATACCATTCCAGTTAGGTCCTCCACCTGTATAGTAAGCCTCGCGCTTCTGCAACAGGCTCAGGCCACCTGCTATACCAACGCGTGTACCACGTACATTACGGTATGTATAGTTCTGGGTGTCGTCCATCTCATAGAGGTCATGGAACTTCTCCGAGCGAATCATCATCGTAAGACCGATATTGACTCCAAAACTATTCTCGCCAAATTTCTGACGTCTATTGACATT
>ODAJ011967533.1_pt1 | contig 16825 bp, 7 predicted proteins | sample 1539241 | NCBI WGS metagenome assembly ODAJ01 (sample SAMN02144231, study PRJEB22623) | gut metagenome | biome: sheep rumen | host: Ovis aries | place: New Zealand
CTCAAGGGGGAGAAGGTGAGCACCGTCAATAAACCTGGTCTCTATATCATCAATGGCCGTAAGGTTGTGGTGAAATAAAGCCGAAACATCACCAAAAAAGTAAGCGGGCTGCCCATCAGGGTGGCCCGCTTTCTTAACTCTTCATTCTTCATTCTTCATTCTTAATTCTTAATTCTTAACTCTCAGCCTTCCATTGACGATATACAGCCCTTTGGCTGTAGGCTTGGCAGCCAGTCTACGCCCCATCAAGTCGTACCAAGTTCCCTCTCTGCGGGACGTGGATGGTGTGAGGTTCTCAATAGCAGTAATGCCCTTGATGTACTTCAGTCCTTCGTAGGCGTTAATTTCGCCATAGCCGTACTGGTTGTTAGGATAGCTCAGCTCGTTGTCTGGCTGACGGCAAGAGTGGGCGATGATGTCCTTGATATCCTCGCCGTTCAGCGTGGCGTCAGCCTGCATCCACAGGGCAATGGTGCCAGTCACGACCGGTGCCGACATGGATGTGCCCGTCTGGGCCATCATGTGGAAGTAGCCGCTCAGTCCTCCCCACGTCTCATACTCCGTATCGAGGGTGCAGATGTCCCATGGTACTGTTGCCCAATAGGTGTCGTCATCGATGAAGTAGTTCTGTGCCGACACGATATTGACGCCTGGTGCACAGACGTCAGGCTTTGTCAGTCCAGTCAGCGTAGGACCCACCGACGACGACTTGGCCAGATAACCCACGCCCTTCGTGCTCTCATACTTGGTGAGGTCTGTTGCAGCCCCTCCGCTTTGCTTGTCTGCCGCCGTCAGTATTTGGAAACGATGGGCAATGTTGCCCACGGTGACAACCTCGGGAAGCATGGCGGGCCATGTCATGGAGTATCCGTCCAGCACCCGCGCATGGTTGGCTATTCTGTAGACGGGTTCCAGGGGCGCACAGAGCGGGTCGCTGTATATCCAGGCCTCGCCCTCACCTTGTACCGTGATGAGCACACGTTCGCTGGTGGTGAAGGTGGCATTGCCTGTCGTAATATAAATAATGTGATAGCCGTCCACCATGCCTCGGCTATAGACCTTGAAGGTCTTGCCGCAGACGAAGGAGGTCTTTGCAGCCAGTTCCGCACCCGTGGCAGAGAATTCGCCGTTATTGTCACTGTATAGGCTGTTCGTCTTGCGGAAACGCACGGTCTGTGCAGGCAACACCTTCAGTTCTACGCCAAGATACTTGCCATAGCTGTCCTCTTCGTGGAACATCACACCACTTCCGCCCTCCGACAGATTCGCCGTTTTGTGTGCCAGTCGGAAAGAACTGCCGCTATTGCCCGACGATACGACAAGGGCACGTCCGGGTTTGCTGAGCAGGGTGGCGATGGCCTCGCTGGCCAGTTCGCGGTTGTTGGAGAAACTCATGGCGTCGCCCATGCTGAAGTTGATGACACAAGGTTTCTGCTGTTCCTCGGCATAGTTGAAGATGTCGGTGAAGGCCTGCAGCGAGTTGTCGAACTGCAGACCGCTGCCGTCCGTCTTAATCTCTGAGTTGACGGCAGCCATGGCGATGTCTGCCCCAGGGGCTACGCCCTGATAGGTCTTCGACGTCTCCGGGTTCCAGTCGCTGTCTTGTGCCTTTGACCCTGCGGCGATACCTGCCACATGGGTACCGTGATACATCGTTGCGGCATCGCTGCTGTGCATGGCGTTGGTAATGTCTGCCCTTGTGGTGTACTTCTTGTTCTTCATGTAGTCGGCAGCCCATACCACACGTGTCTGTCCCTCACTGTCGCGGAAGAACGGATGGATATAGTCGAAGCCGGCGTCTACGATGCCTACGACAACACCCTTGCCGTTGTAGTTTGCGTCGAGCCCATTGCTTATGCCGCTATGGACCAGGTCTGCCTGAATCTGCTGAGGCACCAGGTCCATCATAGGCCGAGGAGCGCGCTCAGCCTCTATGCGGACAACGTCCTTGTTGTCTGCCATGGCGGGAATGTCTGACAGCGCCATACGGATAATCAGCACACGGCCAATGCGGTTCAGTACCTCGAAGCCGTACTGTGCGGCCAGTGCCTGCTCGTCGGCGCCGTCGGCCAACTTCGCAAGTACGGTGACCTGCGTGGCGGCGGCAGCGCGATGTGTTGTTGCCTGCTCCTGCATCACCTGCACGAGATAAGGCGATAGTTTAGAGGTGTTGCCTTGGGCAAACACACTTGATGCTGACGACAGAATCGCCACAGCCATCATCAAAAGTTTTCTTTTCATATATGATTTTTTGTTTTTGAGTGTCATTAGTACCGGGAAAAAGGGCGGCATGTCCCAAATATGCTGCAAAGTTAATAAAAAATCCTTCAACGCAAGCCGTTTCGTCGAGAAAAAGCCCAGTGGCATTTCGTGACCATCACGGCATTTCGTCAAAAAAGCCGATTCTATCGGCACTTATGGGCAGAAACGAGGGGCATCCCTCTCTTTTTCCTCCCTTCTGTTGCTGCTTCAGTTTCCGTTGAAATCGGCAAAAATGGTTTCTGTAGCAGTTTTTTTTGTGCATATTTACAAAAATGAACGAACCTTCGCGCCTGTTGTTCGTTATTCGATAAACAAATCGTTACCTTTGTGCCCTCATTTATAATAAAGTGAAAGTAGAAACGGTTGCAATTTAAACAAACAATAATGAAAAAGACAAAAATTCTTTTTGCATGTGCCGCATTCGCAGCCATGTTAGGTTTGCCGACAGAGGCAAGTGCCCTGGACGAGTCAGTAGTGATTAACGGCTCGCTTATTGACTGGTATTATTACGGAAAAGACATGCATAGCAGTGCCATCGGTTGGCACCAGCAGTCTACTGGCGGTGGTGCATGGATTGACGAGGAGGGTGTGTCACACGCCGCTGGTGCTCCCAACTACGGTCTTATGTCATTTATCATTCCCGGTCAGAACAGACCCTTCGACCCCTATTTCAAGATTCGCAACACCGTGCTCTATAGCAACTGCGGTGGTATCTATATGGGTGGCAATGAATATTATTCGTTCTTCGGCCACGAGAAGAATGCTTCTGAGAATATCGATCAGGAGATGGGCACCGAGGAGCAGGAGATACTGGTGCGCAAATGGACATGGGATGTCAATGAAGACGGTTCCTACCATAATATCAAGTACACTCAGGTGGGCACCATGTACAACCAGCCTACCGATTTTGCCTACGACCCCTTGAACGACATCGTCTATGGTGTCTTCAGCATCAGCGATGGCGAGGGACAGACAGGCTACAAGCTCGGTATCCTAGACATGGAGACCTTCATGATTACCTTCATCTCTCGTGAGGCTATGAGCATGGGTGGCGAGCTGCGCACCCTGGCTTGCAACTCCAAAGGTGAGCTGTATGGTACCGATACCGCCGGCAACATCTATCGTGTCAGCACTGTCAACGGTCAGCTGACCAAGGTTGGTGAGTTAGGCTTCAAGGGTCAGAACCGCATGATGTCTGCTACCTTCGACTATCGTACAGACAAGATGTACTGGCTGGGCTTCCTGAACAATGGTAAGAAGTCTGCCGCTACTGATGGTACCAACAACACCATGACTGTTGCTGAAGGTGGCCGCGACACTGGTCTCTATGAGATTACCTTCAACGAGATGGGCATGGCCACGGCTACGTTCATCGGCAAGACTGATTTTGCTGACGTTGATATGACCGACCCCATGAATCCTGTCGTCAACAAGTACGGCAAGATGCAGATGACGGGTATCTACGTCGAGGGCTCTATTGTTAAATATAATAAGGACCTGCGCGCGATGATTAAGTCTGTTCCCTCACAGATGCTTCCTAATGAGGCTGGCAAGGTGACAGTCAATATCAAGAACGTTGGTTTAGACAAGGTGAGAGGTAATAAATACAGCGTCAAGCTGTTTGTCAACGGCACAGAGGCTGGCATTATCACCAACGAGGGCTACAACGGTAACGAGGATATCTATACCCAAGACCTCGAAGCCAGCCAGAGCGTAGACCTGACCTTCGACTTCACAGCTCCTGCACAGAGCGGAGCAGTAAAAATCACTGCCGAGATTGTTTATGAGGAGGACGAACGTTCCACCAACAACAAGGCTGCTGACAATGTCTTCGTGCTCACTGGTAAGTCACTGCCTACTCCTGTGCTCAGCGGACAGTATAACGATGCCGACGAGAGCGTTGTCCTCACCTGGACCAAGCCCGAAGGTCACGTACTGGAGGGTGCCGAGGCTTATCTGCCCTTCACCTTCAAGAACCTGAACGACTGGACCATGGTGGATGGCGACAAGAACCACACCCAGAAGTTCAACAACTGGAACTCATCAGTAGATTTCCCCAACTGGAACACACCGAAGGCCTTCATCGTCATGGAGCCTTATGCTGCCGGCATGGGTCCCGATGTGATGGTTGGTGGCGAGAAGTTCCTGCCACACTCCGGCCACATGTACTTCGCTGCTTTCCACAGCGCCAGCAGCGCTACCAAGGATTGGGCAGACAACGACGACTACATGGTTTCTCCCAAACTCAATGGCGAGGCACAGACTGTTAAGTTCTGGGCCAAGGGTTACCGCGGTGCCGAGTCTGCTGGCTATGTCACCGAGGCTCAGTATAAGGAGTCACTGGAGGTGCTTTACACCACACAGGACATCGACCTGGCAAACATCGAGACACTGCTGAAGGATGGCACCACATTCCAGGTAGCCAAGGAAACCTTCGTTATCAACGACAAGGAGTGGGAGCAGTACTCAGCAGCACTGCCTGCTGGCGCCAAGTACTTCGCCCTGCACCGCAATACCCCTGCTGCCGATGCCTTCATCATGATGATTGACGACATCGAGTTCACCGTGGCAGCCCAGGAGCCCACAGCCTATCGCATCTACGTCAATGGCGCGATGATGAACGAGCAGCCTGCCGATGTTACCAGCGTGACCGCTCAAGATGTTGACTTCCGCAACGAATACTTCGTTACTGCTGTCTACGACGGCCTTGAGTCTGCTCCTTCAAATGTCTGGAGTGTGAATATCGAAGAGGCTGACGACTTGGTAAAGGGTCCCGACAGCTACCACATCTATAAGGTCGACGCCGAGAAGAGCACATACAAGCTCTATGGCAACGACGGTAATTTCTATGACCGTACAGCGGCCTTCGACAACAACGCCATCGCTGTTGGCATCGACGGCACCGACATCTATATCAAGGGTCTCTCGCTCGACAAGCCCAACGCATGGATTAAAGGTCAGCTGACGAACGATGTCGCTACCTTCCCTGCAGCACAGTTCATTGGCCACGACTCCTATATGAGTGCGCAGAGCCAGTCTGCTACTTCGCAGAACGATCCCGTCAAGGATATCCGCTTCGCTTACGATAGCACCAATGAGACGCTGACGCTCGATGCCTCACTGGGAATCATCGAGAACAACAACACCCAGAACATCAGTGGTGTCTATGCTTACTGGGACAAGCTGGTTATCTATCGTTACAACAGCGATACAGGCATTAGCGATGTAAGGAGTAAGACGGACGATGTAAGAAGTGCCGTCTACAACCTCCGTGGTCAGAAGGTCGATGCCAGCTACAAGGGCCTCGTCATCCAGAACGGCAAGAAATATCTGAGGAAATAGTAAATAATTTCGGAGCGCCGAGAGTCCCTCTCACGGGAACCCTCGGTGCTCCTTTCTTTTTTTAGAGGAAAATAACTAAACAAAACAATAAAGCTTATGAATCACATTTCAACACTTACTCGGAGTAGATGGTTACTCCTAACACTCTTTACCCTCCTCGTAGGCGTCAGTCCGGCGTGGGGACAAGCAAAGGAACTTCCGTACAGCTACGGGTTTGAAACTGATTTCGACTCAGAAGGATGGACAAAAATTAATGCTAGTGGTCAAAATTCTTCATATTTTGGCCTCTCTATGGATGCAAAAAAAACAGGAGCGTATGGTTTCCGTTTATCATCATATTCTACAAAAGTATCCGAAGATAATGCACAATATATTATTTCCCCTTTACTTGAAACATCAACATCAGGTATCGATGTCTCCTTCTATCATAAGAATTCTTCAAGCTATTGGGCAGAAACTTATAAAGTAGGCTATTCTACAACAACCGCTGATATTGCTTCTTTTACTTTTGGGGATGAGCAATCTACAAGTGGAACTGCCTGGACACAATTCACAAATTCTTATGGCTCGGATGTTAAATATATAGCAATCAAGTATTATTCACCATCCGACAAGTATCATTTGTACATTGATGATGTCGTTATAAAGAAAACTCCAACTTGCATTACCCCTACAGGATTAACCGTTAGCAACATTACAAGTTCTCAGGCAGAATTAAGTTGGACTTCAGATGCAGACACCTGGAATGTTCAGTATAAGAAAACTGGTGATGCTGAATGGACTGATGTAGTAGGTACTATTAATACTAAACCTTATACTCTTTCTGGACTTACACCTGCTACGAATTATCAGGCTCGTGTACGCACTTACTGCTCTTTGGAAGACCAAAGTGATTGGACGGAGCCTGTTGCTTTTACTACAGATTGTGCGACTATCACATCATTCCCCTTCACTGAGAATTTTAATGGTTTAACCGCGGGCATTCCAATGTGCTGGAATAATACGGATGGTACTACTACAACTGATAGTTATAAATGGAACTTTTATGCTACAGGGCATGATGGCGCATGTGCACGTTTTAATTCTTATAACAATAGTAACAACTTGACCAATATGCTTAAGACTCCTGCGATGTCTTATGCCCAGAATGCTCCGATGCAGTTAAAGTTCTGGTATAAGAATCCTACAGGTGGCGATTTCTCAGTATATATATCAAATGATGGAGGAGCAACTTATTCTACTGCATTAGCTGGTTGTACCGGTTTAACAGGTGCTTCGTCATGGACAGAAAAAGTAGTAGACTTACCGACAGATACATACTATGATAATGTTGTCATTGTTTTTAAAGGCACTTCGAACTATGGCTCTGGTGATGCATATATCTATCTTGATGACGTAACTGTCTTGGAAAAGGCAAACGCTCCTGAGATGAAGTATGAGGATGGAAATTTTGACTTTGGAGTTGTTGATAAGGATGAGGAGGATGCAAACATTATTACTCATATCTTTACAGTCAAGAATTCTGGTTTGGCTGCTGTTAGCAATCTTAGCATTACGTCAAATAGTGCAGATTTTACAGTTGGTTCTGGCTATGCAACCAGTATTGCAGCAAAAGAGGCGGGCGTTGATGGCAGCATGACCTTCACTGTGACATTGAATACTGCTACTGCAGGTTACAAGACGGGCATTATTACTATTAGTGCTGATGGCTACGAAGGTGAGGATGCATTGAAATTCAATGTGAGTGGAGCCATTATGAAGTCTGGTACAAGTACTGAGGAATTCACAACGGCAATACCAAGTCGCTGGGACAATGCATCTGGATGGACTATTAGCTCTGAGGCTGCATATTGCAGCGGGACGAAGACAATATCTACCTCAAAGGTTGATATGTCGTCAGGCGATTTCCTCGTCATAAAGGTTAAAGGAGTATATGATAGTAGTACTTTAACTGTAAAGGGCTCGAAAGATGGTGGTGAACCAACTACTTTGAAAACAATAAATAAAGCTAACGATGGTCTTAATACGAGCAATTATGTTACAGTTGTAGTCCCTATCACCACTGATATTGACAAATTAATCTTTACAGGTTATTATGTTTACATTGATGAGATCGCTGGTATTGTCTATGATGCCAACGACCCCGCTATTACTGTAACGACAGATGAAGAAGGAAATACAAGTATTGCAAGCGCTTCCAATTATGACTTTGGTACTCAGACAACAGAAGCCACAAAGGACTATTATATTTGGAATACGGGTACTGGAACATTAGCTGTAACCAATATTACAGTAACAGGCGGCTATACCGTCTCTCCTACTAGTGGTAATGTTGCAGCAGGAGAAAAACTGCATATTACAGTAACTCAGCCAGCACCTGCTACAACTGATGGATTCTTGAATGGTACTCTTACCATTGCTTCTACTGGTCTTGCTGATTTTACAGTTGATCTTAGTGGTTTCTCAAAGGATGAAGCAAAGGTCTTTGTTAACTTTGCAGACGGATGGCCAGCTGGTTGGAACAATGGCGCAAATTGGTCTACGAACAACGGCGGATATTCTTATCAGAGTAGTTCTAGTACCCCATCTGCATTAACTAGCAGTAAAATGGTTGTTGCGGAGAATGCTTCTATGACATTCCTTGTCAAAAAATATTCATCTTGGAATACGCCATCTCTTAATGTTAAATATTCTACTAATGGTGAAGAATGGAATACAGCTAAGGAACTCACAACTGAGGAAATCACAGCTGATTGGAATAAGATAACTATTGACAACATCCCTGAAGGAACATACAATTTGAAATTTGAAGGTAACAACATTTACCTTACTAATCTTTATGGTTTTGCACCTCTTGCTGACGACCCAGTAATGGAAGTCTATAATGATGTAGATGCTAAGCAGGCATCTGGCAGCTATACGCTTGACTTCGGTATGTTGACAACGCAAGCAGGTACCAAGACATTCAAAATTAAGAATGCAAATACTGGCACACTGAGCGTCACGGGTATTGCCGTTCCTGATGGGTATACCGTGAAAGACGGTGAGAATGCAGCAAGTTATCCTATCAACATAACCGCAGGTAATACGAAGACTTTGACTTTGGAACTTGGTGTGGCTACTGCTGGTTTGAAGAATGGTAACGTGGTTATCTCCGCTACTGATCAGGAAGATTTCACGATAACTGCGAAGGGGTATGTTGCTGATTTGAGTGAAGGCGTACTCTATGAGAATTTCAGTACTGCTAACGTTCCTGATGGATGGGAAGTTACCGGAAACGCTGAAACATGGACCTTTGCTGGTGAAGGAGCCGTTGCTTCGTTTTACTCAACAAAGGGATATCTAACAACTCCAGCATTGATAGTTGAAAACACAACAGATGTTTTCGCTTATCAGGCAAAATCTCGATACAACGGTAATTTGACTCTTATTGTTGAGAAGTCATTTGAAGGTGGAGAATGGACTACTTGCCAGTCTACCAATTTGACAAGCGCAGACAATGGCGTAGTGAAAACATACACCATAACTGGTTTAGAAGCAGGAAACTATAAATTACGTTTCAAGTGCGAGGATTATACTGTCTTGGCAGTTAATGGTTTCAAAGTAAATGATAGTGACCCGCAACTTGCCGTGTTTGCAACTAAGAGTGACTTGGATGCCCTTTCTGATGAGGTAAATAGCGGAACAACTAAAAACTTTGGTTGGGCAAATACCGCACAGACTGCTACCTACTACCTTCAGAATGCTAATACTGGCACTCTGACAATCGAGAACGTGTCTTCGGTAGATGGTTTCACCACCACGGAGATTACCAATGAAAACAAGAATATTGTTGCAGGTGAATTCTTGACATTCGTTGTAACCATGACGAATGGTATTGATGGAGTTAAGAGTGGTAATATCACAATTACTACCAATGGCGGTAACTTTACAATTCCTGTCAAGGGCTTCGTCTATGGTGATAGAAACCTCATCGACTTCTCTTCAGCAGCACAGACGGCTGGATGGAATAAGGGAACTTGGACTATTGATGAGAATGTCGCTTCTGTTGCTGCCGCAAGCACGATGCAGACTACAGGTTTCATCGTCAATGCTAATGAGAAGCTGTATGTGGAAGCCAAGAGAACTGCTGACAACTATAGCACAGGTTCATTAAGCTACAGCTATTCTATAAATAATGGTGAGAGTTGGACCGACGGCGAGTCAGCACTCTTCAGTGCAACAGGTTCGAGCGACTATGATACCTATACCATCAGCGATATTGCCGGTAATGAAGAGCGTACAGTCCTCATCCGCTTTAATGGTGCGTATGCGGCTATCAATCGCATATACGGCTTTGAGGCTATCCATGTTGCTGAAATGGTTGTTTCACAGACCGACCCAATTGCCTTCGGAATGCAGACTGCAGAGACTACGGAAACGTCATTTACCATCAGCAATGCTAATGGTTCTAAGACTTTGGAGGGACTGAGTGTTACGTTGGGTAAGACCGGTGAAGATGCTGAATACGAGGTACGCATGGAAAAGGACGATGCAGCATTCACGGGTACTGAGATTGCTGTAGGCGAAGTGGTGACGGTTTATGTAAAGCAGCTCTTCGATATCAACAAACTTGGTGCAAAGAGTGATGTGCTGACGATTGCTGCCACAGACCAAACACCTGTTGCAATTAACCTGAGTGGTGCTACCCGTGACGCTTCTAAGCTTTATGTCGACTTCGACGGTTCTAATGACTGGCCAGCAGCAATTGCCAGCCATGGTGCTAATTGGGAGGTTTATGCAGGCTATGCTCGCCAGACCAGCACGACTGCATCTTCATTAGTGCTCGCTCCGCTGACAATTTCACAGGCGTCTGACGCATTGCGTTTCAAGGCTTCAAGAGTTGATACCAATCGCGACTTGACAGTACGCTATACGACTAATGGCGGTGTGACATGGAATGATTATAACTTTGGTACCAATGAAACACCGGTTACAAGTCTGAAGGAGCAGATTACATCTACATCTTCTTATAACGACTTCGAGATAACAAATATTCCTGCTGGTACTGTAGCCTTCGATTTCTATGGAAAGTCTATTAAACTGGACAACATTGCTGCTGACTATAATTTCGCTACTGCTCCGCTGGTGGCTTTCACTAAGGTTACAGACAATATCTCTGATGCTAACCTGACGGCTGACGCTGATGCAACTTATACGCTGGCTAACAATGGTAATGCTAACTATGTTGGTACTGTTGCCAAGAGCAATGTCAATGTTGCTATCAGTGGTGAGGGCGTAACCTATGAGAACAACACGCTGACTATACCTGCCGGTAAGACTGCAGAAATTACAGTTACCATGCCGTTTGCTGCTCCTTACGGTGCGAAGAATGGCAGTATGGCTATCACCTCTGAGAGTTGGGTAGGCGATGTGGCTGTCAACTATACGGCTAACCTCATCGATCCCGATGCTATCAATATTGACTTCGCAAGTGCTCCTGCTGGTTGGTACAATGCCGGCTGGGCTGTTGACGGCTCTGCCCATATATATAGTGGTGTCGAGCAGGAACTCATCACTGAGCAGTTCTCTGCCGAGGCTGGCAAGAACGTGCTGAGCTTCAAGGCTAAGGCACAGAGCGGCAACGAGGGTACGCTGAAGGTATACACCTCTACCGACCGCAAGACATGGAGCGAGCCTACAGAGTTTGCTCTGACTAACGAATATGCTTCGAAGAGCCTTGCCGCTCTTGCCAATGGCAACTATTACGTGAAGTTCGTCAGCCTGAATGCAAACATCGACGACCTGACGGGTCTGAAGAAGGTAACAGGCATTGAGCACGACCTGTATGTCTATGATTCGGACATTCCTACTGCAACGAAGGTGCCTGAGACAAGCATTACCGCTACTGCTACCGTCTACAGTCTGCGTGCTAATGAGGAAGGTGTATATGCGAAGCTGTTCTTCGACGAGACGGTAGTGGCTACTGCCGACGGTCAGAATATCAGCCTGAATGGCTCACAGACCTTCGAGTTGACTGGCAATGTGCCTGCAACGGAGAAGACCTACCATGCCAAGATAGTGGTTTACTACGGCGACAATAGCGTTGCCTTCGAGACGCTGACCACTGATGTGGAGGTTCAGCATACTCGCACACTGGCTATCACTGCCTTTGAGCGTGTTGGTGAGGGCGACCTCTCTGCTGATGTCGACAATAAGATTACGGCTCAGTTCAATGTGACTGTACAGAACAACAGTACGTGCGCCCTCACGGCTGACGAGGTAAAGGTTAGCATTGTCAATGCCGCTGGTGATGTTTACCAGATGAACGATGCTGACAACGTGACTGCTGCTACTGCTGTGCTGGCTAAGGATGCAAGTGTTGTGATACCTGTCACGCTGACCATCAGTGCTGGCGAGGGCGGCGACTTCAAGTTCCGTGCCAAGGAGCTGGTAAGCAACACCACAACACTCGAGGCTAACGACATCACTATCCATGTCAACGCTCAGGCTCCACAGTTTGCACTGAACATCAAGGGTGGTGCTGCCCTGGCTGATGGCGACGATGTTGCCTTCGGACTGGTGAAGGAGGCTACTACCAAGCAGTATACCATTAGCAATACAGGTACAAAGGAACTGGTGCTGACCAGCATCGTGGCTCCTGCAGGCTATAGCGTAACGGAGATAAACGACGTGAACAAGACGATTGCCGCCAATGGAACGCTCGACATCGATGTGACGCTGCTGGCTGAGCAGGGTAAGAAGGCGGGCAACCTCGTATTCACCTACAACGTGAACGGCACGCCGACAACCTTTACGCTCGCTCTGACAGGTCGCTCTGAGGCTGCTAACGTTTGGGAGGAATACTTCGCAACTGAGATTCCTGCTTCATGGCAGAAGACCGGCTGGACATGGAATGCCGATCGCCAGACAGCTTACTCTGGCGGCGTACAGGGTGAGTTCACGTTGATGACTCCACGTTTGTCAGCTGCTGCCGACCAGGTGCTGACTTACGAGACGAAGTGGCAGTACGCTGGCGACAATATGACAGTTCAGTACTCTACCGACAAGACCAGCTGGACAGACTACGAGACCATCACGGCAAGCACAGAGACTGTTGAACGCCAGTTCGTAGCTCCTGCCGCAGGCAACTACTATCTGAAGTTTACGGCCAACCGCTATGTGAACCTCGACAACTTCATCGGCTTCGCTCTCAACATTCCTGAGCACGACATGGAGCTGGCTGCTTCTTCCGTTCCGACAACGGGTAAGCGCCTGAACAGCTACGTAGCTACTGTCACGCTGAAGGAGAACGCTGGCAAGAACGAGAATATTACTGCCGAGTTGTGGGTAGATGGTGCTAAGGTTAATGCTACGGCTGACGTAAATTCTGTTGAGGCTAACAGCAATGCTACTGTCGTTACCCTGACATGGGAGCCGCAAAGCACGATGGATGCTGTCGATGCTTATGTGAAGGTGACCTATGCTGGTGGTACTTTGGAGACTACTCCTGTCACCCTGACCATCGCTGAGGTCTATACGCTCAGCGAGAACAGCAGCGATGATGTCGAGGCTGTCAACAACGAGACGGTTATGCTGCAGCGCACGTTCGCTGCAGGATGGAACACCATCTGTCTGCCGTTCGCCGTTGCTGACAATACTGCTATCGAGACGCTGTTCGGCGCTGGTGCTAAGGTGTTCAACTTCAAGAAATTTGCCAACAGCATGATTGAGTTCGAGGCTGTCACGTCGATGACGGCTGCTACTCCTTACTTGATCTACGTACCTGCTGCTATCACAGTGCCTATCCGTGTGAACGATGTCACGATTACTGGTGTGAACACGACTGCTGGAACAGTATGGAACAATAGCATTACCTTCCAGGGCTCTTACGCTCCTGTTGCTGCTGGCAATCTGACTGATATGTATGGTGTCACAACGACAAACAAGTTGGCTAAGGGTAATGCCAGTACCACGATGAAGGGCTTCCGTGCTTACTTCAAGGGTAGTCTGGCTGGCGCTCGCATCTACACCTTCGACGACGCAACAGGTATCAGCCACGTCTACCAGGCTGCTGAGGTCTTTGGCGATGACGATCGTGTCTACAACATGAACGGACAGCACGTGGAGAATGCCAAGAAGGGTGTGTACATTGTCAATGGACGTAAGGTCGTGATTAAGTGAGTGACAAACTGAGCCATGCTCGAGTTCGTCCGAACGTGAACGAGCTCGAGCGTAGCTCAAGGTCGTGATTAGGTAAATAATAATAGAAGATATGAAGAAACAATATATTATTCCAGAACTGGAAGTCGTCAAGATACTGACTCAGCAGATGCTGGCAGCAAGTGTTACAGACCTGAACGATCTTAATTCAGGCATTGGGAGCACAGATGACTTCAACCTCATTCCCACAGACGAAGAGATGCCTTCTGGTGGTGGTGACAACGTCTTCTTGTAAGATAAGACAGAGGAATCCCGAGCGTGCCGTGCGCTCGGGATTCTTTATGAAGCAGGTACCTGATCTGTTTCATTTAGGCTGCGCACAACTTTGTATTTAGCAGATTTCTGAGGATTACGCCTTAAAATACGTGTCACTGTCACGCATAATGACCAGTCTTACAGAACGTTAGGTGTGACACCTATTTTTCGTATCCCATTGTCCAGTATTTTGAGTACTCTGCGAGACACTCTGATGTTATATCAGCTTAAAACAGTCATTTATCAGCCATACTTAGCAAAAATTCTCTAGTGAATTCTCCACTTATACAGCTAATACGAACACGAGATAGGCTAATACAGATACAAGATAAGCTAATACAGGTATGAGACAGGCTGATACGGAAACCTTCGTTTGAATGCCCCCCTCAAAAAAATGGTGTCACACCTAACGTTCAGTCTTACAGAATGTTAGACGTGACAGTGATACTTTTTTTCTATGTAGAGAATATAATAGGTGCCAGTCCCTCGTCATCTCTCGTCATCTAATGTGTTCAGAAAACAATCTGCGTTACCTGCGGCTGAACTCGGCGCAGGTGATGGCGGTGGCGATAGCTACGTTGAGGCTCTCGGAAGTCTCGCTGGACGGGTTGTAGTTGGGGATGTTGTGACAGGGACTGGTACCTGGCACGATTTTATTTAATTCTCTTTTTTTTGTTTGGCTGTTCAGATTTTATTTGCTACTTTTGCACAAACAAAAGGACTAACTCGAATTGATGCAACGACAGAAAAGAGGCTATGAGCAAGAAGTCGATACGTTTTTTCAATAATCGCGAAGTACGAGCCGTATGGGATGAGGAACATAGCAAATGGTGGTTCTCTGCTACAGATAGTGTGCACTGCCGACAATAACGCAACAAGCCCTGGCGCCAATGACGACGCCAGGGCTTGTCGTTAAGCACCGAGACAAACGCTCTCGATGCGTAGCTTGAGCATGCCGGCAGGAACACGGACGACGACGGTGTCGCCAGCCTTCTTGTTGAGAAGAGCCTGGCCAATAGGTGACTTGATGGAAATCTTGCCCTCGCGGAGATTGGCCTCGTGGGGACTGACAATGGTGTAGGTCATGTGACTGCCATTGGTTTCGTTGGTCATCTCGACCTTGCTGAGCAGACCGACGACATCGTTGGAGAGGTGGGTGGTATCGAGCACACGGGCATTCTCCAAGACACGCTGCATGAAACGGATGCGTCCCAGCAGACGGCCCTGCTCACGCTTGGCAGCATGGTACTCGAAATTCTCGCTGAGGTCGCCCTTGTCGCGGGCCTCGGCAATGGCATCTCTGACCTGTGGCAGTTCAACACTCTCTAACTGGCGTAGTTCGGCAACGAGTTTGTCGTAGCCCTCCTGAGACATATATTCCATAATGGTTACTTTCTTGCAAAATTTTTGCAAAGGTACAAAATAATTCTTAATTCTTAATTCTTAATTCTTAATTAATTTGTATCTTTGCAAGATATTAACAATATAATTCAAGTTTCGCATGTTAAGAAGATATAGGAAGATAGAGGTAGATAGCCGCTTTTCAGCGGCGGAAGATAGAGGACATTACTCCATCTGCGGTTATTGTGTAGCATTACAAACGTCTTTTATCTCCTTCTATCTTCTTCTAACTCCCTTTATCTACAAAGCAAGCGGAGCTTGCGAAAGTTGAAACAATATAAAAATATTATGAGAAGAATCATCATGCTGCTGGCAATGGTCGCTTGTCTGTGGACAGCAATGCCTGCCATGGCTGCCGATAGTCTGGCTGTCGACACACTGGCTGCTGACTCGGCGATGGCGCTGGTGGATGCAGACCTGGGTGGTGCCGACGAGGAAACGGCGGACGGTGGGCTGCACAAGCAACTGAAGAAGAAATTCATGGAGGGCTCGGCAGGTTTCATGTCGCTGGTGGCCTTGGCATTGGTGTTTGGCTTGGCATTCTGCATAGAGCGCATCGTCTTCCTCACGCTGTCGGAGGTGAACACCAAGCGCTTGCTGAAAGATGTCGATGCCCGTCTGGAACAGAACGATGTGGAGGGTGCCAAAGACCTGTGCAGGAATACGCGTGGTCCGGTGGCGTCAATCTGCTATCAGGCGCTGATGCACATCCGTGAGCGCGTGGAGGACATTGACCGCCAGCTGACAAACTACGGACAGGTGCAGCTGTCGAACATGGAGAAGGGCTGCTCGTGGATACGTCTGTTTATTGCCATTGCACCGTCATTGGGTTTCCTGGGTACGGTGATAGGCATGGTGATGGCTTTCGACCAGATAGAAGTGGCGGGCAACATCAGTCCGACGATTGTGGCCAAGGGTATGAAGGTGGCGCTGATTACTACCATCTTCGGTATCATCGTGGCTGTGGTGCTGCAGTTCTTCTACAGCTATATTCTCTCGAAGATTAACCGTCTGACGGCTCAGATGGAGGAGGGTGCCATCATACTGATGGACGCTGTTGTCAAATATAAAGCGCGTAACAATGGCTGAGGCAGGTAGTTTGTTTTTGGCAGAGGTAATGCTGTGGCTGATGTATATCGCCGTAACCGTTGCCGTGGTAGTCACCATCGTGTCTACCGTGCGCTCGTTCTGGCTGAGCAACAGGAAGTAGTTAAGAGTTAAGAATTAAGAGTTAAGAGTTAAGAGTTAAGAAAGAGAGTTAAGAGTTAAGAATCTCAAGTTTCGCATGTTAAGTAGATATAGGAAGATAGAGGTAGATAGCCGCTTTTCAGCGGCAGAAGATAGAGGACGTTACTCTGTCTGC
>ODAJ012174874.1_pt1 | contig 16821 bp, 10 predicted proteins | sample 1539241 | NCBI WGS metagenome assembly ODAJ01 (sample SAMN02144231, study PRJEB22623) | gut metagenome | biome: sheep rumen | host: Ovis aries | place: New Zealand
GCCCTCGATGTTGAGGTCGAGTTTCTGGGCCAGTTTCTGTATCACCTCGTCGTTGCCCAGCAGCACGGGCTGGCAGATGCCTTCGGCCTTGGCCTGTGCGGCGGCCTTGAGCATTGTGGGGTGTACGGCCTCGGCGAACACTACGCGCTGCGGGTGTGCGGCAGCCGTGGCATAGAGTTTCTGCGTCAGTTTTGTTTCCTGCCCCAGAAGCACGGAGAGCGAGCGCTTGTACTCGTCCCAGTTGTCGATATGCTTGCGGGCCACACCGCTGTCGATGGCAGCCTTGGCCACGGCAGCACTGACTTCTGTGATAAGACGCGGATCGACGGGCTTGGGAATGAAATAGTTTCGTCCGAATGTGAGATTGTTCACCTTGTAGACATCATTGACGACGTCGGGTACGGGCTGCTTGGCCAAGTCTGCAATAGCGTGGACGGCAGCCAGTTTCATCTCTTCGTTGATGGCCTTGGCGTGGACATCGAGGGCTCCCCGGAAGATGTAGGGGAAGCCGATGACATTATTTATCTGATTCGGATAGTCAGTTCGTCCTGTGGACATCAGTACGTCAGGACGGGCTTCCATCGCATCCTCATAACTGATTTCCGGAACGGGATTGGCGAGAGCGAAGATGACAGGATTCTGGGCCATCGTCTTGACCATCTCCTTCGAGAGCACATTGCCCTTGGAGAGGCCCACGAATACGTCGGCACCGCTGACGGCCTCTGCCAGCGTGTGGATGTCGGTGCGCGAGGTGGCGAAGAAGCGCTTCTGCTCATTCAGGTCGGTGCGCTCAGTAGAGATGACGCCCTTGGAGTCGAGCATCACGATGTTCTCCTTGCTGGCGCCTATCGCCATATAGAGTTTTGTACATGAGATGGCGGCTGCTCCAGCGCCGTTAACCACAATCTTGACCTTGGAGATGTCCTTGCCGATGACCTCCATCGCATTCTTCAGTCCTGCGGCGGAGATGATGGCTGTGCCGTGCTGGTCGTCGTGCATGACGGGTATGTCGAGCGACTTCTTCAGGCGCTCCTCTATATAGAAGCACTCGGGGGCTTTGATGTCCTCGAGGTTGATGCCGCCAAAGGTGGGGGCGATGCGCTCCACGGCCTCGCAGAACTTCTCCGGGTCTTTCTCGTCGACTTCGATGTCGAACACGTCGATACCGCCATAGATCTTGAAGAGCAGGCCCTTGCCCTCCATCACGGGCTTGCCGCTCATGGCACCGATATCGCCCAGTCCGAGGACGGCTGTGCCGTTGGAGATGACTGCCACAAGGTTGCCCTTGTCAGTGTACTTGTAAGCATTGTCTGGATTATCCTGAATCTCAAGACAGGGATAAGCGACGCCTGGTGAGTATGCCAGGCTTAAGTCTGTTTGTGTTCTGTAGGCCTTGGTTGGCTTTACCTCTATTTTACCAGGCCGTCCGCTCTCATGATACTCAAGAGCGGCTTCTTTTGAAATCTTCACCATAAAAATCTACTTGTATTACTATATGAATTTGCAATTTGGCGCAAAATTACATAAAATTCCTGAATTATGACCTCTGATTTGTAATTTATTTGCTAACTTTGCAGCCAAATTGCAAGATTATGCAAGAAAAACGAAATATTTCTACTTATAAGCAAGATTTGAGGCAGCGGATACTGAAGACGGCTATGACTGCTTTTGCCGAGAAGGGCATCAAGGCGGTCAAGATGGACGATGTGGCCGCCCAGTTGTCGATTTCCAAGCGTACGCTCTATGAGATCTTCCAGAACAAGGAGCAGTTGCTGTATGAGGGCGTGCGGCTGTATCATCAGCAGAAGAAGCAGCAGATGGAACTGATCGGCCTGACGAGTAAGAATGTGATGGAGATTATCCTGCGCGTATATAAGATAAAAGTGCAGGAGTTTAAGATGACGAATCCCGTCTTCTATTCCGACCTCTCGAAGTATCCGTTGGTGCTGGACTATCTGAACAATGAGAACCAGAAGGTGCACAGCAAATATGTGCAGTTTATGGAGCGGGGTGTGAAAGAAGGATATTTCCGTAAGGACGTCGACTATAACTTGACGAGCCGCATGTTTGACGCGCTTGAGAAATTCATTATGCGGGAGGAACTCTATAAGGCGTACAGCATCGAGGACATTTTCAAATACATCGTGTTCGTCTCGCTTCGCGGACTCTGTACGAGGAAAGGGGTGATGACACTGGAGACTTTCGAATAGCAGTCTGATGGCATCATAAAAGCGAATCCCAGTCGCCACTGACTGGGATTCGCTTTTTGTCTTTACTGATGCTGGTTGCGCAGCAGGTCGTTGACGGTCTTCACTGGATTGAAGGTGCCCAGCGGTACTTCGACAAAGACCGTTGACCAGTCGCTCATAGCGCCGTTCCACAATCCTGGTAACTCTAATGCTTTCAGTTCTTTACCGGCTTTCGATTTAGAGGAGATGAAGCCTGTGGTCTTGTCTACGAAATCAGGCAGATTGAACGGCTCGCCCTTATAGTTCTTGACGGCACAGACGAGGTCGACGGGATTGAAATGAGTACCCTGTGTAAACATCTTCATGTAGGCCTCATTGTTGGTGTCAATCTGGCTGCTCTCGAGAATCTGGAGCGAGACGGTCCCATCCTGATTATAGGTGAGGAACGGGCCTCCGCCGGGCTCGCCGACATTCTTGACGACGCCACAGACGCGCATCGGGCGATTCAGTTTGCGGCGCAGATAGTCGGCATCCACCTTCTGCCCCTTTGGAGCGATGCAGAGGTTCTTTTCCACGAAAGCGGCTATCTCGGCGATCTGGGCATCTGTGGCACCGGCATCGAGCAGGTGGAGATACTCAAAGGCCTTCTTCTGAAGTGTCACGAGTACGCCGGCAATGACCTGCTTCCACTCCACAGTCTCGGGCTTCAGACGATCGGGCACTACGTTGTCAATGTTCTTGATGAAGATGACATCGGCATCTATCTCGTTCAGATTCTCAATCAGAGCGCCATGGCCGCCTGGGCGGAACAGCAGCGAACCGTCATCGTTGCGGAATGGGGAGTTGTCGGGATTGGCTGCGATGGTGTCAGTGCTGGGCTTCTGCTCGGAGAAAGTGATGTCATACTTGATGCCATATTTCTTGGCGAATGTATCGGCCTTTTCTGCCACCTTGGCCTTGAAGAGCGCCATGTGCTCATGGCTGACGGTGAAGTGGACGTGCGCCTCACCGTTGCTGGCAGCATAGAGAGCACCCTCCACGAGGTGTTCCTCCATCGGGGTGCGGGGACCCTCGGCATACTTGTGGAAGAGCAGCAGGCCCTTGGGCAACTGTCCATAGTTCAGACCTTCAGCCTTCAGCATATTGGCGGCCACAGCCTTGTAGTTGCCCTCTGCAATCAGGGCCTTGATGCCTTTGCCCTGATTCTTCTGGCAGGCAGCGTCGAGCGCGTCGTAGAAGGCGAATTTCTCCAGTTCGCCGAAATACTTCTTCTCAAAATCGGTTGTGGGTGCGTCATAGTCGGCATCGACGAAGGCAAACATGTTCTTGAACATGCGGCTGGCAGCACCTGAGGCAGGCACAAACTTGACCACGCGCTTGCCCTCTGCCTTATAAGCGTTCCAGGCCTCTACGAGTGACTTGCGCTCAGCCTCTGACGGGGCAATGATGCCATTGCCGATACTGGCGGCTGCTTCCAGACGGAGGAACGGGAATCCCGTCTTAAACTCATTCAGTTGGTTCTCAATCTGCTCAGGGGTAATTCCCTTCTCAGAGATTTGTTTTAAGTCTTTTTCTGATAACATATTATTGGTATTTAATAAGAATTGTACGGCAAAAATACGAACTTTTTTGGAAAAATGCGAATAAATCGAAAGAAATTTGTATCTTTGCCCATAAATTTATGGAATAATGGCTAAAGAATTCACATTTACATACGAGGAAAGGCTGAATATGGCCGCTCAGACAGCAGAGATCCTGACAGAGGAGATTGGCCTGAAAGGCGACGCCATCCAGGCTGTCCATCTGATACCTGAACTGGAGACGGGGCACATTTCCCTGGAGGATGTGGAGTCTCAATACGGCGAGTCTGTATCCCGTATCCTGCACGGCCTTGACCGAATCCACCAACTCTACGAGAAGAATCCTGCCGTGGAGACGGAGAACTTCCGCAATCTGCTCCTCTCGTTTGCCGAGGATATGCGCGTGATTCTCATCATGATTGCCGACCGTGTGAACCTGATGCGTCAAATCCGTGACTCCCAGGACGACGAAGCCAAGCGTGCCGTCAGTCTGGAGGCTGCTTATCTCTATGCGCCGCTGGCCCACAAACTGGGCCTATACAAGTTGAAGAGTGAGTTGGAGGACTTGTCGCTGAAATATCTCGAGCACGATGCCTATTACCTCATCCGTGAGAAACTCAATGCGACGAAAGCCTCCCGTGATGCCTATATCGACCGCTTCATCAAGCCAGTGGAGGAGAAAGTGAAGGCCGCAGGCATCAAGTGCCATATTAAGGGCCGGACGAAGTCCATCCACAGCATCTGGCAGAAGATGAAGAAGCAGAAATGCGACTTCGAGGGCGTCTACGACCTCTTTGCCATCCGCATCATCATCGACTGTCCTGAGGCTCAGGAGAAGATGCAGTGCTGGCAGGCCTATTCGATAGTGACCGACATGTATCAGCCCAACCCCAAGCGTCTGCGCGACTGGCTCTCTGTGCCCAAGTCAAATGGCTATGAGAGTCTGCACATCACGGTGCTGGGCCCCGAGCAGAAATGGGTGGAAGTGCAGATACGCACGGAGCGGATGGACGAGATAGCCGAGCGAGGCGTTGCCGCCCATTGGCGCTACAAGGGGGTGAAAGGAGAGACGGGGCTCGACGAGTGGCTGACGGGTATTCGCACGATGCTTGAGAGCGCTGACGGGCTGGAGGCGATGGACCAGTTCAAGATGGATCTCTATGAGGACGAGGTCTTCGTCTTCACACCGAAAGGCGACCTGTATAAGTTTCCGCTTGGCTCTACGGTGCTCGACTTTGCCTATCATATCCACTCAAAACTGGGTAATCAGTGTACCGGCGGGCGCATCAATGGCAAGGTGGTGAGCATCCGCCAGGAACTGAAGAGCGGCGACCAGGTGGAGGTGCTCACTTCGACCAATCAGAAGCCCCGTCAGGAATGGCTCAAGATTGTGAAAACCTCACGGGCCAAGTCGAAGATCAGGCTGGCACTGAAGGAGACACAGGTGAAGGACGGCCTCTTCGCCAAGGAGATGCTCGAGCGGAAATTCAAGAACCGCAAGTTGGAGATGGAGGAGTCGGCGATGTTCCATGTCATCAAGAAGATGGGCTATAAGGAGGTCAGCGACTTTTATAAGAGCATTGCCGAAGGCGTGCTCGACACGAATGCCGTCATCGAGAAATACCTGGAGATAAAGGAGGGGGAGAAGGTGCCTACCGGCGATAACGTGGCCCGCAGCGCAGAGGAGTTCATCCTCGATGAGACCAAGGCAGGACTGAATCTGCCCGTCAACGACGATGTGCTCATCATCGACCGTAATCTGAAGGGCATCGACTATCAGTTGGCACGCTGCTGTTCGCCCATCTATGGCGACAATGTGTTCGGCTTCGTCACTATCAACGGAGGCATCAAGATCCATCGCGTCGACTGTCCCAATGCGCCGGAACTGCGTCGCCGTTATGGCTATCGCATCGTAAAGGCCAAGTGGAGTGGGAAAGGGGCCTCGCAGTACTCGATTACGCTGCGTGTCATCGGCAATGACGACATCGGCATCGTCAATAATCTGACGAGCATCATTTCCAAGGACGAGAAGTTGGTGCTGCGCTCCATCAATATCGACTCCCACGACGGACTGTTCAGCGGCAATCTGGAGGTGATGGTCAACGACACCATGCGGCTGGAGGGGCTCATCAAGAAACTCAGGACGGTCAAGGGTGTCAAGCAAGTGGAGAGAATTTAAATATAATAAGGTATGAGAAGACTACTGACTTCCGTTATAGCCGTCGTGCTGCTGCTGACTATAGTCGGCTGTAGGCGTTACATCTATCGTCCGCCCGTGCTTCGCCCTGTTGAATATGTGCCCGACTCGTTAGTGCATGATGACATTCCAAAGGCGGAGGATGAGAGTCAGCAGATGCTCGAAGATATCGAGGACGAGTCTGTAATGGTTGTGCCTGATATTCCCCAGGAGTCAGACCTGATGCAGGAGGAGAATCGGAATGTGAATATAGAGAAAATCATGAAGGAAGGTATTTAAACAACGACTAGATATGAAATATGGATTAATAAAGATTGCCGCAGCGGTACCATCCATCAAGGTGGCCGACGTGAACTACAATGTACAGCAGATAGAGAGTTTGATTGCTCAGGCTGAGGGTAAGGGCGTTGAGGTGATGGTGTTTCCGGAACTTTGTCTGACGGGCTACACCTGCCAGGACTTGTTCCGCGAGCAGTTGCTGCTCGACAAGGCCGAAGAGGGGCTGATGATCCTGCTCGACTTCACGCGCAAGATTGATGTCGTATCCATCATCGGCATGCCTGTCGTGATCAACGGCTTGCTTTATAACTGTGCTGTCGTCATTCAGCGGGGCACCGTACTGGGAGTAATCCCCAAGACCTATCTGCCTAATTATGGGGAGTTCTATGAGAAGCGCTGGTTCGCTTCTGCCCAGGACTTGAATCCGTCAGAGATCTATCTGGCTGGCAGTTCTCTCTGCGTGAGTGCTGAGCCGATTGTCTTTACTACTGGAGATGGTGCTAAGTTTGGTGTGGAGATCTGTGAGGATGTATGGGCTCCTATTCCTCCCAGCAACAACCTTGCGCTGGCAGGAGCCGACGTCGTGTTCAATCTCTCTGCCAGCGACGAGTTGATAGGCAAGCACCGCTATCTGCGCAGCCTTCTGGCTCAGCAGAGTGCCCGCACCATCAGTGGCTACGTCTATGCAAGCAGCGGCTTTGGAGAGTCCACACAGGATGTGGTATATGGTGGCAACGCGATGATTTTCGAGAATGGGCTTCTGCTGGCTGAGGGTGAGCGCTTCTCGCTCCAGCCCCAGTTGCAAATCACGCAGATCGACATTGAGAAGTTGCGCACAGAGCGTCGTCAGAACACGACGTTCATCAACGCGCAGCGTCATTCTGCTGCCCGTCTGGTGGCTGCCAAGCCTGTGACGCCCCACGACTTTGAACTGGTCCGTGAGGTCGATCCCCATCCGTTTATCCCCGCTTCCGACGACATGCAGGCATCCTGTGAGGAAATCCTGAACATACAGGTGGCTGGCCTGGCCAAGCGCCTCTACCATATCAGCGCCACCAAGGCCGTCATTGGCATCAGCGGCGGCCTCGACTCCACACTGGCACTGCTGGTCACCGTGAGGACGTTCGACAAACTGGGGCTCGACCGTAAGGGTATCATCGGCATCACGATGCCGGGATTCGGCACCACTGACCGCACCTATAACAACGCGATGGCACTGATGAAGGCGCTTGGGGTGACAATCCGTGAAATTAGCATCGCCAAGTCGGTGACGCAGCACTTTGAGGACATCGGCCACGACATCAGCAAGCATGATGTCACCTATGAGAACAGTCAGGCCCGCGAGCGCACACAGATCCTGATGGATGTGGCCAATCAGGTCAACGGCATTGTCATCGGAACAGGCGACCTCTCTGAGTTGGCATTGGGATGGGCCACATACAATGGCGACCACATGTCGATGTATGGTGTCAACGCAGGGGTTCCCAAGACGCTGATACGCTATCTGGTGAGTTTTGTCGCTGGAGAGATGGCTACCGACATCCTGCTCGACATCGTCGACACGCCAATCTCGCCAGAACTGACACCTGCCGATGAGCATGGAAACATTAAGCAGAAGACGGAGGATCTCGTAGGTCCTTATGAACTGCACGACTTCTTCATCTACTACTTCCTGCGCTACGGCTTCAGCCCCAAGAAGATATATGTCTTGGCTCAGAAGGCGTTTGCAGGCACCTATTCTGATGAGACACTCAGGAAATGGCTGCTGACATTCTGTCGCAGATTCTTCAGCCAGCAGTTCAAGCGCTCTTGTCTGCCTGACGGGCCGAAGGTGGGCAGTGTGAGCCTTTCGCCTCGTGGCGACTGGCGGATGCCGAGTGATGCGTCGTCTGCCATCTGGCTGAAAGAGTGTGAAGACCTTTAGATTTGTCGAAAAAGAAAGAGTTAGCAAAACGCTAACTCTTCTTTGTCTTCCTTCTTGTTGATGTGGATTGTGTCGCCGGGACTCAGGTTGCCGTTGACAATCAGGTCGCTGATGCCGTCCTCGATGTAATTCTGGATGGCGCGCTTCAGCGGGCGGGCGCCAAACTGCACGTCATAGCCTTTCGTCGCCACAAACTCCTTGGCTTCGTCCGAGAGGTCTATCTTATAGCCGATCTGCCCGATGCGCTGATAGAGCCCCTTCAGTTCGATGTCGATGATTTGCTTAATGGCTTCCAGGTCGAGTTGGTCGAAGGTGATGATCTCGTCCAGACGGTTGAGAAATTCTGGGGAGAACTGCTTCGAGAGTGCCTTCTGCACGATGCTGCGTGCGTGCTCCTTGTCCTGCTCGTTGAGCATCAGCGCGCTGTTGCCGGCGGAGTTGAAGCCCACGCCGCGCCCGAAGTCCTTCAACTGGCGCGTACCGGCATTTGACGTCATGATGATCACCGTGTTGCGGAAGTCCACGAATCGGCCGTTGCCGTCCGTCAGCCGCCCTTCGTCGAGCACTTGCAGCAGGAGGTTGAACACGTTCGGATGTGCTTTTTCTATCTCGTCGAGCAGCACGATGGAGTAGGGGTGGCGGCGCACGCGCTCCGTCAATTGTCCGCCTTCCTCATAGCCCACGTAGCCCGGAGGCGCACCTATCAGCCTTGAGGTGTTGAAACTCTCGGTATATTCGCTCATGTCGATGCGGATGAGTGCGTCGCTACTGCCGAACATAAACTCAGCCAGTTTCTTCGCCAGATAGGTCTTGCCGACACCTGTCGGCCCCAGGAACATAAACACGCCTATCGGGTGGTTGGGCTCCTTCAGCCCCACGCGGTTGCGCTGGATGGCTCGCACCATCTTGTCGATGGCCTTGTCCTGAGCGATGACGGCGCCCTTCAGTTCCTGGGCCATTCCCTTCAGTCGGATGCCCTCCTGCTCAGCCAGCCGCTGAACGGGCACGCCTGTCATCATCGACACCACTTCAGCCACCTGTTCGTCCGTCACCAGTTGTCGCTCCTCCGTCTCGCCGTTCTGCCATTTCTCGTTGAGGGCTTTCAGTTCCGCCTCCAGTCTTGTCTGACGGTCGCGATAGCCTGCTGCCAGTTCGAAGTTCTGGTTCTTAACGGCTGCATTCTTGCGCTCCTTCACGTGGGCTATCTCCTTTTCTGTCTCTGCGATCTCCGGTGGTATCTGCGCATTGGTAAGATGTACGCGCGACCCCGTCTCGTCGAGCGCGTCGATGGCTTTGTCAGGCATGAAGCGGTCTGTGACATAGCGGTCTGTCAATTTGACACACGCCTTGAGCGCCTCGTCCGTGAATGTCACGTGGTGATGGTGCTCGTAGCGGTCTTTGATGTTGCGAAGTATCTGCAGCGTCTCCTCGTTGGTGGTTGGCTCCACCTGTACTTTCTGGAAGCGTCGCTCCAGTGCGCCGTCCTTCTCGATGGAGTTGCGGTATTCGTCGAGCGTCGTTGCGCCTATACACTGTATGGTGCCTCGTGCCAGAGCGGGTTTCAGAATGTTGGCGGCATCCATAGAGCCGGGTGTCGAGCCCGCACCGATGAGTGTGTGTATCTCGTCGATGAACACGATGACATCGGGATTGGCCTCTATCTCCTTCATCAGTGCCTTCAGGCGCTCCTCGAACTGCCCGCGATACTTCGTGCCAGCCACCACGCCTGTCATATCGAGCGTGTAAATGCGCTTTCCGAACAGCATTGGACTGGTGTGGTGATTGGCTATCTGCTGGGCCAGTCCCTCCACAATGGCACTCTTTCCCACGCCCGGCTCGCCGATCAGGATGGGGTTGTTCTTCTTGCGGCGCCCCAGAATCTCTATCACGCGCTGGATTTCCTTCTCGCGCCCCACGCAGGGGTCCAGTTTGCCTTCGGCGGCAGCCAGCGTCAGGTCGGTGCCGAAGGTGTCGAGTACGGGGGTCTTTGACTCCTTCTGTTGTGTGGCAGTGGTCGACGAGTCCTTTCGTGCTGATGAGCCACCTTTGCCGGCGGTTTCCTCGAACTCTTCCTCGTCTTCGTCGGGCAGTCCTATACCATTGGTGATGCCACTCTGTCGTGGCGAGCGGAGCATCGCCATAGCGTCTTCATAATTCATGTTGTTCAGTTCTAATACTTGTTTGGCTCCGTTGTTGACTGAATCGTGCAGGATAGCCAGCAACAGATGTTGTTCGTCTACTTTTGTTGTCCTCTGTATACGTGCCTCAAGCACAGCGAGTTTCAGGATATTGCTCGCCTTTTCATTCAGCACCAGTTCGCTGGTGTAGATAGGGCGTCTTATCTCGTCCTCGCGTACCTTGTTCTCCAGTTCCGTCTTGACAGATTGTAAATCCAAGTTCAATCGGTGGAACACGTCGATGACGGGCCCCTCATTCATTCTCAGCAGTCCCAGCAGCAGATGCTCCGGCCCTACTGAGCGACTGGCCAATCTCGCAGCCTCCTCTCTGGAATAGGCGAGTATTTCGGATACCTTGGGTGAAAATTGGCTTGTCATAATCTGTTATTATCCCTTTCTTTTTTAAGTTCGACTTTGCAAAGTTACAAATAATTCTGCAAACTCCGTGCCAAAATATATCAAAACTTTCCGCTAAATATATTTAAAAGGTTTGGCAGGATGGGATTTTATGCTTACCTTTGCACGGTTAAAAACGCGTCAGCGGGCTTAAAAAGTGGCTTAAACGCGAAATTCGCCTTTTCGGGCATAGTAAAAAGAAGTAAATTGTAAATTGTAAAATAGTACATTAAACTGATGGATCAAACATTCGACAACGACAGAATCATTAAGATCAACATCGAGGAAGAGATGAAATCGAGTTACATCGACTACTCTATGTCAGTCATTGTGGCACGTGCCCTCCCCGATGTGCGCGACGGCTTCAAGCCCGTCCACCGCCGAATCCTTTTCGGTATGATGAACATCAACAACGTCTCCACCCAGCCCTATAAGAAATGTGCACGCGTCGTAGGTGAGGTGCTTGGTAAGTATCACCCCCACGGCGACAGTTCCGTCTACGGAGCCCTCGTGCGCATGGCTCAGGACTGGAACATGCGATATACGCTCGTCGACGGGCAGGGTAACTTCGGATCAGTCGACGGCGACTCCCCGGCCGCCATGCGTTACACCGAGTGCCGCCTCTCCAAGATGGGTGAACACATCATGGACGACCTCGACAAGGAGACCGTCGACATGATGAACAACTTCGATGACTCGCTGCAGGAGCCTACCGTCATGCCGACGAAGGTACCCAACCTGCTCGTCAATGGCGGTAATGGTATTGCCGTAGGTATGGCCACCAACATGCCCACTCACAATCTGGGGGAGGTCATCGACGGCTGCTGTGCCTATATCGACAATCCCGACATCGACACCGACGGGCTGATGCAGTATATCCCCGGCCCCGACTTCCCCACAGGCGCCTATATCTACGGGCTTCAGGGCGTGCGCGATGCCTATGAGACGGGGCGCGGGCGCATCGTGATGAGGGCCAAGGCCGAGATTGAGAGCGGCGACACCCACGACAAGATCGTGGTCACCGAGATACCTTACGGCGTCAACAAGGCCGACCTTGTGGCCTATATCGCCGACCTCGCCACACAGCACAAGATAGAGGGCGTGGCCAATGTCAACGACGAGTCGGGCCGTCAGGGCATGCGCATCGTCGTCGACGTCAAGCGTGATGCCAATGCTAACGTGCTGCTCAACAAACTCTTCAAGATGACCGCCCTGCAGAGTTCATTCTCCGTCAATAACATCGCGCTGGTGAAGGGGCGTCCGCGCCTGCTCTCACTCAAGGAGTGCGTCAAGTACTTCGTCGAGCACCGTCACGACGTCACCATCCGCCGCACAAAGTACGACCTGCGCAAGGCTCAGGAGCGCGCCCACATCCTCGAGGGCTTGATCATCGCCGTCAACAATATCGACGAGGTGGTACACATTATCAGAAACAGCAAGACACCTACCGATGCCCAGCGCAATCTGGAGCAGCGCTTCAGTCTCGACGAACTCCAGTCGAAGGCCATCGTTGACATGCGACTGGCACAGTTGACCGGCTTGCGTGTCGACCAACTCCATCAGGAGTACGACGACCTGCAGAAACTGATAGCCGACTTGCAGGAGATTCTCGACAACCCCGAGCGCTGCAAGGAAGTGATGAAGCAGGACCTGCTCGAAGTGAAGGAGAAATACGGCGACGAGCGCCGCACGGAGATCATACCCTTCGACCACGAGTTTAATGCCGAGGACTTCTATCCCGACGACCCCGTAGTCATCACCATCTCCCACATGGGCTATATCAAGCGCACGCCGCTCACCGAGTTCCATGAGCAGGGCAGGGGAGGCGTCGGCGCCAAGGCCGCCCGCCATCGCGACAACGACTTCACCGAGTACATCTACCCCGCCACGATGCACAACACGCTGCTCTTCTTCACCCAGAAAGGCCGCTGCTACTGGCAGAAGTGCTACGAGATACCCGAAGGCGACAAGAACTCCAAGGGCCGTGCCATCCAGAATATGCTCAACATCGATCCCGACGACGCCATCAATGCCGTGCTGCGCATCAAGAACTTCAACGACAGCGAGTTCCTCGACAGCCATTACGTGGTGTTTGCCACGAAGAAGGGCATCATCAAGAAGACCTGTCTGAACCAATATAAGAATGTGCGTGCTGCTGGTGTCATCGCCATCAATATCAACGAGGGCGACGAGGTCGTGGGCGTCCGTCTTACCAATGGTAAAAACGAACTGCTGCTGGCTAACCGCAACGGCCGTGCCGTACGCTTCGACGAGAGCGAAGTCCGCACTATGGGCCGCGTCTCCACGGGTGTCATCGGCATGCGCCTCGACGGCGGCGACGATGAGGTGGTAGGCATGGTGTGCGTCAACGATCCTGAGACAGAGACCATCATGGTCGTCTCGGAGAATGGCTACGGCAAGCGCTCAGAGATAGAGGACTACCGCAAGACAGCACGTGGTGCCAAGGGTGTCAAGACACTGAACGTCACCGATAAGACGGGCCGACTGGTGGCCATCAAGGTGGTCACCGACGAGAACGACCTGATGATCATCAACAAGTCGGGCATACTCATCCGCCTGAAGGTGGCAGATGTCCGAGTGATGGGACGCGCCACGCAGGGAGTGCGGCTGATCAACCTCACCAAGAAGAACGATGTCATCGCCAGCGTCTGCAAGGTGACCTCCAGCCAGGAGGAAGACGTCGAGGAGGCAGAGATCGTCGATGAGGAGCCGCAGGAGGCTATCGATACCCCGCTGATCGAGACCCCGGACAATGAATAATCCATTTTTTAACGTTCAACCAATAATTATTAAGCTTATGAAAAAGTTAATGATGATGGCAATGATGCTGGTAGCCAGTGCTACAGCCTTTGCCGGTGACAGTGATGCCTTGAAGGCCATCCTCAAGGCAAAAACCTATGCTGATGCAGAGTCTCTGCTCAATGGCTCGCTCGCCCAACTCGCCAGCGACGCCGAGAAGGCCAAAGCCTACAACAAACTTGTAGACCTCGCCTATGAGAAGTTCAAGAAAGAAGATGACATCAACACCACCAACAAGGTGATGCAGAAGAATGATCCCGTGGATACCGAAGGCATGCTCAAGGCCGGGCAGAATGCACTCAAGTGCGCCATGGAGTGCGACAAGTATGACCAACTGCCCAACGAGAAGGGAAAGGTCGCCATGAAGTTCCGTCAGAAGAACCAGGACCGCACAAAGGCCATCCGCACCTCTCTGCTCCAGGCAGGCATCGACCTTGTCAATGCCGAGAAGAACAAGGAGGCCTTTGACAACTTCGACATCTATATCGCCACCTCTAAGGCCCCCTTCTTCGAGGGCGTCGAGGGCGTTGCCAAGAATGACCCCAACCTCGGTGTGGCTGCCTTCTACGGAGGCCGTGCCGCCGTGCAACTCGAGAACTATGCCAAGGCCACCGAGTTCTTCAAGATCGGTGTGGCCGACACCACTAAGCAGATCCACGACCTCTCCTTTGAGTTCCTGCTCTACAGCATGCGCCTCTCACAGAAGACCGCTGCCGACTCAGCCAAGTACATCACCGACATGGCCGAACTCTACAAGCAGTATCCCGAGAATGAGCAGGTCTATGGTTCACTCTCCGACGCCTATATGGCAAAGGGCGAGACTGCCAAGGTGATCGCCATGGCCGACGAGCATGCAGCCAAGTTCCCCCAGTCATCACTGCCCCACGTCTACAAGGCATTCCTCCTGATGCAGGACAAGAAGTACGACGAGGCCATCGCCGAGTTCGACAAGGTGAAGGAGGACAAGTCGCCGTTGTTCCTCAACAGCGTCTTCAACCGCGCCGTCTGCAAGTACAACAAGGCTGCTGACTTCAACGAGGCCAACTCCGACATACGCACAGGTCGCCTGACTCCCGACAACGAAAAGAAGTTCAAGGAGATGCTCAGTGCCGCCCAGGCCGACTTCGAGAAGGCTAAGGAACTCGATCCCGACCAGATGACCGTGAAGTGGGCTTACCTGCTGAAGAACATCTACAACCAGACCGGCCAGAAGGAAAAGGCCGATGCCATCATGTAATAGTATAAGGTGTAGCAAACTTACAGAAAGATCCCCGTCCGCATCATGCGGACGGGGATCTTTCTTTCAACTCTCAATTACAATTGGCAGTCTAATCAGAATTCTCATTTTTCAATTCTCAATTCTCAATTTTCAAGTGCGTGTGCCCCTCCGGCATCTTTGCAGGCACCGTCACGTGCGGCATCGCTATCTGGCTCGTGAAGTTGGCTATCTCTTTGTCCTCAGGCAGGATGTAGTCGCCCACTATCTTGTAGTGGTTAGTCGGGCACGTCTTGCCCTTCTTCATGTCCGTTCTGTTGACGTCGTAGGCCAGCCGCCCTACCTCCACACTCGACTTGACGAGTTTGTTGATCGGTGTGTTCATATTGAACTGTAGGAAAGCCGGCACCTCTATGTCGCACTTCGAGCGCACCGTGGGGATGCACTCCTGAAACACCCAGTCGTATAGGAATGCCGCGCGCGTGCTGGTGATGTTGTACTGGTATTCGATGATGCTGCCAGCCTCCACGTCGGGCACCTTGACGTGCGTCACCACGTAGTTGGCATCCACCCGCTCCTGCGCAAAGCCGTCGGTATTCACATTCCGCTTCTCCACCTTTCCCTTCGCATTCCTAGTGAACACCTTGACCTTCAGGTCCGACAGGTTGTCGCTGTTGTACACGTTGCCGTCGTCGGCGCAGTAGTAGGTGATGTCGATGTTGGCGTGCCGTGCCCCCTCGGGCTTCAGGATCTTCGTGCGCAGCCTGACCTCAAAGTTCACCAGGATGCTGCTCTCGTCGATCTGGTTCTTGCCGAAGTCGTCGATGTTGCCCCAGTTCACCTCTATGTCAGTCATGTTGTTGTTCGATACCTGATCCGTTAGTTTGTAGGTCACCGTCATCGTCTTGCTGAGGATGATGGCATCGGCCTTGGTGGCCTCTCCCCAGCCCGCGAAGTCCCACTCCAGTTTCGAGGGCTTGCCAAACTTCTCGTTAGGCAACTGAGCGCTCGCCATCGTCCCCGAGGCTGCGAATACAGCCAGCAATAATAGTTTCCGAATTGAATAGTTCATAATCCTTTTGAAGTTGTTGAAAATCCGCTGCAAAGATATATATTATAATCCGAACCTCCAAATTTGAAGCAGAAAAACTGACTATTTGCCTCAAAACCTGTGCTCAATGATCAATGTTTAATGCTCAATGTTCATTTTTTGTCCCGATAGACTTGCGGTTTCGAAAAATTATTCTAATTTTGCAGCGGAATATTTCCTTGACGGCTGTACAGCCCATTTGGAACCTGATATAAAACTGGAATCTATGGAACTGATTGAATTACAAAGAGACTGTGCAACGCGCCAGAAGAGAGGACTCCATTTCATCTTGGCCTCCGTTGTGGTATGGGGCTTGATCCTGATTGCGCACCTCACTGACTACAGCATCGAGACTAAGAACATCCTTACCTTCTGCTGTTCGGCAGTGCTGTTTCCATTGTCCTGGGGATTGTCGAAAGTTCTCGGCATCGACTTTGAGGGGAAAGGTAACCCTCTCACCAAGGCGGGCATCATCTTCAGCGTCAACCAGGTGCTTTATATCCTGATTGCCATGTGGGTGTTCGCTGCTGTTCCGGAAAAGATGCTGATGGTGTATTCGATGATTTTTGGTGCACACCTGATGCCTTATTCCTGGCTTTATCAGTCGAAGAGTTATCTGGTGTCGTCAATCGTCATCCCTCTGCTCTCTCTCGTCGTAGGTCTGCTGTTTCCCCCCTTCGTGCTGGCAGCCGTTATGATCTTCGTGGAAGCGGTCTTCTCATTGCTCCTGTACTGGGAAGGCAAAAAGTAATAAAGATAAAAGGGTAAAAAGGTAAAGTTCGAACAGAAAACCCACTGGATGACGTAAGTCTTCCCGTGGGTTTCCCCTTTTTTTGATTCGATGCGCATTGTCAGATTGCTATCGGGCCGTAGCCCATGCACGAGGTCGTCGTGATCGCCGTCAGGAATGCTGTGAGTGCGGCTACTATCACCTTCACCGCCACCTCGATGAT
>ODAJ011974965.1_pt1 | contig 16819 bp, 11 predicted proteins | sample 1539241 | NCBI WGS metagenome assembly ODAJ01 (sample SAMN02144231, study PRJEB22623) | gut metagenome | biome: sheep rumen | host: Ovis aries | place: New Zealand
AAATTATAATAATTCTTTTTTCTTTAAATCAAATTCTTCTTTGGTTAATAATCCTCTTTCATACAAGTCTGCATACTTCATAAGTTCATCTATGAATAAGACATATGAATTCTATGATATGGATTTTATTTGGATGGGGTATTGAAAGTTTTGAGTAGATCGGGAATTGAATTTATATTAAGAAAAAATTTATTGAAATTACTCAATAAATTTCCTTAATATATTTATACTATTTTTAATAATTTGATTCTATGCTTATTTCACTTCCAGCATTAGTCTTTTTAACTAATATCTTATTGTCGATTTGGTTCTTTAGTTCGGAAACATGAGAAATAACCCCAATTAATTTGTGATTTCCAGACAAATCATACAGTATATTTAATGCCTGATTTAATGAATCAGAATCTAATGATCCGAATCCTTCATCAATAAAGAGAGACTCTATTTTAATTCCTCCACTCTTATTGCTAATGACATCACTTAAGCCAAGAGCAAGTGCAAGGGAGGCCTTGAATTTTTCTCCACCAGATAATGATGAAACATCTCTTTCTTTTCCTGTATATGAATCAAATATAGAAAATTCCAATCCTGTTTTACCAGATTTCTTTATTTCCATCTCTTTCTTCTTTAATTCATATCTGCTATCAGTCATTTTAATTAATCTATTGTTTGCTTCAACTAAAACAGTTTGCATGAAATATGCTTGAACAAAATTTTCAAATGTGATTTTCTGTTTTCCAGATAAATTACCATTGGCAGTATCGCTTAATAACTTAATAACACCAAATTCTTTTTGAATTTTTTTACTATCTCCCATATATTCCTTTATATTATCTGTAGATGTTTTTAATTGGACCAGTTTTGAACTCAAATCAGTGCAAAGAGCATCCAATTCCTCATACTCTCCAGTAACTGAATTCAATTGTTTTTCCATGCCAGAAACATCAATTACTTCCTTGCCTTCAACTTCATCTTTCAAAAGATTAATAGTTGATTCAAACTCAGTTTTCTTTTTATTAAAATCTTCTATTTTTTCATTTAACTTAGATAAATCCTCTTCATCTAATTTTTTACTAAGATAATCTTCATAATTGGTACCATTTTCATTATATAAATTTTCTAATTGGATATTGTACTCTTCAATACTTTCTTCAAGTTTTTTAATATCCTTTTGGATGATTTCCATACGATCTTCAAGACTTTTTATGGAGGTAAATAATTCTTGTTTTTCCTTAGATAATTTATTAAATTCATTATTTAGTTTTTCTTTTTCTTCTTTCTTCTCTTCTAATAGTTTAATATTTTTTTCTTTTTCCAATTCAACATCAAGGTCTTCTGGAATATCATATTCATCTATTATTTTCCTTATTTCTTCAATCCTTGCTTCACATTTTTTTCTTTTACCATCAAGTTTCTTTAATTCATTTTCAGTTTTTTCCAAATCTTCTTTAGTGTATTCACATTCATTTGAGATTGCCTTTTTAGGATGTTCTTTTGAACCACATACTGGACAAGCTTCTCCATCAACCAATGTGTCTGCTATTTCAACTGAAACATTTAGATAATATTCCTTCCTCATAGTTTCATATAAACTGTTTTGCCGTTCATATTCCTCAGATTTTACTTTATATGTCTCTTTGACATCTGCTAATTCACTTACTTTATTTAAATAAGTTTCATATTTTTTATCTGTATTCTCCAAATCATTAATATCATTACTCAACTTTTCTACCTTAGTAGAGTAAGTGCTTAATTCTTTAAAATCTTCTTCTTTATCCGCGTATGTCTCTCGTTTAGTTTCTAAACATTTATTGTGTTTTATACAATCTTCCTTTTTTTCTCCTAATAATTTAGAATCCTTTTGTAAAGGAGTTAAGATCTTAGAGATAGGGGTTGCAATCTGGATATTGTAATCATATTGTTCCTTTTCATCATCAATTTTAGGATTATTTGACACTAATGATTCTAAGTTTTTGCAAGCTTCTTCATACTTAAAGATATTTTCATTTAATTTCTTTGAATTATCCAATTCATTGAATAACTCAGTTTTTTCTTCTAGCTTTTTATCTCTTTCTTCTTTAGTTTTTCCTACATTTACCTCATCTTCCTTTATTTTTTCATCTAATCTGCAAATTGTTTCATCATCACTCAAACCAAATACGTCAATAATAGTTTTTAAATTTTTCTTTTCAGCATCTAATTTTTCTTTGACCAGTTCATTTTCATGTTTTTTAGATGACATTTTTTCTTTTAATTCTGATTGCAATCTGTCATAAAGCTCTGTGCTAAATATTTTTCTAAATATTGATGTTTTTTCTTTAGAGTCTGCTAGGAGAAACTTAGTAAATTCACCCTGGGACAACATTGCTACTTGTCTAAATTGTTTATAATCTAATCCAATTAAGTCTTCTAATTCTTTTGTAACTGCTTTTGCTTTTGTCACTTTTTTTCCGTTTATTTCAAATTCGGCCTTTTGAGATTGTTTTGTAAAACCTTCTCCATTCTTTTTAGCTTTAAAATATTCGGGAATCCTTTTTACTTCATATAATTTGTTTTTATAATAAAATTCTAGATTTACATAGCTTTCAATATCCGGGGAAGCCCAATCGCTCCTTAATGAAGCAGATTCCCTATCTTGTCCTGATGCTTCACCATATAAGGCATAGCAAATAGCATCAAAAATTGTTGTTTTTCCTGAACCTGTATCACCGGATATTAGCAATAGTCCCTTATCTATCTTATCACTTTCAAAATCTATTACAACTTTATCTTTAAATGGTCCAAATGCCTGTAATGTTAATCTTTTTAATCTCATTTAATCATCCCCCTCTAATGATTCGATAAGGGATTTGATAAAATTATCCTCTTCATTGGTCATTTTCCTTCCATTTTGCTCTTCAAAGAATAAATTAAACAATTCATAAGGACTATCATCTTCTTTTATTTCGATTTTTGATGCTTTATTTTCAATAATTTTGTATTTGTTTTTAAATTCTAATTTAATGGCATTTTTAAATCTTTGCCTTATTGTTTCCATAGGAGAAATAATTGGGTTTTCATCTTCCAATATAACCCTAATAATATCATCACTGGGTTCCATATTCATTACTTGTTCAAATGTTCCTTCCAATACTTTCATTTCTCTAAGAGGATTCAATTTCACCAATTCTATCTCTTCAATATTGTCAGAGTCAATTATGACAACACTCTTCTCGTCTTCAACTTCACTGAAAGAATATTTTAAAGGAGTCCCGGAATATCTGATAGTTTCTCTCTTAATACATTGAGGTTTATGAATATGGCCTAATGCCACATAATCAAAATCATCCAGTAAATTAGCATCAATAGCATCTAATGTTCCAACAATGTTAAGAGAAATACTTTCAGAATCAGTTTGTTTCGGAGTTTTTCCATCCAACATAACAAATTGATGAGCGAGCAAAATATTTTTCTTATCTTTATTGAGATTTTCTTTGCTTAAAATCCATTTCATCATATCATTGGAATTTTTAATTTTTTCATATTCCTCCTTATCCATCAAATGCTTTATATGAAATGGCTTTAAGAATGGTAATAAATAAAAATCAATATCATCAAGACTTACTTTTTCAATTTGACCTTCATAGGAAGTTGAAATATAAATTTCCGCTTCGTTAAATATTTTGGAACCGTAGGATAATCTTTCATTTGAATCGTGATTACCACTTGTAATTAACAACTTGACATTTATTTTTGATAGATTTGTTATGAAATTATCAAATAACATGCTTGCTTCAGCACTTGGAAGACTCTTATCATAAATATCTCCAGGTATCATAACAACATCTATTTCTTTTTCTTTGACTATTTTGATTATTTCGCCCAGTATATATTTTTGATCTTCATAAAAAGGTTCTTCTAATAGTTTTTTTCCTAAATGAAGGTCGCTAGTGTGTAAAATTTTCAATTAAATCGACTCCAAACTATAAAAAAATTATTTCTTCACAACACTTTTTTTAACAATAACTTTCTTAGAATCAAATCTATTTTGATAAACCCATGATTCATTGTTATATTCCATCAAAACAGTTTCTAAATTAGATAAATCTAAAATAGAAAATGCGATATTATCATAAATCTCATTAATATCTATTTCATAATTGTCTCTTAAATAAGCATAAGTAATTAAAACTTCTTTTAATATATGATTACTTAAAATTAACTTCTTATTTGCCCATTTAAACTTTTTACCTTGTTTTTCTAATATATCAAAATCGCTGAGAATTGTTAAATAATAATTAACGGCTTTTTTAACATTAGACCTATCACCAAGTTCATCTTTAGCATATTTCTGCAAAATAATGGGATCAATAATCTCTTGGTCATAAAACATTGTTCTGAGCTTTTTTTGTAAAAATTGAGCCATTTCACAATTTTGAATTAATGTGAATGCTAAAATCGGTTTCATAGATTCAAGTGATAAATCTTTGGATAAGTAATGTAAATAATTCTCACTAGTCCACAGCTTATTTCCAGTACCTTCCCTTTTCTCCAGATATAAATAATACCTTTTAAGAACTTTAACAACATTAATTTTGCTTCTAACTCCTTTATATTCTACAACATCCAATATTTCATCTTCAATTGTTGAATATAAAACATTTGGTACACATTTTTGTAATATTTTATAAACCCAAATAGGTTTAAAAGATCTATCTATCCCAACTATCATATTATCACCCATCATTCTAATATTATTACTGGCACAATACACTCTTCAGGCATATAGCTGCCATGAGTAACTGAAAAACCTTTACCAAAAAATCCTTCTGTAGCAAATACTAAAAACAAATCATTAGATAAAAGATTATAATTCCATTTAAAGCATTCCTTCGGATTTTCATTTACAATTTTATCTGCTAAACTTTCATTATCATAAATAAAACATCTGGTACTTTTTTTCTCAAACTGTAACATTTTATTCTCTTTAATTTCATTTCCTTCGCAATAAATATTCCCATGATCTGCAGTTAAAATGACTTTATAACCATCATCATTTAAAGTTTTAAGCAAATCAACCAGTTTAGATGAATTAATTGCAGAATCAATATTTTTATATAAATTAGATTTATTCTCACCGAAGATTTGAATGCTATGAGATTCGTCATCAAATAGATTACAAATTAGACCCATAACTTTATAACCTTTTAAGTATTCAAATTCAACAATTTCTTTCTTATTTTTAACATGCTCATTATTTAAGTCAATATATCCAAATAAAATATCATTTTCATCAACTTTTTTAGATTGGAAATATTGCTTAAATCCTTTTTCTTCAGAGTTATAAGGAACCTTATTATTTTCATCTAAAAATCTATTAGGCGTCTTTCCTGTGAAAATTGATGTCCTTGAAAAAGAAGTAATTGATGGCAAAATAGAAAAGCTTTCCAATTCTTTGATTTTGAAAGAATCAAGATACTTTTTCAAAATAAACCACTCATCATATGACATACCATCCATAACTATTAATGCAATATTTGAAATTATATGTTATTATTTTAATTTTTAAAGATAATATACTTTTATATGGGAGTGACATAAGGAATTCTAGAATAAACTTCTTACTAATATCCTCCTATAGGCCATTAAAAAAATTCACTCCCAAAATCTTTGCTTATTTTCGTCCTGCATTGCATTTTGTCTTTACATAATAGGTGCAAACCTTGAATGGGCCATATTTCCCATTTTTAACATATGTGAGACCATTGCAACCTGGAACTGGACAGTAATCCAATGACTTCAATAAGATTGTGTCCTGATTGAATGGACCTCCTTCATAGCTGCAGCTATTATTGGAACATTTGAAGAATCCCTTTCCAGTTTCCTTGTTCTTCAATAAAGTCACCTTTCCATTTCCACATATCGGACAATCCAATTTAGTTTCTATGGCATCATATTTACCAACATTTTTCCTTTTGCTTGAAGTGTTTGAATAATTGGATTTAGGGTTGTTTGAATTACTTTGTTTTTGTTTACTCCTATTTGCATCACACTTAGTTTTAAAATAATTGCTGCATGTCCTAAATTCTCCAAATTTCCCTGCTGCCATATATGTCAACCCATTACAACCTGGGGAAGTGCAGTATTCCAGAGTGCTTAATTTATCAATATCCTGATTAAAGTCTCCTCCATCATATTTGCATTGTGAACAGACGAACTTTCCCCTTCCTGTTCTTTTATTCCTTTTAAGAATTACAGTTCCGCTGTTGCATTCTGGACAAATTAACTTGGTTTTTATCTCCTCAAAATCGCTTTCATCTTTAGCGTGCTGTTTTGAAGCAGTGCTTTGGGACGTTTTAGGTGGATTGATTTGACTTTTAACCTCATTTTCATTGAATTGCTTTGTTTGCCTGCACTTTGGGAAATTGGAACAGCCTAAAAACAACCCTCTTTTCCCTTTTCTAGGGTATAGGATTCCATCACAGCTCGGACATCCTTCAATGAAATCCAGGTATTTAATTTCCTGATTGAATCGTCCTCCAGTCCAGTTGCAGCTATCCTCTGAACACTTGAAGTGTTTTGAATTGGATTTCTTGTTTATTTCAACAACGACATTGCCCTTGCCACAGCTTGGGCAGATCAGTTTTGTTGCAATCCTCTCATTAGAATTGTCTGAACTGTCATCATCCATAGGTTTGGTTTCCTTACAGTTAGGGTAGTTTGAACAGCCCTTGAAGCAATTTCCACTTTTTGCCTTTCTTGGAACAAGCAATCCGTCACACTTTGGACACGGTTCAACCTTATCCAAATCCTCTTTTTTAATGAAGGTCTTGCCTCCGTTCCAGTTACATGAATCATTTGAGCATTTGAAATGTCTCTTTTTCTCGTCTTCCTTATTGATCTCCAATTGGACATGTCCTTCTCCACATTTCGGACATTTCAGTTCTGTTTTGACTATTTCCTTAGGGGTGTTCTCATCGATTTTTCTAAGTATTTCATTGAATCTCTCCAATTTCTCTCCGCTCATATTTTCAGAATGGCCGCATTCCCTGTTATTGCATCTCAAATAAGGTCCGAACTTTCCATCAAAGGGTTGCAATATGGCTCCGCAGTCAGGACAAATCTCAATCTCATCTAAAAATTCAATGTCTGAATTGTAGAATCCTCCTTCCCATTCGCACCTGTCATGAGAGCATTCAAAGAATTTCAATAATGTTTTATTGTTTCCTCTATTGAGAATAACTAAACTTATCTCTCCGTTTTTACAGACAGGGCATTTCAATTTGGTTTTAATTGAATAGACCTTCTTGTCCTTCATGAATTCATCAGGGTTCTCGCTTATTGCTTCCTCTTCATCTCCAAAAATTTCCTCCTTGGTGATTATGTCCAATTTGTCCATATCCTCTTCCAATTCCTTGACAAATACTGATTTGTCAGTTTCTGATTCGGGAGCAAGAAGATATACATTGTTTTTAGTTCTTGTTAATGCCACATAGAACAATCTGCGCTCTTCTCCATATTCAAACTGGTCGCTGTCGCTAATGACAAAATCCAAAATAGGGTCATCCACCTTTTGATTAGGGAATCCTGACACTTTGTTTTCCAAATTGATTAGGATTACATTATCCTCCTCCAAACCTTTGGATCCATGGACTGTGATGTATCTGATTTCCAAATCCTCATTTCCTTCATATATGATCTGGTCATGAGTATTTCCTTTTGCTCTGAATGGAGAAACCCTGTCCTTGTCTCTTAAATAGGAATCTATATCGAAGTTGTTCCTGCCTAAAATCAAAATCTGCTTTGAATCCTTGGCAATCCTGTTTACAACATATTCCAAGACTTTTATCTTCTCTTCAGTGCTTTTCTTATTGTAGTAAGCAATCTTGACAGGTTTTGTCTCATCCCCATTGTCTTTCTTTGAGTTTAATGATTTCTGTATTTGCTGAGGGTTCTTTTTAACGAATTCCCCACTGATATCAATTAATTCCTGGCTATTCCTGTAAGTGGTGTCAATAGTCATTATCTCAGGATTTTCGAAGAACTTTTCAAAGTCCTTAAACAAGCTCACATCACATCCGCTGAATCTGTAAATTGATTGCCAGTCATCACCCACTACACAAACCTTTGCAGAGACAGCATTTTGTATGGCCTTCAATAAGTCATACCTGGTATATGATGTGTCTTGGTATTCATCCACAATGATGTATTTGTACCTGTTGTTGAGCTTACCTGCTTCCACTAATGCTGTGGCATGGTTGATCATATCATTGAAGTCGATTTTCTCATTGGCTTTAAGGTAGTTTTCATAGGAAATGAACACATCTTCTGTAATGTCCAGGAACAGTTCATTTCTCTTTTTAGTGAACTGGTTTTCTTCTGTGTTGTTATGGGCCCTGAACTCATCAAACTTATCCACAGTATAATTGTTTCCCTTAAACAGTTCTATGAAACCGGTGATTAGTTTCATAAAGTCCTTGTATTTATTCACTTCGTCACGTTCAGCTATTTTAGAAACCAGATATCTGAAGTCAACATCCTTTATTTCCACTCCTTCATCTTTCAGCTTTTCCTCCAGTCTTTGAAGCAGCCTGTTTTCCTTCATATAATAGGAGTAGGTTTCAAGAAGTTCTGTTCCCTTTTCATTATGCAAACTTCTTTTCCATTTTATGCCTTCAGTATATTTTTTGGATTCCTCTCCTTCCAGAAACTTGGCTTCACAATTCCTGTTCACGCCAAAGTGCTCATGGTAAATGTCATAATCAGGCAAATAGAAGTCAGGAGTATATTCCCTATTGATTTCAGTTTCCTTTATTCCTATTTGATCCATGAATTTTTTAATTTCCTTTTCATGAATTTTCTCATAGTTAAAGTTAAATGCCAATCCCTGAATTAGCTCATCATAGTTTTCTATGATTTCCTTCAGAATATCTGTGAGTGGCACTTCATCTTCTTCGTTATCTGGGGAATCTGCAGATCCTGTCACTTCATCTTCCTCATCATCTGAGGAACCTGCAGATTCTGTCACTTCATTATCGTATAATAAACCTTTTAAACTAATCAATTCTATAAAGTCATCATTGTTATCATATAATTCACTTAATACTGGGTTTTCATCGAGCAAATCTTCAAGCTCTTCGTCAGACTTGAGCAATAGGTCCTCTATCAGGATTTCATTGATTGATGGCACATTATAGATCAGATTGCTTATGTACTGTTTTTGTGAGTTGTAATTCTTATTGACAACCTTATAGGCAGGCTCGTATTCATAATTTATTTGATGCATAAAGTAATAGTTGGCAATGACCAGTTCCTCTAGGCTTTTAACTGTCCTGTTGTCCAATGTAACCTTTTCCTTGTCTTTGCCATAAAGCTCTCTAAGTGTGGTGAAATCCCTTCCTTCCTCCATGTCATACAATTCTCCAAGAGATGAAACCTCATCCTCATCAATTAGATTGTATAGGTAGTATGCATAGAATTCAAGTATTTTTTCACATAGCTTCTCATTCTCGATGACATTCTCCTTGAAGTAAATTCTTATGAAGTTAGTCAAGGCATGCTCATCAGGTCTTGCAGGTCTGTCATTTGCCAAAAGGATGGATCTTCCCAGTCCATGGAATGTGTAGGTGTAAATTCCATCGGGCAGCTTATCTTTCAAATCGTTTACAGACTTGTTTGAATAGGACAGGCAAAGGATTTCATTAGGATTTATTCCCTTCCTTTCAATAAGATATCTCACCTTTCCAAGAACAGTCAATGTTTTTCCGCATCCTGCTCCTGCAACTATCTGATTGCTTAGTTCATTAGTAACAACTGCCCTTCTCTGCTTTTCATCCAAGGACTTAATCTTCCTTTCAGGATCCTTTAATTCCTTTTCAGTTAAATTGAAGTTCTCAATATCATCAAACAAGTCTTTATGCTCAAGAAGTTCATTTTCTACAAACTTATTGTTCCTATCTTCAACGATGAAGTCCAAGAGATTATAATCATCTAAAAACTTATTTAATTCATGCTTTAAAGAAATCTTGTCTTGAGTTTTGCCTTGGTGAATGATGTTGTATATTTTTTCATATTTTACTTTCAAGTCTTTCTTATCCTTCCAAGTTACATAGAATGGAGAACTTAACAGTTCCTCCAAATCCTTATTAAACTCTTTTACTTGATTTAAATTCCTATTGATTTCCTCTTCCTTTCTCTTCAATGTAATGCTATTGTTGATGTTCCTGATAAAGTTGTCCAGATTGTCATATTTATTTAAGAAATCATTTATTTTGTTGTTTAATTTATAATCAAGGGATACTGAGTAAATATTCTTGTCCAAATAATCATATGAAACCTTATATTTTGATTGTATTTGATTTTTCTTACTTCCGTCGATATACTCGTCAGATTTCTTCAATTCCTCCAATTCCCCATTAAACTTGTCTATTGTGATTTCATATCTGCTTAATGATTTGAGGAATTCCTTTTTCTCAAATTCCTTGTTGTGCTTTTCTACTAGAGAATTGAGATTTTTATAGTTATTCAGCAAATAATCTACTTTGGATTGTTTGTCTCCAATAGGCAATTCTAAAATTTCCCTTCTGTCGAAATAATCATATGTCAATTTATGGTTGTAGATGATTTGATCTTTTCTTTCAGTATCTATATATTCATCTTCACCAAGAAGTGTTTCAAGATCTTCTTCAAATTTGTCTATTTCGCTTATTTTTTCCAATGTAGCGTCAAGTCTCTTATTAAAGCCATCTATTTTCTTGTCATAGTCATTAAAGGAATGTTTGATTGAGCTCAGTTCCAAAAACATCCTCTTTAAATCGGAATCTCCTTTAATGATGTTGATGTATTTAAATTGGTTTAAACGGTTAATTGGTTTTTCATATTTGTCCTTAAACTGTTTGGATTTGCTTAAATCAATTTTGGAAGATTTCAGTGATTTCAGTTCTTTATCGTAGTCAGCAAATTCCTGATATAAGTAGATGAAATCGATTATTTCCTGATTTATTTCGTTTTCCTTATCATTACCGATTATGTTGGCCATATTTGAAAAGGAATCTTTTTTAAATTTCTTTGTTTTTATAAAATCAGTTATGTCCAATGGATTTTGACATTTGACACAGTTGATTGAATTATTATCATTCTCTTTTCTACAATTAGGACAAATTTTAGACATATTAAAAACCCCTAAAAAAGACGATGATATAAAAAATAGAAAAATTATTTTAAACATATCCCCTTTTATAATATTATTATGATTTAAGTTATTTATATCAGTTTTTAAAAACAAGACTCATGAAAACAAAAAGTCTTTTGATTTTGTAACAACTTCTAGAATGCTAAAACACTCCACAAAATAGCTAATTTGGTGAACAAACTTGTCAGTCTTCAACTAACATAATGGAAAGTTAGAAATTGAAAATCAACTGAAAAACCTTTTATAATTTGAACAATAAAGCATTAAATAATAAAAATTGGAAAAAGATATTAATATTTTCAAATGTTTATTAAATGCTAGTTTTACTAAAATATATTAAATTTACTTTTTCCTGATTGTTTAGTAGTAGGGGTTAAAAATGGTAGTCAGATGTCCTAGATGTTATAGTACACGCGTTTCAGAATATGGAGTGCATAATATTAAATGGATATGCGGTACAGCAAATGAAAATTTAACCAGGGATATTTTGATAAGAACTTAATCTATTGCAGGAATTGCATGTATAAAATTATGTAATGTTGTTCTATAAGGTTTATTATAGGGGGTTGTAATTTTGGGTGATGAATTAAGGAGATTAGCCAACAGGGTATATAATGGAGAAAGAATTGGAAGAGAAAGACCTGTAAGAGGAAGGCCTGTAAGAGAAAGACCTGTAAGAGAAAGAATTGGAAGAGAAAGACCTGTAAGAGGAAGGCCTGTAAGAGAAAGACGTGTAATAGAAATACGTAAAAGAGAAGAAAAAGGAATATATGTTGAAAAGAGCCTCGATTTGTTAAGAGGGTGCAGTGCTGGAGTTTTAAGGATTATATATGATGAATTTCCTCTTGTTTTTAATATTAAATATACGTCTGAAAAATTAAATTTTATTGCACTTAATTATCCTACAAAAGATATTGAAAATGCGATATTAGGGCAGAGGAACAAATTAAAAGAGAAAAGGCTTGAAAGAGAGAGACTTGAAAGAGAGAGACTTGAAAGAGAGAGACTTGAAAGAGAGAGACTTGAAAGAGAAAGGCTTGAAAGAGAGAGACTTGAAAGAGAAGAAAAAGGAATATATGTCGACAAGAGCCTCGATTTGTTAGGAGGGTGCAGTACTGAAGTTATAATGGTTTTGTATGATAAATTTGATGTTTCTGATATCAAACAGGGTCCTGAAAAATTAAATTATATTGCACTTAATTACCCTACACAGGATATTGAAAATGAGATTATTAGAGCAGAAGACCAAATTAAAAGAGAACATATGTTGCCATATATAATTGGAGTAATAATCATTTTAATATTGCTTTTAATATTTCTCTCTATGTTATAGTCTTTTAGATTTATAGCCAATAAAATAATTGAATTGTAAATGTATTATTAAATTGTAACTTCCTTGAATTTCTCCCAAATCTTTACCAGGGCATAAATGTCAAGCTTACAATAAATAAAAACCATTTCCTATACCTTATTCATGCTTTCTAAAGAATTATCTCTTAAATAAAGCATTGTTTTCTTCTTGCTTTTACTCCTAATTTCCTATACATCCTACGAGTTTTCTCATTGGATTCAATAGCTAGATATTTAGTCATGTCATCTCCATGATTAGGAATAATCTCTTCTCTCATCCAGTATTCCTTAAGATCCTGAGGATAATGATCATCAAAATTCCAATAGCTTTCATCTGGAACAAAACCTGTTTTTTCTTTTAAATGGGCTAAAGTTTTATAAGAATACTTATAAGGTCTTGCAGTGATTAAAATGACATAATTATCCTTAATTAAATCAATGAGTTCTGTTTCATATTCCTGTCTGTAAATTCTACTTGGATATGGACCGAATGATTCTTTTGAATTGGATATTAATGTGTAATTCAAGTCTAGAAGGATGATTTTGTCTTTTTCAATGGTTAATTTTTCTTCCAGGTCATCACATTGAAAGTCTTTGGTTTCAATTAATTGTGTTCCACATTTTTTACAATAATCATCTTCTGTTTCTACTAAATTACCGCAAGCGGGACATTTCTTTTTCATATTAATATCTCCTTTAAAAAAAATTTCTTTTAATCAAATTCAAAAACAATTGGCAAATGATCGCTTAAGCAAACCCAATGCCAAAAGTCTAAAATCTCAAATTTATTATGTAAATCCTCATTAAGTTTTTCTCCATTTTTTGCTAATGTTGTATCTTTAATTATTTTCTTATTTGCATATACATAATCAAGATGGAAAGATTCATTCAGGTGCCTTGATTGGAAAAAAGTGAACTGAGTTTCTTCCCCATTTTCTTCACCAGAGACATTATGATATACGCTGTATAATCCGTATAACTCATTTAATTTCCGATCCAGATTAGTGTGATGTTTATTGTAGCCGTCCTTATCCTTATGTTTGTATACATAAGTATGTTCCTCATCAAATACTGCACTACTATTGAAATCTCCACACATAATGAGTTTTTTATTAAATAAATCAGAGTTTTCGTCAACAAAATCATGAATCATTTCTACATATGGGTCACGTTTCTTATTCTTGTCAAATTCCATTGCCCAAACTGCCAATAGGTTAAATGATTTATTAACCTCTACTGCAATGAAATGTCTATAATTACCATTGACTTTTATTCTTTTTAGTGTGATACTTTCTTTTTTATCTTTATTTCTAAAGATTCCTAAACCTTTATCTCCTCTGCCATCACCAACCCAAAAATAATCTTCCCCTTCTATTCCTACGAATTCATGATATTTCTCATATTCCTTTCCTTCTTTTTTAGGGTTTTCACATTCTTGTATTACATAAATATCTGCATCATAAGTATGCTCAGATTTTTCATCAGTAAGACGTTCAAGTTTTTCTCTAAATTTCCCATTACAATTCCAAGTAACAATTTTCATTTTATTGCCTCCTTAAATTATATAATCATCCCAAACATCAATTAATTTTTCATTATCATTTACAAACCAATATTCACTAATGTCATCATAATCCAAATTAGTGTATATTGAATCTATTTCACGAGAGTTTAAGTCATATTTTACAATATTAAAATCCCCATAAATATAGACAAAATTATCTTTTTTAATTAAGCTAGAAACATTAATTGATTCGCACAAGTTTGAATGAATGATTTCTAGTTGATTATCTTCTAAATTAAACTTACACAATCCATTAAAACTGTCATTGGAATAGAAGTATAAATAATTTTCATCTACATAGTATCCTGAAAAATACATATCCTCAGATTCAAAAATAGTGATGATTTCAAAATCATCTCCAGACTTTCGTATTTCATGCAAACTACAATCATAACCTCCCAAATGGGCTAAAGAAGATAATACATATACTTTATCATTATTTTCAAATACAAATTCAAATGCATAATTAATACTATAAAAACGATATTCTTCATTTTCATTTGTAATAATCGATAAATTACCTCCCCATTCTCCGTTATCCTGACAAATTATCAAACCGAATTTGGTGTTAAATTTTTTAGTATAGATATAATCTTTTATAGTCTTAATTTTTATTTCACCATTTTCTAAAAAAAGATAACATTTACCACCAATCATATTGTTGATACAATTATCATTAAGTTGATGAAGATGGGAAAATATCTGTTTTACTTTATTTAAATCATCCAATTTTTGGATTTTACAAATTATTGCCTCATCTACATCTTTATTAAAGCCAAAAATCTCTGACATTGAAAATTTTTCATCATCCTCACAATAAAATTTTTTAATTTCATTGGTGAAATTGAGTTCTGGAGAACCTGAAAAAACTGTACGATCCTTTATAAATCCCATATAAAGCCCCTATTTTAACTCATTTTTTACAAATCTTTTTAAATTGACAATCTTCGCAATCTTCAGAATTTGCTTCAAACTCATTGTTCTTGACCTTTTCCGCGGTTCATTCTAATTCTTCTTTAAACTCTTCAATATAATCCTCATCAATGCCAAATGAAATCAATGATTAATCTTTTCCTTGTCCTTGATCAATTTTTCACAACAAAACATTATTATGCCTAAAATTCAATCTTTCTTTAATTATCATATCAAATATTCATTCATCTTAATTCATTCAAAGAATTTGTAAATTCTATTATATCCCCTAATATGTTTTTAAAGTAAGCTGTTGTACTTTCAAGACCCTGTTGGGTATGAACTTCAATCAGATACAATAATATTTGAATTATTTCAGGATTGAAACCCACCTGGACATCATGCTCTTCCAGATATTTTATATCTTCACTTGGATTGCCCATACTTTCACCTGCTCTCAATTGCATGAAAAAACTAAGCAGATGATCATAGAGTTCCATCTCCTGATTTGTATGATAGTAATAATCAGCAAGCTTGAAATAGGATGATTTCAGCAATTCGCTGTCATAAGTGTATTTCATTATATCCAATGCAAAATCCTTTATTTCATGCTCTTCATTTTTAGCTTGATAATGTTCGCACAATTGCAACAATATAGGACATGAGACAGGATTGATTTGATTTGCAATCTTTAAGTACCTTTCAGCATTTTCAATATCCCCGCTTGCACCAAAAGCTATTGAGTAAACATGATAAATCTCATCTAGATTCTCTTCCAAATCCAATGTCTTGACTTCACCAATCTTTCCAATATAAACATCAAATAAAATCTCTTCTATAGGATTTGAAAAATGATAATAATCTATTGTCTTGTATTGGGGATTTTCATCCAAAAAATTGGAAATCAATGAAATTACTTGAGAGAAATTTCCAGAATTCAAAAAATTAACCGCTTCATCAAATATTTCCATTTTATCACCTTAAAAATCATTCATCCAAATCGCAGAAACAGAATATCTTATCATCCTCATCCCTAGTCAGGTGGAACTTTACCCTGTCTCCTTCATTTACTCCCAGATCCTGACTTGGCTGGTTCAACAATATTCCGTAAAAATCTGTATTTTCGAAATCCTCGCATCGAACCCACATTCCTTCTCCGCCGAATCCCTTTTTAAAGAATCCTACGAAAATGTCATCAGGATATTCTACTTCCCTCAGTTCATCCAATAGCTCTAATTTTCTTAATTTGAATAGCTTTTCATCATCATTGTATAATCCGAATATTTCCATTGCCTGATTCTTGTAGCTTTCAATATCGATATCTCCACTGAGATTAAGATTATCAAGATACTCAAACTCGGTCTCCTTCACAGAACTGTATCTGCAGTTTGTCAAGGTTGTGAAGTCGTCTCCCCTTTCATAAACAGTCAGATTCTTGTCTTCCAACAAGCCAGTTGCCACTATTTGAAATGAAAGACCTGCTGTATGATCAACATAAGGCAAGAGAATCATTGAATTCACTTCCTCTTCAAGAGGGTAATTGTTTATTCTCTCGTATAACTCATCACCCTCCACGTCATCATCATCTCCTATGATGGAATCAATGTGAAAGAGCTTGGCTTGTCTTGTGGCAAATTCAACATCCTTGATTACAATAAAATTAGAAAATAGATTTCTGAATTTTTCATCTTTTATAAAAATAGTATCAACCCCAAACTATGTTTTTATAATAATATTATGCTTAAGGTTTTTTATAAATCTTATTGATTTTTTTAAATTTTCTTTTTAATAGGTTTCATTATGAATCCTATCTTCATCAAACC
>ODAJ012146456.1_pt1 | contig 16818 bp, 10 predicted proteins | sample 1539241 | NCBI WGS metagenome assembly ODAJ01 (sample SAMN02144231, study PRJEB22623) | gut metagenome | biome: sheep rumen | host: Ovis aries | place: New Zealand
TCGGGATGTAGCGCAGTTGGTAGCGCACTACGTTCGGGACGTAGGGGTCGGGCGTTCGAGTCGCCTCATCCCGACAAAAGGCGACAATCGGAGCTATTCGGTTGTCGCCTTTATTTTAATCGTCTCAAAATTCCACGTAGGGTTGCAGGCGGCTGATGGCTTCAGGCGGAAAGTCCTTGAGGAGCTTCAGGTCGTCAAGACTATGCAGAGGTCCGCGCAGGCGGCGGTATTCAGTAATGGCCTTGGCCTGATAGAACGAAATGTAAGGGTGGCGTTGCAGCTGGTTCAACGTCAGCTTGTTCAGATTGATTTTCTTCGTATGCGGCTCCGTGACCACAAAGTAAGGGATGGCCTCCTGTGGGAAGTCTTCTATCTCCAGCAGCTGCTGGGGGCTGACGTAGCCGCCCAGGCGCTGGCCATACCCCAGAATGCGCCTGGCAAAAGCCTCACCAATGCCGGGCACTTTGCGTAGGAGCAGGGTGTCGGTGGTGTTCAGGTTGACACTCTGCGCCACTTCCACCTTGACGGGGTACTTTAGCGTGTCACGCTCGTAGTGCTCTGCCTCACCTACCAAGGTGGCAGCAGGTGTGGCCAGGTCGGGTGAAATGCGAATGTAAGGTTCCAGCTCGCGGTACTCCCTAACGCTGAGACCGTAGAGGCGTGCAAAGTCTTCCTTCTTCCGATAGACACCGCCCTTGGCCCTGTAACGATAGATGTTGCGCACCTGCCAGGGGCGCAAGCCAAGCCTCAGAAGCTGGACAGAGTCGGCGGTATTGGGGTCAAACGGGAAGCGCTCAGCCACTACCGAGGTCTCCTGCCGATAATACCGAGCGGGGTGTCGGGTGTTGGGTGTTGGGTGATGGGTGATGGGTGTTGGGTGTTGGGTGTTGGGTGCCAGCTCGTCACTCCTGCCCTCTGTCAGCATAATGACAAGGAGGGAAATGGTCATGACGGTAAGCAGGAAGAGAATAGCGTGTCGGTCGGAACGGCGAATATAGAAGAAATCGCGCAGCATTGACTATATAACATCAAACTGATGGAGGAATATAAGAACAATGCCCAGCGGGCACAGGTAGCGTACGCAGAAGACGAAGAGGCCGAAGAAGCGTCCACTCAGCGTCCCGCCATTGGTCAGTTCGTCGTAAGCCACCTGTTTCGGCACGTACCAACCCAGGAACAAGCAGGTAAGCAGGCCGCCAACGGGCAGGAAGAGCTGGCCCGTCACGAAGTCGAACCAGTCGAAGAGCGACTTGTCGCCCAGCACCAGCCAACTGCGCGTACCGCCGAACGATAAGGAGCAGAAGATGCCGATAATGGTGACGAGCACGGAGACGCAGGCGGCTCCCCAACGGCGTGAAAGACGAAACTCCTCAGAGAAGAAAGCGGTACACACCTCGTGGAGCGACATGAGCGACGTCAAGGCTGCCAGCGACAACAACGCGTAGAACAGCAGCGCCACCACCTGACTCAGGAAAGGCACGGCACCGAAGGCCTGCTGGAACACATTGGGCAGCGTGATGAACACCAGTCCCGGGCCGCAATACTCGCTGGCCATCTCGGAGTCGCTCATCAGTTCTGGTGCATTGGGATGAATGGCAAAGAAGGCGGGGAAAATCATCAGCCCTGCCAGAACGGCAATCAGCGTGTCGATGCTGGCTATCTGGACGGCCGACTTGGTCAGGTTCGTATCGCGCTTGAAGTAGCTGGCGTAGGTACACAGACAGCCCATGCCAAGGCTGAGCGAGTAGAAAGCCTGTCCTAACGCACTCAGCAGGACATTGTCATCAACCTTGGAGAAGTCTGGCTGAAAGAGGAATGCAATACCCTTTTCGGCACCTGGCAGCAGACAGGCAGCCACCGCAATCACCAGCAGCAGCAAGAAGAGCATGGGCATCATGGCCTTGGAACCCTTCTCAATGCCTTTCTCTACACCACGGGAAATGATGAAATGCGTCATCAGCATGAACACCACCACCCAGAGCAGCGGCTTCCACGGATCAGTAGAGAAGCTGTCAAAATACTGCTTGATGTTGTCAGCATTGCCCGCCAAACCGCCTGACACAGAAGCAAAGATGTACTGCAGGCACCAGCCGGAAACCACACAATAATAGCCCATAATAAGGAAGCCTGTGAAGATGCCGAAGTAGCCTATCAGCCGCCATGGCGTGCCATTAGCCAGCGAGGAGTAAGCGCGCGCTGCATTTGCCTGAGCTTTACGCCCGATGATAAACTCGTTGAGCATGCAGGGAATGCCCAAGACGATGACACATATAATATAAATGATGATGAAAGCGGCTCCACCGTTCTGACCCGTCATGTAGGGGAAACGCCACACGTTACCCAACCCGACGGCCGAACCTGCCGTTGCCAATATGATGCCCAGCTTTGTGCCGAAGTTGGCCCGGTTTTGCTTTTTAAGTTCTGAATTGTCCATTTTGGATGCAAAAGTACAAAATAATTCAGAAAACAATATTCAAAATTCAATAATTTTACTACTTTTGCACCCTAAAATGAAAAAAAACATGCAGAAAGTCTTTCAATATGTAAGAAGATACCCGTTTACCACCATGTGTATCATCCTGGTATGGGTACTGTCGCTCCTCCCGTTTTTTCCTGAGACGCCGTTGGACAACGTAGCGTTCATCGACAAGTGGACGCACCTCGTCATGTACGGCGGCACGTGCTCGGTTCTGTGGATAGAAGCCCTCCTCCGCCCCCTTCCCAAGGGAGGGGAGGCTGGTGCTCCGAAAGCCCCCCTCCCTTGGGGAGGGGTCGGGGGTAGGCTTCTCACCGTCTGGCTTGCTCTCGTGCTGATGGGCGGGCTGTTAGAACTGCTGCAGGCCTACGCCACCACCACGCGCAACGGCGACTGGCTCGACTTTGCCGCCAACACCCTCGGCGTCACGCTCGGCACGCTCTTCGGCTTTGTGCTGATGACAATTGTGCGGAAACGCTGAAGTGTTACTTTCCTCTGCGGCTCTGCGCAAGGGTTCTTCTATATAACTAAAGTAACTGACCCCACCCCTGCGAGGGGCAGGGGTGGGGTCGGTATTTCGGATTCAACCTTTTATAATTTACTTGATTATGACCTTTGATCTATTCAGGATATAGACACCTGCGGTGGTCGGGCGCTTAGCAAGCTTGCGACCGTCGATGGTGTACCAGTTCTCCTGGCCAACAATCTTCAGGCCATTGATACCAGTAGCCTCTGAGGTGGTGAAGGTGACAGATGACGTCCACTCAGAAGCGTTGCCGTCAGTAACACCCTGTACCTGTACCTCGTACTCGGTCTCAGCTGTCAGACCAGTCAACGTATAAGGAGAGGTAACGTCCTCAACCGTGGTCCATTCGCCTGCAGGAACCTCTGTGACAGTCAGGTCGGTAGCGTCGTTCGGACCACCCACCATATATACATGGAACTCGTAGGTCTTACCACCTTCGAATACATAGTCGTCAGCACGACCGCCAACAGTACCGCCTGCAGAAGCAATCCACATACGGTCGCCAGGAGTCGGGTTGGTGATGCACCAGTCGTAAGTGCCTGCGGGAATCTCGATTTGGGCAGAAGCATCAACAAGCATATTGGCTGTTGACAGAGCACCGTCGGCGTTCTCAGGAATCTTGTACTCGAATTCAGCATAGATGCTTTCATCAACGTCGCCGCCGGCAGTCAGGGCACCCGTTTCAGGAATAACCGAACCGAAGGCGTTGGCATCGGCATCCAGCAGCATCTGATAGCCAGAACCGTCTCCCCATACGTCATCAACACTCAGAATGACAGTAGCCACGTCAGAAGTTGTTGTAGCAACCTCTCTGTAACGGATGTTGTAGCTGTCGTTCGAGCCGCTCCAGGTAGCCGTTGCCGACTGGTCGGTAATGTTGTCGATGGTCAGGTCGGTGGGAGCCTCAACAACGGAGCCTGCTGCCAGCGTGGTGAAGCTGGTTTCTACCCATTCGCTGGTAGAACCGCCGCATACGCTGCGAACGCGAACGCTGTATTCCGTCTCAGGATCCAGGCCGGTCAGCTCATACGGGCTGCTAACCTCTCCAACAGGAGTCCAGGTGATGGCACGCTTCTTGGCACCACTGATGGCGATATCGTCAATCCAGATTTCGTATGCGTCATAGTTCTGATCGTGGAAGGCAATCCAGATGCTCTTGCCTGCGTATGCACTCAGGTCAACCGAGATTTCAGTTGGCGTATCGTCATATCCAGTGCTGACAGTAGGAGTAGCAACTACCGTAAAGTCAGCAGCCGTGGGAGTACCCGTGGTCTCTGCTACACAAACCGAGATGGATTCCGGATAGCTAACATTGGCATTGTTTGCCTTGAAGGTCAGCTCACTGCCGGCAACAATGTCAAATGTCTGAGGCGACACGAGATAAGCATCGGTATCGTATGCACCGTCATTGTCAATGTATGAGTAGCACATTGCGAATCCGCCGCCGTTCATATAGGGAGAGTAGTCATATGCGCTAGGATTGTTACTACTATGCAACCACTCACCGCCGTCGGTGTTGACAATAAGGTTGGTCCATCCCTGCAGGCCGTCGTTGAAGTCATAGACAACTGCCTCACCGGAACTGGAACCTTCTGTGCCAATCTCCATCTCGTAGCTGGCAGCATCGCCGTTCCAAGACACGGTGGCCGACTGGTCGGTAATGTCAGATACTGCCAGGTCGGTGGGTGCGTCACAAGCAACGCCTGCTGCCAGCGTGGTGAAGTTGACAGCAGCGCTCCACTCAGAGTTCGTGGAGCCAACTACAGACTGCACCTGAACCTCATACTGCGTCTCAGCATCAAGACCTTCCAGCGTGACATAGTTGTCTGATGTGCTGCCCTCCTGCCATGCTGCATCCTTAGCCCTGCGCGGCATGTTCGGATTGGCTGCCTTCGAAACGGCATCTGCCATCATCGGAGCGGATACGGGAGTCTCAATGTATGCACGTACCATGAAGGTGTAGCCAGAAACGCCAGCTTCGGCCAAATCCATCCAATCGCCATCTAAACCTACCCAGCGGCCGTTAGGATCATTTGAATCATCGTTGCTGGCATGTGCGGGATAGGTAGCTCCGCTCTCGTTGCTGAAGATGACCCAGACGTTCTTCGTGGGATCGATGGTAGCGTCAACCGTGAACTCAATGAAGTCCTCTGTATCGCCAGGGAAAGTAACAGCCTGCGAAGCAACAGCATTTTCTGGTGCCGTGGTGCCGTCATTGTAGATGGTAAGCGTTCCGGTCATGTTATAGTTTCCTCCATCATAGACCTTCACCTTTGAAACCTTGGTTCCTTCGTAAGAGCCTGCGGGAATCATAATACCCCAGTCGAAAGTACCGCCGCCAGTACCAACACTATTTCCATACGTACCATTGTCATAATAATACCAGTTGCCTTCACCAGGAACCGGTGCAGCTACCGGACGATAGCGATAGGCAAAGCTGTCACCTGCGCCGTCCCAGCTAACCTTGGCTGAGCTCTCGGTAATCTCGCTGACTGCCACGTTGGTGGGAGTCTCTGCTGTAACAGGAGGCGTTGAGCCGCCGGTATAGAAGGTGGTTTTCGGCAGGAAATTGCTGGAGTTAACAGTAACAGCATCCAGAGAACTGCCATTGGATCCATAAAGAGCTGCTCCTGTATGACCAGACTCACCAATAAAAAAGATGTTCTTAAACCCAGCATCCGTTGTATTCTCACAACCAATCAGCAGGTTACCGCCATTGTAGGTGAACGGAGTGCTGAACGTGATGGTCATCTCTCCGCCATCGCCTGCAGCCACAATATTAACCGTTCCCGAATAGACAACAGTAGCATCAGCCTTATCTATATAAGTACTAATGGTCTCACTTTCTACTTCCTTGAGGAAGAAGTCAGCTGTAGAAACAGAGGTGTAAGGAACATCACTTGGCGTAGTATAGAACTTCATGCTGGTAATTTCCTTACCCGTCAGAGCGGTCAACTCAGAAGCAGGAATCACAAACTGACTCTTGGTGAAATCATCCCAATAGAACATGTATGCAGGAACATGGTTGTCTGTTGCTGCAGCTGTTGGGAAGACTGTCAGTTCTATGGGTTCACTACTGCCAGGGTAAATGGCAAAATTATCGACGTTCAGACGGAACATATCCGTTACGTTAAAATGACGGATAGCGATGTAACCCTGCTGTCCGGCATAAGCGCTGAGGTCAGCAGTATATTCCATATATTCACCTGTAGCCTCTGTCTCAGGAACAAGTTCAATGGTGAAATCCGACAGGTTAGTACCTGTAGTAGAAAGATAGATAGCGAAATGTTCAGCAGCCCAACTGGGATCCTGAGCCTTCATCATCACACTAAAAGTACCTTGTAAATCCAACAAAGGTGAAATTAGCCAGTTGTCAGGAAAGAGGGCACTACTCAGATGGCTGGCAGAGCAGACATGTCCCTCACCTTCGTAAGCCATTTCAGCTAAATCCGATCCGCAGAGAGAGTACCAATTATAGCCGTCACCATCACTATCGATGGCCGTCCAACCATTGGGAAGAGCTTGATCTGTCAAACCTTCAAACCCCTCAAAGAAAACTGGCGTTTCCGTTCTCACCGGAGCTTTCTTCGGTGATTTCTTGAACACGCTGTTCTTGACAGGGAACTTCGTCGCCTTCGCCAATTCCTGAAGGCTCGGAACTTGTGCTCTCGCCACGCCAAAGAGGCATAGCAGGAAGAGCGTAACAAGTAATGTTTTTCTCATAATGTTAAGTTTTTTTGTTAATAGAAAAGATTATTCATCACAAATTTTTATTCAAGTTTCGCAAGTTACTAACTTGCCGTTTTTAATTGATAAAGTTCAACGCCAACACCCTCGGCGGCACGCTCTTCGGCCTCGTGCTGATGACTGTCAGGCGGAAGTACAGTAAGCCGTAACGGGGCTTAAAAACGCTTCATGACGGCTGGTGTATTCCTCAGCTTCTTGGCTTTCTTAGGCGGATACTTGAAGCGCAAGGCCTCCAAGTTGATGCAGCCGCTGAAGGCGCCGGTGGATATTGTCCACACTTGGGCAATGACAAGCCCCTCGTTGCCGGCAAGTTACAGCACGCCCACTTCACTTTTAGCCCCAGGTCAATTGCATGGGGATGGTTGTTGTCGGGGCAGTTCTGCGCCGCCGTCGTCAGTATCATGGCCACCAGTGCGGCGAGTGTCATTCCTATTCGTTTCATTGTGAATATCCGTTATTGTTTTGATGCTTCTTTTATATATCTAAAGTAACTGACCCCACCCCTGCGAGGGGCAGGGGTTGGGAGTGCCAAGGCTTGACACTCTCAGTACCAAGCCTCGGTAAATGTAGTATCAGTGCTTCTGTTCCTTCGATACCTATAATCATTCCATAGGATAAACCTTATCATAATATATGGTTAATTCCACAGAGTTATTGGAGTCATTGATATATGAAAGGTTCGTTTTCCTACCGTAAAAGTCTTCATAATAACCTGCGAATTTTGACACTTCGAGGCCACTACTTGGTGTCGCCCTGAAGGTCAATATTGATTCTATCCCTGGTACAACGCTAAAGGAACATTTGTCCATGACAATTCTCAAATTCGATACTTCCATTATTGTCATTGATGTCTTACTTCCTACCACAGGAACATCATGTTGTGATATATCATCATAGCTGTGGTAGGCTTTCACGTTATTAATTACCCAGTTTTTCATGTCGCCATCGTATCCGTCAATATCGAAAGAGAGAGATTCCTCAATATAATACATGGAGTAGTAGGTATAGTCGTTTGTAAACTCTACATGGAGGGAATTGTCTTTCTTCGTAGTGTTTATCTTCACATTTTTATACGTTTCTTCACTATATGAACTCATATTTATTTCCCAATTCGAGTCCCCAAAGTCACTATTATCCGGCTTTGCATACAGTTTGGCATTGAAAAATATTTGTGTGATATTCAAATCCTCAGATTTTTCTTCTTCCTTGTCCCTGAGTTCTATGCTGACCTTATAAGGATAAATAGCCGTATTGTGTAGCGTATTAAACCAATTGGTCGAGATGATGTAGAAATGTGTCTGGATTGTTCCATCATCTTCTCGCAATGTCTCCAATGTTGAGCCTTTGATAACGATGGAGTCGCCCTGATTAATGCAACGTATTTCTCCACCTTTCGTGACAGGAAGGAAGGTCTTGTAGTTGCTTTTCTTGCTTGCAATCACGACATAGGAATGCACACTTGTGTTCTCTTGTTTTATAACAAGTTCCTTGTCATCGAGCGGGGTGTCCTTAAATCCTGTGAGCGCAACCTTCCTGACACCACAGCCGAACTGATAGAGATCGTCACCAAATACATATTTACCGTTCTTATCCTCTATCTTAAAATTGTTATTGTTGCTAAAGATTGAGGTGAGGCTAAAATCTTTCACCAGTTTTCCTTGCCAAAGTTCAAGCCAATAGTCGTCGAAGTTGCTGTTTTCCAAGAGGTAGCCAGCATTGTGAGTTGGCATAGTCAACCAATCGTTCAGTATGTAGTAGGTGTTGTGGGTACCGCTCTTCCAGTTTTTATTAAATAATTCATAGAGTTCAAGTATGGATTTATTCCTGAATCCGTAATCTTTCATCATGGTTGTGATGTAATATATAAGAGGTCCCATAGTATATCCTTGCTGCTGGTTGCTGGCGATTACATTTTTATTTTGCCAACCTGCTGAGCCGCCACCCCATCTTTCAAGTTCGAGACCAAAACCTAACTTGTCTCCCTTGCCATCACTCTTATCTCCTTGGTAGAAAGCTTTTTTAAAAACGATTTCTTTGAGGTAATTGGCATTCAACTGTCCATTGTTGGCATATTGCTCAATCCAGATTGCACCCATCTCATAAATGATGTTTTCGTTATCAACGGCTGCACCAGCAGGATAACCACCGGCTTTGTCTTTTGCACTTCGAGGGTCATAGTTAGACTGGAAATAGTGGAAGGTCTCGTGTAACACGGTACAAGGCATGGAGAACTCGTCTTTATCTTGTTTTGCATAGAATAAATGCTCGACAGAAATATCTATATAGCTATAGCTGTCTGCCCAGAAACTTTGTTTGAATTCCCCCCACGATTCGTCTTTAGAACGTATATAGTAATAAATGACACGGTCTGAGTATGCGAGTTTAAAGCCCAAGTCGGTAATCTTGGTGATAGCGTCTTCTATATATTTCCTTATCTTCGGAAGTTCTCTAACGTTGACTACTTCATTGTAGAAATTATATGCTTTAGCAGAAGGGTCAATGTACAGTTCCCATTTGACACCATTCACAGTACCTTTCTCTACGGGTTTTGAGCTACGTGTTATGTCGTCAGAAGTTATTGTTCGAGCCAGTCCGATAGCGAAATAACTTGTATTTGTCTCGTCATCATTGTCGAAAACAGGTAGCGTCACAGAGTATTCACCATTGGAGTAAGAACTCTCAAGGATGATGTCGGAATCCGAATAGGTGCCTCCATGGCGTGAGAACGAAGTAGAATGGAAGATAAAACTGACGTCGTCGTCAAGCTTCTGGCTCTTAATCTTGATGGTCGTAGCCTTCTTGGTTGTTATAGGCATCGTAATCTGGTAGAACGGCGATACCTCGAGGTCACCATATATCTTGCCTTTCGATACGTTCGATATTGCCACTTTCGTGTCGCCTGAGAACGTTCCGCTGGGGAACGTGATGGAAATGCTGTCCTTCTCGATTGTTCCTCCCGAGGAGGCCACCGTCTGCCAGTCGTTGTCATCAACGGTTGTTGGTGGCTTTGGCCCTTCTGCCTCATTAGTCACATCGTCTCCTTTCTCGCCGCAAGCAGCCATGCTGAACAGCATTACCAATGCCATCAGCAGTGTCCAAAGATTTGTCTTTCTCATCATTCTGAATGTTTAAGTTAGAAATATGTCGCAAAGATAACGATAAAAGAGCTAACGAGACTCCCAAAAAATGCAAAACGACTCCCAAAAGCTGTTTTTGGGAGTCGTTTTTCGTTTTATCAGTGTCGTCAGAAGGCTATTGACAAGAGCTTATTTCCTATATCATGCAGGGCTGCCTCTAACTGCTTGGCTTCATCAGCGCTGAAGTGTGCCTCCTTGCCGTTGACCTTGTTGCCGTTGATGCGCTGCATAAGCCACGACTGGCTCTTGCCGAAGTAGGTGGTGGCAATCTGCGTCCAGTTGATGAACCTCGGCATGTCGCCCATCTTCATGCGTATGGCTTCGGCCCTAAGGTCTTCTAATTATTTGTACTAAGAACGTAGGATTTAACACTTCTCTAAATCTGCTCCAACCACTCGCGGGGCGTCATGGCCGTCACGGTCTTGAAGATGCGGAAGAAGGAGGACTCGCTGGGGAAGCCCGCTGCCTGACAGACGTCGAACATCTTACGGTCGGGCTGTTCGCGGAGCAACTGCTGGACGTAGGCAACGCGGTAGTTGTTGACAAACTGGTTGAACGAGTTGTAGCCGGCATCCTTGATGCAAGCCGACACCCTGCGCGGATTCACCACGAGGCGGTCAGCCACGTCGCTGAGCTTCAGGTCGGGGTTAAGGTAAGACTGCTCCTTCTCCATCAGCTGGCAGATGCGAGCCAGCAGCTCCTCGTCGGCGGCGGGTTGCGGCTGCTGTTCGTCGGCGGCGGATTGCTGTGGCTGTTCGTCGGTAGCGGATTGCTGTGGCTGTTCGTCGGCAGCGGATTGCGGCTGCTGCTTTCTGCGACGTTGGATAAAGTATGCAGCCAAGCAGCCGATGACAACCGCGAGGGCCAACAGCACCAACACCCAAGGCCAGACAGCCGACTTGCGGCCGGCAAGGCTGACAGCGTCAGTGGCCTGCGGATTCAGGCGTATCAGATAAACCGAAGCCGAGGGCTTAAAGTTATCGTGTTCAATGCCATTTGAGGAGCCGCCGCCGGCAATGACCAGATTTCCGTCGTCGGTCAGCGTGACGGAACCGAACCTGCAGTCGGGCAAGGGGTCGGTATAGTTGAGCGTCAGACGGGCAGGACGCTGCGTGTAGTCGATGGCCACGACATAAAGCCGGCTTTCCACATCGCGCCCCAACAGGTAAGCTCGTTGCGCCTTGCGGTCGGCCAAGAAGGTGTAGGAATAGAAAACAGGGCCGCCCACAGCCGTTGTCTGGGGAATGGGAACATCGGTGGGCAGCAGGGTAAAGACGGTGTCCTCAACGAGCGCAAGGGCTGTCTCGCCGGCTGTCCGCCCCTGGCGCAGGGTCTCCACTCCATTGTATTCGTACTTCTTCACCGGCAACAGGTAGGCATAACGTCCGGCAGCCTCGTCGCCGATGAAGCAGTCGCGGCTGTCGTTGCGGACGATGGTCATCGGCCGCCACTGGCTGAACAGCGGCACCGTGAAGGGCTCGCCCCTCAGACGGTCAATGACAATGGTATCCTTCTCCTTGCCACGATGATCCTCGCTGGCGAACACCAGCACGTCGCCTGTGGCGGTCAAAAACAGGTACGGCCACATCCTCGGCATGGTAACGTCCTTGACGCGGGTAAAGTTTTTCTTGCCGTCGAACACCTCGATGTCGTCATCGGCATACCAGTTGCCCGCTATGACCACCCGTCCGCTGTCTGTCTCCACGCCGCAAGCCAATGCGCGCTTCCTGTCTAAGCAGCCGAAGCCCGTAAAGCTATGGCTCGCAGGGTCGTACATCTCTACCTCGAAACTCTGGCCGATGCCTAAGTTCTCTTTATGTCCTCCTGCCAAGAGCACCTTGCCGGAACGCAGCGGCATGATGATGCCATTGTCGTGCGAATAAAGCATCGGCAGCTGGTGCCACTCGCCGTCCTTCAGGTACTCTGCCGTAGGCGTGGGTATGAAGCCCGTGGTGTGGCCTCCCATCACCGTCAGCTCGCCGTTCAGCATATAGATGCCGTTATAGACACGGGGCACGTTGAGGTCGGGCAGCCGCTCGGCCTCCACCTTGATGCAAGGCGGCAGCCGCAGGGTGTCGTTGTCTGCCAACGTCGTGCCAGCCCTCAGCAGCAGTGCCAACAGGATGCAAAGCGCCTTCACTTTTTCTGCTTTCCCTTTTTTCCACTTTAACCTCCCCACGACTGCCAGGGGCACGCCCGCAGGTAGCTGTTGTAGTACCGGCGGTCGCCCGTCACCTCTTCTCCGATGAAGTCGGGCTTTTCGTAGGGTTCGTCCTCGGCATGGAGCTCCACTTCGGCCACGACCAAACCGGCATTAGTGCCATGAAACTCATCAACCTCGAAAGTATGCTGCCCGCTCTTGACGAGCCAGCGCGTCTTGTCGATGATGCCCGGTTCGCAAAGGGCGAACAAGTGCTCCGCTTCGTCAAGGCTGATTTCTTTCTCAAACTCGTAACGGGTCAACCCGCCGTTCAGGCTGGGGCCCTTAATGGTCAGGAATCCGCAGTCGTCGCGGCGGCGCACCCTCACGGTACGTCCGCGACCACTGCAGATGTAGCCCTGCTTAATGCGGCTGTGGCTGTAAGCCTGCTGCTTATAGCCGTCGCCCTTGACAAGGAACTTACGTTCGATTTCCAGTCCGCTCATGCCGTAGCTACAGCGTAAACCACATAAACGATTCCGAGCAGGATGAGTGCTCCGAAAATCCAGTTAATAACCTGCTTGCCTTCTTTTTCCTGCTGTGCTTCACGGGCTGCACGGCGAGCCTTTCCTTTTTGACTCATAGTTTTAAGCCTTCCCCAACCCCTCCCAAGGAGGGAAGTACCTACGGGCTCCACGCTCCTTGTTTAGCGGTCGGACTTTTTAAAATTGTTATTGTTTCATTCTTATCATATTTCTGCCTTTACCCCCCGCGTAGGCACTCCCCTCCTTGGAAGGGGCGGGGGAGGCTCCTTACTCTTCTGTTACTGGGAACTCCATGAGGTAGGCCTTGATGAAGTCGTCTATCTTACCATTCATCACGCCATCAACGTCTGACGTCTGGTAGTTGGTGCGGTGGTCCTTGACGCGACGGTCGTCAAAGACGTAGGAGCGTATCTGGCTGCCCCACTCTATCTTTTTCTTGCCAGCCTCAATCTTGGCCTGCGCCTCCAGGCGTTTCTTCATGGCGCGGTCGTAGAGCTGCGACTTGAGCAGCTTCAGTGCTCGTTCCTTGTTCTTCGGCTGGTCGCGCGTCTCGGTGTTCTCAATGAGTATTTCCTCTTCCTCGCCCGTATCGGGGTCGGTGTACCAGTAGCGCAGGCGCACGCCCGACTCCACCTTATTGACGTTCTGACCGCCAGCCCCCGAGGAGCGGAACGTGTCCCACGAAAGCTTAGCAGGATCAACATACACCTCAATGGTATCATCGACCAGCGGCGTAACGAAGACCGAGGCGAAACTGGTCATTCGCTTACCCTGAGCATTGAAGGGGCTTACGCGTACCAAGCGGTGCACCCCGTTCTCGCTCTTCAGGTAGCCGTAGGCATACTCGCCGCCCTCAATGGTCATCGTGACGCTCTTGATGCCGGCCTCATCGCCGTCCTGCAGGTTATTGATGGTGACCTTGTATCCATGCTGGTCGGCCCATCGCTGATACATGCGCATGAGCATCGAGGCCCAGTCCTGGCTCTCCGTGCCGCCGGCTCCTGAGTTTATCTTCATGACGCAATCCATGGGGTCCTCCTTCTGGCGCAGCATGTTCATCAGCTCCAGTTCCTCAATGGCGCTCATGGCCTTGCCGTAGTCGTCATCGACTTCCTCTTCGCTCACCATTTCGTCCTTATAGAAGTCAAAAGCCAGCTGCAACTCGTCAGCCAGTGTGCGCACCTTCTTGTAGCCGTCGAGCCAGCGTTTGATGCTCTTTACCTTCTTCATCTGCTCTTCGGCGCGCTTCTGGTCTTCCCAGAAGTCGGGAGCCTGCGTACGCAGCTCTTCCTCTTCAAACTCTACCTGCTTTTCGTCTATCTTCAGGTAGTGCCTGAGCTTATCCGCTCTTTCGAGCACATCCTTCAATTGGTCTTGTGTAATCATTCTTTTCTTAATTAGTAATGAGTAATTAGTAATGAGTAATTATGATTACCTTACTAACTCCTCTTTACAGTTCCTGTTATACTCGTTAATAACTTTATTATTTCTTCATTGTCTAACATGTCACTATCACCACTTTTCTTTTTGGCCAGATACTTACACATCTTGACAATTCTATCTGCAAACAGTTCCGTTTTCTTAACAACAATATTTTCGCGCCTTTCCATCATAACTATCAAACAGCATGGTAATCATAATTACTAATTACTCATTACTAATTACTTCCTCATTTCTTCATTCCTTCATTTTCATTTCTCATTCCTCATTTCTCATTTCTCATTTAATCAAGGTACATCTCTTCGATTTCCTTCTTGTAGTTTTCATTCAGCACGCGGCGCTTTATTTTCAGCGTGTTGGTCAGTTCGCCACGCTCCATGGAGAAATGGTGAGGCAGCAGGGTGAAGCGCTTAATCTGCTCGTAGTGAGCCAGCTGCTGCTGTAGCGTCTCTATGCGCTCCATCATCATGTCGTATATCTGGCGGTTGCGGCAGAGGTCTTCACGGTTACTGAAGTCTATGTGGTGCTTCACGGCGTAGTCCTCCAGAAGCTTATATTCAGGAATGATGAGTGCCGAGACGAACTTGCGCTGGTCGGCTATGATGGCTATCTGGTCAATGTACTTATCCACCAGGAGCTTCGACTCAATCATCTGCGGAGCAATGTACTTGCCGTTCGACGTCTTGAAGAGGTCCTTGATGCGCTCCTTCAGGAAGAGCTCGCCGTCCTTCATGTAGCCGGCATCGCCCGTACGGAAGAAGCCGTCCGGCGTAAAGGCCTCGCGGTTGATGTCGTCGCGGTTGTAGTAGCCGGGAGTGATGGTGGGGCCTTTCAGCAGAATCTCTCCCTCGTCGCTGATTTTTATCTCTATGCCCTCAATGGGGCGCCCCACGCTGCCCACGGTGTAGGGCTCGCCCCTGTGGTCGCAGCTGACGGTGGCCAGCGACTCGGTGAGGCCGTAGCCGACAATCATGTCGATGCCGATGGAGTGGACAAACTCCTCTACGTGCGACGACACGGCGGCACCCGCCGTGGGGAAGAAGTTGGCATTCTCCAGCCCCAGCTCCTTACGCACGAGCGAGAAGACCGTGCGGTTCAGCATTTCGTACTCTAAGTGCAGGGCCAGGGGTGGCTTCTTGCCTTGGCTCAGATATTCTATGTTGTGCTTGCGGCCCACGGCCAAGGCGTGCTGGAACATCTTGCGCTGTACGGGCCCCGACGACTCTATCTTCTCCTGAACGCCCATATAGACCTTCTCCCAGAAGCGGGGCACGCTCGACATGCACGTGGGGTGCGTCTGGCGCATGGATTGCTGTACCTGCTGCGGATAGGTGTTGACAATCATCCTTGCCCCCTTCGTCATGGCCAGGATGGCCCATCCGCGCTCAAAGATGTGGGTATAGGGCAGGAAGTTCATGACGCGGTCTTCGGCGGTGACGGGCACGCACTTGCCGTTAGCCTCAAAGGCAGCATGAAACTGTCCGAAGGTCAGCACGACACCCTTTGAGTCGCCCGTCGTTCCGCTGGTGTAAAGAATGTTGGCCACCTCGTCCATGCTGGCCTCCCGGTAGCGCTGCTCCAGGAGCTGCTCGTGGCCGCCCGCCCCGCCCTGTAGCAAGAAGTCGTCGAAGTAGATGGTGGCAGGGTCCTGCTGGCTGATGTGTACCTTCGGGTCAAAGACGACGATGCGCTCCAGCGTCGGACAGAACGAGAAGATGCGGTGCGCCTTGTCGTACTGCTCCTGTTCGCCCACAAAGAGTATGCGCACCTTGGCGTCGTTCAGCATGAACTGTATCTGCTGCTCGGAGCTGGTGGCATAGAACGGAATGGTGGTTGCCCTGACGCCCCAGGCCCCGAAGTCGGTGAAGAGGTACTGCACGGAGTTCTGCGAGAAGATGCCGATGTTCTCTTGCGGACGGACGCCCATGTCGAGCAGTGAGAGCGACACCTGCCGCACGCGGTCGGCAAACTGCTGCCACGAATAAGATTTCCACTCCGAGCCGCCAAAGTCCTGATATATCAGTGCTTCACGCTGGCCGAACTGTGCCGCTACGTCACGAATGAGAACCGAAAGATGACTATTGATTTGCATACGCTTCCTATTTTATTGCTGCAAAGGTACGAATAAGTGAGTACAATACAAAACAAAAAAAGCATTTTTTGCTTTTATTTTCGAGCGAAAGTACCTTCGAGCGTCAGGTCAAAAGCACGAATAAGTAAGGCGGAAACCAAAAGAAAACACAAAAAAACTTCTCCCTTATGCGGCTGAACATGGGAGAAGTTTTCTGAGATAATCGGCGACTTGCGGCTCACTCTACGGTCAGCCAGACAGCCTCGCCCCTGGCCTTGGCCTCCACTATTTTCTGCTTCAGCTCATAGAGCCACTTGCGTGAATCGAGCACCTTGCCGACTTCGCGGTTCTGGCCTACGAGGATGCAGCCCTCGGTGTCCTTGACGGTGTTGCCGGCATGGATGCGTACCCCCTTAAACTTCGGCACGCCGAGCAGGATGGGGAGCCACTGCTTGAACTTCGGCGAGTAGGAGATGACTACGGCATAGCGGCCTTCGGGAATGGCCGAGCGGCCTTTCACCTTGTAGGCCCCATGCTCGTAGTCGCGCCATGTGGGTTCCAGGGTGTCGCAGAGGAGAAGACTCTCCCCCAACCCCTCCCTGTGAGGGAGGGGAGCAGAATGTTCTGCCGCTGACGAAACTGTTGCTTTTTCGCCCTGAGAGTAATCACTCCCCTCCTTTGTAAAGGAGGGGTTGGGGGTGGTATCAGTATTATCCTTGTCAGCAGTAGGTCTGGA
>ODAJ012192143.1_pt1 | contig 16815 bp, 15 predicted proteins | sample 1539241 | NCBI WGS metagenome assembly ODAJ01 (sample SAMN02144231, study PRJEB22623) | gut metagenome | biome: sheep rumen | host: Ovis aries | place: New Zealand
TAAACCTTAATCTCTTACAAAAATGACATACTACTGTATCTTCCCTATCAAATCTGGATTGTTCATTATATTTTCTAGGAAGCAGTTTCTTTTTAGTAGTTGACCAATATACAGCATCTTGGTCTGCAAATAGCATTTTCTTAGTTTTTATTCTTTCTCTTGCTTTTTCTAATAGTCTAGTTTCTCTTATTTTCTTAAGGTTTAAAAGCAACATTCCTGCGTTTATATAATCTGGTCGTATTAAATAACATCCATATTTTTCTTTAACTGCAGCATATTCATAATCTTCAATATCTATATTATAAAGTTTTGAAATATCATCAGCTAACATCATATCTATATCTAAATACAATAATTTATCTGGCATATCATCCACCAAATCCGCTAAAAGCCTAAGTAAAGTATATGGCGTACAATAAGCACTTTCATTAGGACTTTTCATGAATTCTTGTTCATAAAGCGGAGTAACATCTACCAATATTACTTCAGAGTCAGGATTTTTAGCTTTTACAACTTCATCTAAAAAATCTGCTTCTTCCTTACTTAATGGTTGATATTCCTTTTTTATTCTCGTTAATTCTGCTGTAAATATATAACATCTAATTGGTTCATTTGTTCTATTAGTCATTGAGATAAGCTCAGTAAGCATACCATCAAAAACTTTGTTATTTCCACATAATAGTACATTTATCATAATAATTATTCCCCATTTAAATTTTCTACAATATAATAACACAAAATTATTATTTTTTCAAATTTTTAATACATACTTATATTTTGCTGTTATATTTTCTTTAGTTTCAATGTTTACTATAACATAAAATATAATTCATATCAATTATTTTTATAAATTATTATATTTTATTTACTTTAATACATTAATATCAACATATCCATTAATACCGCTAATTTTCCCTTTTTGAGTAAATTGCCAAATATTGTAATCACCTTTATATGTTGTACTTGTTACATAATTTGCAAGCCATACTGGAAATTCGTTTGGATTTTTCCATACTGTTTCTAGATAGGTTTTACCAGAATATAACATAGATTGATTACCTGCGTTTTTTATATCATTCATAAAAGTATCAGCTATATTATTTATATCATTTAAAGATATTCCTAATTTGTTAAAAGACTCCCAATTTTCCCAATCAAAAGCTACATAAATATTTGATATATTATTTTTATTTAAATAATCACATATCCAATTTGCATGATTTTTTACTTCTTCTTCAGATTTATCATATGATGAATAATAAACAGCTATAGGAATAGAGTTTTCTCTACATTCTTTGTAATTTTTTTCAAAATATTGGTCAATTAAAATTTCTCCATCAAAGCCTTTCTGATATGCTAATCTTAAAATCGCAAATTCTGTGCCTTGTTCTTTAACTCTTTTCCAATCTATATCCTCTTGCCATTTTGAAACATCAATTCCTATTTTGGTATTTTGTGATTTATATGTTTTTATTGCATCGATAAAATCAACTTCCTTTTCCTTATATGATGAATCATTTTTTACAACTAATGTAAAATCTTTTGTTGTAGCATTTCCAGCATTATCTTGTATTTTATAAGTTAAATCATATTCTCCTTCTGTATTTAAATCATAATCTCCAATTATTTCTCTTTTGGGATTTCTATCAATATCATCAGCACTCATAATAACATCAGTTAATTCTTTGTTAAATCCTTTTTTTACAACATATGTATCATCAAGCACTATAATTGGAGAGATTTTATCACTACTTTCTACTTTAGTTATTTCCTTTGGTTTCATTATTAAAATACTTATAATTATAATAATTAAAACACTAATAAAAATCAAAGATGATATGATGGTTTTTTTCATACTTTATAAAATTCCTCCTTAAATAACACTATTTATATTAAAAAAATTATTATAAAAATATAAATTTATTCTACATTAAATCATTTATCTTGTCAATTTGGAATTTGTCTTTTTCATTTGGGGATGGTCCTTTTTTGCAAATATTTAATTAATAAAGAACTAATCCGTATCAAGCATTTCGTTTTTTAAAATCCGTATGGTGGGTATCCCTAAAGGAGGAACCATAGGATTTTAAAAAATGATGTGCGGTTAAACAGGATTAGTTCTTTACATAATATTTGCAAAAAAGGACCGTCCCCAAATGAAAAAAGGACCTGGTCCAAATTTACCAAAGTCCTAATTTGTATATTTTGCATTTATTTTTGAAATTTTGTTGTCAAGTTCGTTAATTATTTTTGCATAGAATACCATCTTTTTTGAATCTAGTTTAGATAATTTGTTTTGTGCTTTATACTTTATCTTATGCTCTGCAGTTGACCAAAAATCCATTGCCATTGTTCTTATTTGTATTTCCATTTTAACATTAGCTTCAGTTCCACCAATATCAACCGGTACCTGCCCTATAATATGTAATCCAGAATAACCGCTCTTTTTAGGAGCTTTCACATAATCTTTCACTTCTAATACATCTATAGATGATTTTTCTTCAATAACATTTTTTATTTTTGCTATATCAGTTTTAAATGGACAAATTATTCTTATTCCAGCAACATCATTAATATTTGAAATCAAAGCTTTATAATTCAAGTCATAATTTTTTCTTTTCATTTTTTTTACAATGCTTTCCGGAGATTTGATTCTACATTCTATATTATTTATAACATTATAGTTATATGTTTTGTTTAAAGAGTTTTGAATACCTTCTAATTCAACTTTTGTTTTGTCCATTGCTCTTTCGTATATTGACATTAATTTATGAAATTCTTGTTGTTTTGTATCTATTGGTACCATTTGCAGTCCAGAAATTGCTGTTTCAGTATTTTTTAATTCACCTTTCATAATTATGTTCCTCCTTTTGTATAAAACCTAAATTAATTTTGTAAACATTTTGCTTCAATAACAATTATATTCATTAATTATATTTAAATTCATACTGAATTTTAACAATTAAATGTTGTCTTTATGAGGTCTAATTATGTTCTTTTTGTAAATTATTTATTCACTTCTAAGTGACTCTACTGGGTCTTTTTTTGCTGCCATACTTGATGGTTTAGCGCCTGCTATAAATACTCATTTTATATCTTTTTTACTTGCACCAATTGCTCTTAATATACCAATTTCTTTTGTTCTTTCTAATACGCTTATATAAGTTCTGCAAGTATTATTAAATTATAACTTTGGAATATGAAACCAACTCTATGATTTCTATATGTATCCCAATCTCTGCTTTTATAGTTCTTTGTAGATGTTCCTTCGATTATTAAATCACTAAAATCATATTTATCTAGTCCTCCTATGATGTTTAATAACGTGTACCCATATTGTAACTTTTTTGATGTCTTTAAGCTCTAGCATTTTTTTCATCTCCTTTTTTAATATTCATTATATACAATTCTCTTTTTTAAGTCGGTTTCATTATATCATAACTTCTATATTTTTACAATTGAAAAATAACTATTAATATATATACTTTATTTACTTTTTTTGATTTTCGACAGATTATGACAAACTTTGCAATTTATATATGGTACAATTTACATTAAGGCCATTTGCCTCGATAAGAAAAAGCAGACATTCTGCACATGTCTGCTTTTTTTGACCATTTTTATGACTTACTCAATTATCAATATTATTATACTACAAATCAAAAAATTTGCAATATTTTTTTGATTATTTTGTTAAAAAAATCGTTCGAGTTTTTTCGACAAAATTTTTATTACTCTACATTAGGTCCTGCAATAAAATCATTGCCAGTTCCTTGATTAACATAGAACTCGCCTGTAACTAAATCATATAATCCAGGTTTATAGTCTGATTTACGATAGCAAGGAATGTAGTTTCTAATTACGTCATTTAAATTATAGATTTTTAAATTATATAATTCCATCTCAGAAAATCTTGCAATTGGATTTGTATGTGCTGCAAAAATTAACAAACTATTAGAAGTTGTTTTTGTTTGTGGATTCAATGCAACGGTAGTTCCATCATTGTAAGTAATAGTCTTATTAATAATACTCATTTTTGTTCTTGCTTCTTTTGTTATTTTAGGATCAAGTTTATAATTGAAAAATTGTAATTCTCCAGTTCCAGTTTTTTCTTCTGCTACATATACACTAATACCCATTCTTGTATAAATAGTATCTCCTCCACCTGCTCCTCCTGCATTTATATAGCTTGGTGCTTTTGTAGCTGTGGTATCATTATATGGAGTAAAATCTATATAATAACCTGAATTTTTATTTAATATTAATCCTGTATCAATATACTGTGATCCTGTACTTTTTAAATATTCCACTTTTTGATAATTTCTAGGTAGGTTTCCAGTTAATGGTGGAGCAAAATTTGTTAAATATTTATAACTAGTTTTTCCATTTATATCAACTACTTTTACCCATAAATAGTAATATTCAGCTGTATTACTTAAAGCTTTACTTGAAAGTGTAGCAGTTAGATTATCTTCATCTATGATATTTGCATTAAATCGTGTAAAATCAGTATTTTCAAGTTGAGATTCAATATCTGTCTCTGACCAAGCATATTCTAAAGAATTTAAGTCATAATTTGTATTCAATCCGCTTAAAGAAACATCCGCTACTATAGAACTATTATTTTCATCAATATTGTTTTCTGAAATATTTGTAATATTCATAGTCCAATTTGCATCAATATCTTCTAATTCAATTGGAGAAACTACATTCTCATCTGGAAATCTTGCAAAATAATAGTCATCTCCGGATCTCACCCCATGAGGAAAATATATTTGATGTGTTACTGAATTAATAATATATAAATTTTGAATATCATCTGCAGTTGATGTATCTTCCCAATCTCTATAATCTTCACCATAATTCAAAGTTAAATTATCTAATTTAGATAGTTTTAATACATAGTAATCTTCCCCATCATTTACATTTGTAATATTCTCAGTTGCCCCATTTCTTCTAAATACTGCTTCCAATTCTTCCTTGCTATCTACATATTTATTGTTTTCATATATAGGTAATGATTCATTTTTTAAATAATAGTCTGCTACTTTTGTTGATATTGAATCAATATCTGCATATAAACTATTTACTCTTTTTATTCCTAGTTGTTCTACCCCATTATAAATTGTTATACTGGTTACAATTAGTAAAACAATTATTGTTATAACTAATGAAATCATTGTTATTCCTTTGTTTTTATTCATACAATACTCCCTTAAATCTCTATAAAAAATCCTGTTTAATCGCACATCATTTTATAAATTTTCTACGGCTAACAACAAGTTCCGGCACTTCAAAAATTTATAAAATGAAATGCTAATGCAGATTTTTTATATAGTTTATTGTAATTATTTTACAACACTACTTATTTCTGCATATTTTTTAAGCTTCTCATATACCAAATAATTAACCGTTCCTCTAGGGAATCTGCCTTGTTTATCTTTTTTTCCAGCTGGAACACCTGTTAGTACTTCTATTCCTTCATCAATTGTTGATATTGCATAGATTTTAAATAAGCCATTCTTTACACTATTTATTATTTCATCAGGTAATTGAAGATTTTTCACATTTTGAACAGGAATCATTACACCATGTGAACCATCTAAACCTCTTATTTTGCAAATTTGATAAAATCCTTCAATTTTTTCATTAACTCCACCAATAGGTTGAATTTCACCTTTTTGATTTACAGAACCAGTAACTGCAATTGATTGATTTATCGGTATTTCAGAAAGACTTGAAAGTAATCCATAAAGCTCTGTACTTGAAGCACTATCTCCATCTACACCATTATATAATTGTTCAAAGCATATACTTGCTGTTAAACTTAGTGGAATATCTTGGGCAAATTGTTCTCCTAAATATCCGCTTAATATAAACACCCCTTTAGAATGTGTTGATCCTGACATTTCCACTTCTCTTTCAATATTAATAATTCCTCTTTTCCCTGTGTAAGTATTTACAGTAATTTTTGCTGGTTTACCAAATGTTGAATTTCCTATTGTCATAACAGTTAATCCATTAAGTTCTCCAACTTTTGATCCAGAAGTTGAAATTAAAAGCGAATTATCTCTTATCAATTCAGTATAAAACTCATCATATTTTTTTACTCTTTCTTTTTGTTCATATAATGCTTTTTCAATAAAATCTGCCGTAATTAGTTTAGATTTTGCAATTTTAGCCCAAGTTGAAGCCTCTCCAATTATTTCGAACAAATCATTAAATAAAGTTGATATTTTTGTTTGATCTCCACACATACGAGAAGTATACTCTACAACTTTTGCCATAGCATATTTATCTAAATGTAAAAGATCAACTTGTTCACAATAATCATGTATTATACGCGCTAATTTATTGATATTTTCCTCGTTTAATTCTGCTTTTTCTTCCCATTCAACTTTTATTTTAAATAGATTTTTAAAATCAGAATCCATTGCAAGTAAAGTTTGATAGATTTCGCTATCACCAATCAGCATTACCTTTAAATCTAATGGAATGGGCTCAGGTTTTAAAGATACCATTGCCATTGATGTTGCCTGATCTGTTGTATTTTCTATAGAAATTTCTTTAATTCTTAACGCTTTTTTTAATGTAGTATAACTTATTCCATTTGTAAGCAAGTCTCTTGCTTGAAACATAATATAACCACCATTGGCTTTATGTAATAGCCCTGGTTTTAGCATAGTAAAATCAGTTTTTAAAGTTCCATAGTAATTCTCATATTCGAGTTTTCCAAAAATATTTTGATATGAATAGTTTGAATCCATAATTACAGGAGCACCCTCTAATTCACTGTTATCAACAAAAAGATTTACTCTATAATTTAAACATGGATCTGGGGCTTGCATTTGTGGCATCTGTGGTTGTTTATTAGTTTGTTGTTGATTTGTATCTTCTTCTAAAAATACTGGGACATTTTTTAATACATCTTGTTTAACATCATTTAAAAATTTGTTGATTTTTTTATTTCTTTTATATTTTGATTTTAATAAATTTATATGCACATTAACTGTAAGTAACGCTACATTAGATTGCCACTCATTAATTTTCTTATCAGACATTCTTTCAATTTGTTTTATTTTTCCAATAATATCCATTATCATCTGTTGAACTGTTTCAGATTTTTCTTCAAATTGTGCTTTAATATCTTCATCTAGAATATCAAATTCTTCCTCTTTTAATGCTTTTCCATCTAAAACAGGCATCATATAAATACCATTTTGAGCAGATTTAACTTGAAAATCATATTCCAAAGCATCTTTTTCAAGCTTTTCCATAAGTTTTGCTCTTTTATCTTCAAATTCTTGCTTTATAATTGCTTTTTCTTTTTCAAAATCTTCATTATTAAATGTATTTTTTATATCTTTTTTTATCTCTTTGGTAAATTCTTCCATATCTTCTTTAAATTCTTTACCTTGTCCAGCTGGTAGAGATACAGCAATAGGTTCATTTGGATTATTAAAATTATAAATATAACACCAGTCCTGTGGTACCTTTTTCTTTTTAGCAATCTTTCTTAAATAGTTCTTGGTATACATAGTTTTTCCAACTCCATTTGGACCTTCTATGTATAAATTATAACCTTTTATATCAACATTAACACCAAATTCTAATGCTTTAATTCCCCTATCTTGGCCAATTCCAGTAGTAATTGGTTTTAAATTTTCGGTAGTATCAAATTTAAAAATTTCAGGATCACAAGTCATTTTCAATTGTTTATAACTTAACTCATTTTTATTTTTCATTTGTTACCTCCATTTACACTTATTCAATTGTATTATATACAACTTGATTTTTTTTATCAATAGTTTTTTTCAATTTTTTCATTTGGGGACAGTTTTTTTTGATAATATTTAGAAAAAAGAACTAATCCGCGTCAGCATTTCGTTTTTTAAAATCCGTATGGTGGGTATCCCTAAAGGGGTAACCATAGGATTTTAAAAAATGATGTGCGGTTAAACAGGATTAGTTCTTTACATAACATTTGCAAAAAAGGACCGTCCCCAAATGAAAAATCAAACTCCATTTACTACTAATATAATTAACCCAGCAATTGCAATTCCTATTGCCAAATATTTTTTGAATTCTAGTTTTTCTTTTAAGAAAATTCTTGAAAGAATTAAAGATAATATACAATATGATCCTACTATAGTTGCTCCAATTGTTGAATCTGATGCCATTGCAAATACATAGAAAAACTGTCCTAAAGTTTCACAAACAGCGGCCATTCCTTTGTATTTTTCTTTCAATAATAATGAAACTTTTTCATTTTTGCTTTTTAAATAAACTATTCCTAAAATTGCAAATATTAAAAATGTAAATTCATATGCAATTAATGCAGTATCTTCATTAATAATTTCAAACTTATCTAAATACAATGCATCTAAAAATGTTCCTAATCCATCTAATAAGCAATATATAATTGGTAAAAATATTGCTAAAATACTTTTTTCCCCAATTGTTCTTTTTTCCTTTTTCTCACGGCTATATAGTAGAAAAATTCCCATAAATACAAGAATAATTCCTATATATACTGGTTTTGGATATATTTCTTTAAAAAACAATATTAATAAAATTGATGTAATTACACCACTTGTATTTTCAACTGGACTCATTATTGATAATTCAAGATATTTTAATCCTTTATACCCTATTACCATTGAAGAAATATAACATAATGATACTGGTAAATACTTTAATATGTCTATTAGATTTATTTCTACTTTTTTTATAATCATATAAATAAAAGCAGAAATTCACATTACTATTCCAACAATTATACCTGTTTTTAAACCACTATATTTATCATTTTTTTCAGAGTTTCCTTTTTTATAAAATACATCTGTAATTCCCCATAATGCAAATGTAAGTAAACTATATATCATATTTTTTCCTTTCTCTTTTTCATTTTGGGATGGTCCTTTTTTGACACTACTTCATTAAAAAGAACTAATCCGCGTCAGCATTTCGTTTTTAAAATCCGTATGGTGGGTATCCCTAAAGGGGGTACCATAGGATTTTAAAAATGATATGCGGTTAAACAGGATTAGTTCTTTACATTAAATTGTCAAAAAAGGACCATCCCTAAATGAAAAAATTACAAAATTATTACTGCACCTATTATTGCGAAAATAGATCCTAGTATTTTTATTCCTGCTGTTGCTTGGTTTTGGTCACCAAACCCAAACCACTTCTCACTTAAAAGTCTAGCATCATATATAAAGATTACACCTATTAAAATTATAATTAATGCAATTAATTTCAACATTTTTTAACTCCCTTCTATGCCAAAAATCTCTGGTACGTGTGACACAATGCTATATCTCAATCTTCCCTGTAAACTTCGTTTTTATCAAGTTATTTAATCGTAAATTTTTTTCTTGTTCTAATTTTGGGTCTTCTGTAATTATTTGATTTGATAATCTTTGTACTCTTTTTAAAATATCTATATCTTCAAATAAATTTGCTATTTTCATTTCAGGAATTCCGGTGTTGAGCTGTTCCAAAGAAATCTCCTGAGCCTCTTAATTCTAAATCTTTTTCTGAAATTATAAATCCATCATTTGTTTGGCACATTATTTTCATTCTTTCTTGAACAACTTTTCCTCTTCCTTCAAATTTTAAAATACAATAAGATTGATATTCTCCACGTCCTACTCTTCCTCTTAACTGATGAAGCTGGGCTAAGCCAAATCTTTCTGCATTTTCTATAACCATAATATTAGCATTTGGAACATCTACCCCCACTTCTATAACTGTTGTAGAAATTAAAATATCTATTTCCTTGTTTTTAAATTTTAGCATTATTTCATCTTTTTCTTTTGATTTCATTTTTCCATGTAAAAATTCTACCCTAAATTGTGGAAATGTTTCTTTTTGCAATTTTTCTGCAAGTTCTGTAACAGATTTTAAATCCATTTCTTCATTTTCTTTTACTAATGGGCATACTATATAACACTGTCTTCCTTGCTCTATTTGTTTTGTTATAAATGCATTTATTCTGTTTTCCATATCTTTTCCAACTGCAAATGTATCTATCTTTTTTCTATTTGGAGGAAGTTCATCTATAATTGATATATCCAAATCCCCATATAAAATTAAAGCTAAGGTTCTTGGAATAGGTGTTGCAGACATAACTAGTACATCCGGATTATTTCCTTTTGCAGAAATTTTTGCTCTTTGTTTTACTCCAAATCTATGTTGCTCATCTGTTACAACAAGTCCTAAATTTTTAAATTCTACATCATCTTCAAGCATTGCATGTGTTCCAATTAAAATATCTATTTCACCATTCTTAAGCCTTTCTTTTAGTTCTTGCTTTTTCTTTTTCGTAATTGCAGATATTAAAAGTTCAATTTTTATTCCAAATTGATTTAATGTTTTTTGGAAATTTTCAAAGTGCTGAGTTGCAAGTATTGCTGTTGGTGCCAAGATTGCAGCTTGATATCCAGATTTTACAGCTTTATATGCTGCAATTTCTGAGACTATAGTTTTACCTGAGCCAACATCACCTTGTAAAAGCCTATTCATAGGCTTTGAGCTTTCCATATCTAAATCTATTTCTTCTAATACTCTAAGTTGAGCTCTGGTTAATTTAAATGGCAATGTATTTATTACATCACTCATTTTAACATTTTTATCAAATTCTATTCCTTTTTCATCGTTTTTATAGTTTTCTTTTATTTTTAAAAGTGCAAGTTGAAAGCTTAATAATTCTTCAAATACCAATCTATATCTTGCTTTTATAAAGTCTTGCTTATTATCAGGAAAATGAACTTTTTTCATTGCATTATTTATATCCATCAATTTAAATTGTTCTAAAATATAATCTGGCAAAGTTTCTTCTAAATTTCCATATGCCTCATTTACACCATTTTCAATTATCTTTCGAATTGTATTTTGTGTAATTCCATATGTTAATGGATAAATTGGAATAATCTTTCCTGTGTTTTTATTTTCCCCAGATTCATCAAAAATTGGAGATTTCATTTCATATCTTCCAAGTTTAATTTCTACTTTTCCATAAAAATTATATGTATGACCTATTTTTATCACATTCTTTAAGTAGCTTTGATTATACCAAATAATGGTACAAGGGGTTTGTCCATCTCGAATAATAAGTTTATACATCTTAAGCCTTCTTGCAAAAATCTCTTGAACTTTTGTAATTGCAACTCCTTTAATCAGAGCATCTTCTCCGTCTGTGCAATCAGAAAGTCTTTTTGCTATTCCTCTATCTTCGTAATTTCTGGGAAAGTATGATATTAAATCTTGCAAAGTGTTTATATTCAATTTATTCAACAATTTAACTCTTGTTGGTCCAACATTTTTAACATATTGAACTGGCTTGTTTAAATCTATCATTTTTGATCCTCACTTGAAAAGTCTGTCCCATTTTTAAACCGGGACTGTCCCCAATTTGAAGGTCTGTCCCATTTTTAAACCGGGACTGTCCCCAATTTGAAATCCAACGCATCAGCACTTACTAATTTAAATTCTATTCCATCTATGTTTCCTTCAACCGCTTCTTCAATTGATTTTCCATGTAAATGTGCATAATAACATCTTTTTATATTGTATTTTTTTAATATTTTCATAAATCCTGTATCTAAATTTTCCTTAATTATTGGAGGATAATGCATAAATACTATTATTTCTTTCCTTCTATCTACATTCTTTGAGATTGCATCTTTTATTGACAGTTCCAGTCTTTGCTCTTCACGAGCTAATATTTTCTTAGAATTTTCAGTATCTAAATGATGCAAAGTCCACCCTCTAGTTCCACATATTATTTTGTTTTCAACTTCTATACTATTTGTTTGAATAAAATCTATATTATTAAAGTTATTTTCCTCTAAATATTTTTTCATATTTGTAATAGTTGTCCACCAATATTCATGGTTACCCTTAAGCATTAACTTTTTTCCAGGTAAACTGCATAAATATTCAAAGTCTTTATATGTGTCTTTTAAATGCATAGCCCATGAAAAATCTCCTGGATGAATAACTGTATCTTCTTCTTTTACTTTTGATATCCAATCTTCTCTGATTTTTTCTTCATGATTCTCCCAATTATCACCAAATATGTCCATTGGTTTTGGGTTTCCAAATGATAAATGTAAATCACCTATTGTGTATATTGCCATCTTCTTACCTCATACTTCCTACATCAGATTCTAAGATTTGGCACTGCATTCAAATCTAGCTCATCTCTTTTTCCATTTATAAAATTATAATACCCTGCTGATGCTATCATTGCTGCATTATCTGTACATAATTTCATATCTGGTAAATATATGTTAATCCCTTTATCTTGAAGTTTTAACATTTCATTTCTGATAAAGCAATTTGCAGAACATCCTCCACCTATTGCTAGTGTTTTCATTCCTGTTTGTTCCAGTGCTTCAGTGGTATTTCTCATTATCATTTTAACTATAGCTTCTTCAAAACTTGCACATAAATCGGCTTTATTCAAATCCTTTGTATTATGATTTATATTGATTACTGCAGTTTTAATTCCACTAAAACTAAAATCAAGTGAATTTTCAAAATGTGTTGTAGGTAGTTTTATTGTAGGCTTGCCTTCTAATGCCAATTTATCTACCTTTGGTCCACCAGGATAACCAAGTCCAACTACTCTTGCCACTTTATCAAATGCTTCGCCAATTGCATCATCTCTAGTTTTACCTAATATTTCAAAATCTGTGTAGTCATTAACTTTTATAATTTGTGTATTTCCACCTGAAATTAACAAACATAAAAATGGTGGCTTTAACTCTTTATGAGTTATATAATTGGCTGCTATATGCCCATGTATATGGTTTACTCCAACAAGTGGTTTATTTAGTGCATAACTTAAAGCTTTTCCATATGATACTCCAACTAAAAGTGCACCTACTAAACCAGGTCCATATGTTGGTGTTACTGCATCTATGTCTTCAAAAGTAATATTTGCTTCTTTTAATGCATATTTTACAACTCTAGAAATTGCTTCTATATGATTTCTTGATGCTATTTCTGGTACAACTCCACCATATTTTTCATGTATTGGAATTTGTGTATCTATAATATTTGATAATATTTCTCTACCATTTTTTACAACTGAAGCTGATGTTTCATCACAGCTTGTTTCTATTCCAAGTGTTAGTATATCTTTCATAAAAATCCTTCTTTCGCATTTATTTTACTAAAAAACAAAAAAAATAGCAAGTAGTTACCTGCTATTTTGTACTATATTCGTTTCTTGTTGTAAATCTGAATTATTTATTACATCAGCTGCAAAATTATTAAACATAACTTTTTGAGCACTGATTAATCCAACAAATGCTCCAACATAAACAGTAGTCGCATTTTTTACTGTAATTTGCTCATATTCGATATTATCTATTCCAACTATTGAAAAATATGGAATTAGTCCCAATGTAATTATATCTGCTTTAGACTTATTTTCATAAGAGCTAACATTATTTTGCATTTGCCCTTTATTTAATTCTTCCATTTTAGTAGCTATATTTTCAAATACATTTCCTATCTGTTTTGCATCTTTTCCATTTATTTTCCATATTTCATTATCTTCAATTTTTTTAATCTGAAGATTATCATTAAATGTGTTTTTATTATAATATTGAATTTTTCTTTTTGGAGTTGTTGTATCTACATTCTCTTCAGTTTGTGATTCTTTTGTTTCAACTTTACCAGTAGAAGATACTGTATATTCATTTTTTGTATCTTTACTTATTATTCTAAATGTACCATCTCCATTTTCAGAAATTTCATAATTTTTTTCCGCAAACAAATTTTTTAAATCATCTAATGTGATATTAGTATCATAATTAGTATTATTTCCACCATATAAATCTATCATCTTTTCAGTATATAATTCCATAATTGAAACCATTATTTCTTCTTTTTCAGTATTGCTTTTATTCTTTTTTTCGTTTTCTTTTGCTTTTTGTAAAATCCCATTTTCAGATTGTAAATCTAAATTATAATTTAAAATCGCCACTTCTTCAACTTGATTTAATGAGCCTAATCCTCTATATCCTATAGACATTGATCCGATTAATTCTGAATTATATAACATTTCTATATTATATATTAATTTTTCTTCTTCTTTGTTTTTTTCTATAGTTATTGTTGTAATCTCTTCTTGACCACTGTAATCTTTTTCCTTTTTCTCAATTAAAAGTCCGTTTTCAGTTTTACTAATAGTTTGTGATTGGTCATCATTTATTGCTTCAGTTTTCACTAATTTGCCATTTTCTATATATAAATTGTATACATATATTTTATCTTCTTTTGATGTATCTGTTGTAGTATTTCCAAAAACATCATCTTCATCTATATTTCCTATAGCTCCTGTATCTTCTACGTTTTCTATATCTTCGTCATCAATAGAATTAGCAATATAATCTTCTAATTGTTTTTTTAATTCATCTATTTGCTTATTAATTTCATCTTCAGAATAATTAGAAAACCCTGTATAAATTTTTCTAATTATTTGCCAAATAAACTCATCGTCTTTAGCCGTTTGAATAATATTTTTTGCTATGCTTTTTAATTGTGTTTCATTTATTTTAAGTGAATATATTGTTGTATTATTTTGAGTTGATTTTGAAAACATATCCTCATTTAAATTATTCACTAATAGTTTTGTATATTTTTCAATTAAATGATTCATTTCTTCTTCAGATATTATTGAATCAAAAAATGTTGAATCAAATTTATTTGGTATAAGTTTGATTTGATCTTCATTAAGACCTAAGACTTTTGCCCATTCTTTAAGGTTATTATTTTCTAATACTATATAATTTTTTAATATATTATTGATTCTAAAACCATATATATCATCTTGAACTATTAAATCTATATCTGTAGTTTGGATTTGTGGTAGATTCACTTTTATATTTTGTGAGTTTATTTTATTTACTTTATCTACTTTTCCATTAATTACAATATTGCTATCTTGCATTTCATTAGTTTTGTTTGAAGCTTCTGTATCATATATAATTGATATTTTTCCGTTATTTTCATAAGGTGTATTTTTTAATTTCTTTTTATAATTATCTAAATCTTCATCTTTTAATTGATTATAAATTAAATCTTTGCTCTCTGCAAAATATTTTAAATACATTTGCTTATTTGATTTTAAAGTGTCTGTTCCAAAATATAAATAAGCAAAAACTCCTACTATCGCAAATATGAGAATTATTAGAATAATTATTGATATTAAAATTATTTTTTTCATATTTTTCACCATTTATCTTCCTTTATTTTATTATTATCTGCATAATTAATTTATTCTAATTTTTGAAGTCGGAGGTTGGAAGTCGGATATTGGAAGTCAAACTTCTCACTTCCTACATCCTACCTCCTACTTCTTATCTCCTAACTCTTACCTTCTACTTCGATTTTACTAATTTGAATCAAGAATCTTCTCTATCTCTTCGAATGCAATCGGTCCTTGTCTTATTATTTTTATTTCATCAGTTGTACAATCTACAATTGTACTTGCTTGTCCATAAGATACTTCCCCTTCTAAAATTCCATCTATATTTGGAAAAACATTTTCTATTTCTTTTATTGTTTTACATACTGGCTCTCCACTTAAATTTGCACTAGTCATAAATATAGGACTTTCAACTTTTTTTATTAATTCTTCTAATGGTTTTGAAGTTGCCATTCTAATTCCTACTTCGGTAGACCCTTCGTTTATAAAACTTGGTATATTTTCGCTTTTAAGTAATATCAGAGTTATAGGTCCAGGCATAAAACTATTTATTATTTTTTCTGTTTTTTCATCCACTTTAGCAATACTTTTTATTTGTTCTATGTTATTACACATTATTGGAAAAGCTTTATTTTCAGGTCTATTTTTTATTTCTATTAAATTTTCTCTGGCTTTTTTTGAATTCATGCGAGCACATAAACCATATACCGTATCTGTAGGTACTGCAATTACTCCATCATTTTTTAATATATTTGATAATTCTTGAGTTTCTGTTTGTTTGTATATTTTCATAGCTCCCTTTCTTCTGAAACATGATCTGTATTAACACCTGTAGCTCCATCTGTACTTTGAGTATAAGCATCATTAACAATGTATCTAAAAATTATAGCTTTTTTTAATATATCAGCTTCATCCTTATTTATACAAAGTCTTTCCATATTATCTTTAATATATTTCTCTAGTCCATTTCCATCCAATAGACCATATTTTGTTTTCATTTTATTATATTCATTTATGTCTATGTTTACCCAATGTTCTTTTGGGTCATTCAAACTAGTAAGTCTTAACATTTTATACATCTCCTTTTAATAATAAATTATTTTATAATTCACTCACGTTTGGTACAAACATATTATATTTTTTCATTTTTTTATTTGATTAATCTCAAATGCCACGATATCAATATTATATCATATCTCCCCAATATTTACAAGCTCTAAGTCTTCCTCTTTTAATCCTTTTGCAATTGCATCATAAAATCCAATTACAGTATCTATAGCTGTAAAGCATGGTACTTTGCTTTCTGCAGCTAATCTTCTAATTTTAAATCCATCTCGATTTGACTCTTTTCCTTTAGTTGGAGTATTAATTATAAAGCTTAATTGCCCAGAATGAATTAAATCTGGAATACTGTCTGTACCTTCCCAAATTTTAGGAACTGATTCTACATTTTCAACCCCGTGTTCTTTTAGATAATTTGCAGTTCCTGATGTTGCAAATATTGAATATCCTTGTTTTTCAAGTTTTTTAACAATTGGTAAAATTTCAGGTTTGTCTTTATCATTTACTGTAACTAGTATTCTCCC
>ODAJ014776322.1_pt1 | contig 16808 bp, 13 predicted proteins | sample 1539241 | NCBI WGS metagenome assembly ODAJ01 (sample SAMN02144231, study PRJEB22623) | gut metagenome | biome: sheep rumen | host: Ovis aries | place: New Zealand
AAAGATAAAATAATGTGGTACGCGACGCAGGCGCGCGAGGCGTATCCGTACTACCAACACGAAGCCATCGGTTATAACTACCGTCTCTCCAACATCTGCGCAGGTATCGGACGAGGTCAGATGACCGTTCTGAACGACCACTTGGCGCATCATAAACACATCGCACAGTTGTACCGCGAAGCGTTTGCTTCCATCGAAGGCATCTCTTTCCACGATGCGCCTTCGGCGGATTATGACGCAAACTACTGGCTCTGCACCATTCTGCTGGACGAGAACCTGCGCGTCAAGAACGAAGAAGCAGCCTATGCCGAAGCGGTACAAGGAGCCGTAGGAGGAGCCGCGGGCGTGGTACATGCCGGAGGATCGGTTCACACAGATTGCGAACCCAACCGAAACGTAGAAGCTATGCGGATTTACTTGGACAAAGCCGGAATAGAAAGCCGTCCTTTATGGAAACCGATGCATAAACAGCCGGTATTCCATAACGCACCGGCATATACTAACGGCGTCTCGGAAGCCATATTCAAGCAGGGACTCTGCCTGCCGAGCGGTCCCATGGTAACGGATGAAGATGCCCGATATATCATCCAAAATATCCGAAACGCCCTCATCTAAATCTCTTTTGTCCGATAAAATTGCATTAAAATGCATTTTATACTTGCATATATGCAAAAAAAGTTGTACCTTTGCACTCGGTTTCAGAAAATGTCTTTTGACATTTCTGTTGCGGCATTAGCACATCGGTAGTGCATCGGCTTCCCAAGCCGAGGAGGCGGGTTCGATTCCCGTATGCCGCTCCATAGCAAGTCGGTCTATCGCAACCGAAAGGAAGAAAGCCGTGATTTCGGTCAAGGGGCTTAATCCCGTCGGTTGAGGAAAGTCCGGGCAGCACAGAGCACCACAGCGGTTAACGGCCGTCAGGCAGCAATGTTTGGTCACTGCTACAGAGACGAGAGATGTGAAACGAGTATACTGTGGGCTGCAATTCCATGTAAACCGGCGTCTGAGCGTTGCTCGCGCAAGCCGGAGGGTAGGAAGCGATGAAGGGCGTGGCAACACGTTGCTCAAGATTAATGATAGACGCCCGAAAGGGTACAGAACCCGGCTTATAGACTTGCTGTTTTTTCGTACCATAAGCGCACATACATATGTCTCGAATACGACGGATAAACGATTTCTTACGCTACGACATCTGGCGGCTCACAAGTGCCGAATACGGCTCTCGCAAGACAAAACTGGCTTATCAGGCAATGCGTACCATCCTTCTCGTCATTCGGGGCTTCGGTGACAAAAGACTTGGCGATAAAGCCAAGAGTCTCACCTACTCTCTCATCTTCACCATCATTCCTATTTTGGCAATGGTATTGGCTGTCGCCAAAGGCTTTGGCGTACAAGATATCATCGAGCGCCAGCTCAATGCCTCTTTTCTGGGCGGAACGAACATTGTGCCGGTGATCATGGAGATGGTGGAGCGATACCTCGACACTGCCCAGGGCGGAGTATTCATCGGTGTTGGCATACTCATCCTGCTATGGGCTGTCTATTCCTTCTTCAGCAGTGTAGAGAGTGCTTTCAACCAGATATGGAATGTTCAGAAATCACGTTCTCTCGTTCATCAGGCTTTGGCGTATATAGCCATCCTCTTTCTCATTCCGATCCTTATCATCGTCAGTTCGGGGGTAAGCATCGCCCTCCATGCAGTGTTGGCGGATTTTCATACCGGAGAGCCGGGACCTATGCACGAGGCGCTACATTCGGGAGGCTTGCGTCTTCTGCAGTTTGCTATCTGCTGGCTGCTGTTTACGCTTATGTACGCTGCCATACCCAACACCAAAGTCAAGTTTCTCTCCGCCCTTATTCCGGGTGTACTGATGGGCACAATCTTCCAGCTCTTGCAGATGCTGTCGGTCTATATCATCGTCTTTCTGAGCCGCACCAGTATCGTCTATGGAGCCTTCGCTTCGGTTCCTATCCTGCTTACATGGCTGCAATGGACATGCCTCCTGATCATGCTCGGTGCGGAGATGTCTTTCGCTATCCAGAACAACGAGAATTTTGAATACGAACACGACCTGGAGAAGATGTCACGACGGTACAAGGACTATATCACCCTTTATCTGCTCTCCGTCATCATCCGTCGCTTCGAGCACGAACAGCCGCCGCTCACCGCACACGAGTTGGCAACGGGGGATCATCTGCCTCTGAGACTTGTCAACCAGCTCCTCTCACGGCTCGTAGAGACAGGACTAATCAGCGAACTCTACAACGAGCAGGATCAGGAGCGCCGCTACCAGCCCGCTCTTGACACCCATCTCATCACCGTCGGTATGGTCACCGACCGCATTGACGCGCAGGGCACCGAGGATTTTCTCTCCGGTACCGGTAAGTCCATGCGCGATTTCCAGAAGCGCCTCTTTGAGATCAAAAAGACGCATACACAACTCAACTCTGTATATGTAAATCAAATATAATATTCCATGAAAAAAATTCATCTTATCCTTTTTGCTTCACTATTGAGTCTCGCCGCCATGGCAGCCCAGGTTTCTTCTGCTCCCCGTATTGAGCGCGCAGAACCGCTCTCATGGTGGACGGACATGCACACCCCCCTGACCCTAATGCTGCAAGGCGAAGACCTCGCCGACGGCAAAGTCACAATCTACGAACTCAAAGACGGCAAAACACTCAAGACCAAGGGACTTAAACTCGTTTCTCAGCATAATGCTGAAAGCCGCAACTATCTCTTTCTGGATCTTAAGGTCAAGAAAGCCGGCACCTATCTCATCGAGGTAGCCAAGGGTGACAAGAAAGCCACCTGCCAGTACACCATTAACACCCGCCGTCCGCAGGACAAGAACCGTCAGTCTTTCAACAGCAGCGATCTTGTGTACCTCATCATGTCCGACCGTTTTGTGGATGGAGACAAGTCCAACAACTCCACGCCTGACACACGCGAGAAATGCAACAAACAGAATGTACACGGCCGTTTTGGCGGAGACATAGCCGGCATTATGGCGCAACTTGACCATATAGCCGACCTCGGCGCTACTGCCATCTGGCCTACTCCGATGTTAGGCGACGACGAGGCGGAGTGGTCATACCACGGTTATGCTTGCTCCGACTATTATCACATTGATCCCCGCTACGGCACCAACGAGCTCTACTGCCAACTGGTGGAGAAGATGCACGAGAAGGGGCTCAAGATGATCATGGACATGGTGCCTAACCACTGCGGCGCTGCCCACTGGTGGATGAAAGATCTGCCCTATCAGGACTGGATCAACCAGTTCCCGGAGTTCACCAACACACCCAATGCCTTCTCTACCAACTATGACATCAATGCCTCGCAATACGACCGCAAGATGTCCAACCGCGGTTGGTTTGACCGTCCCATGCCGGATATGAACCTTGAGAACAAAGACCTGCTCAAGTACTTCCAGCAATGGGCTGTCTGGTGGATCGAATACGCCAACTTGGACGGTCTGCGCGTGGACACCTATCCTTATATCGAGAAACAACCTGCAGCCGAATGGCTCAAAGCCATCCGCGAGGAATACCCGTGGATCAATATCGTCGGCGAATGCTGGACACGCCCTGCCTCTAATGTGGCATACTGGCAATCCGGCGTGCACAACTACGACGGCTTCGACTCCAACCTGCCTACCGTCATGGATTTCCCCGTTGAAGAGGCTATCCGTCAGGCGCTGGAGAACGACGGCTGCGAATGGGGAGGCGGACTCACACGCGTCTATGACGCTGTGGCTGCCGACTACCTCTATGCCGATGTCAACAAACTGCTGCTCTTCCTCGGCAACCATGACATGGACCGCTTCGCCGATATTGTCAAGGATCAGGATCCCAGACGCGTCAAACTCGGTTATGTTCTCCTCGCTACCATGCGCGGTATTCCGCAAGTCTTCGCCGGAGACGAGTATGCCATGCACTCCTCCGACCGCTCCCTCGGACACTCCACACTCCGTATGCCGCTGCCTTTAGGCGCAGAAGTGACAGCTGAAATGCAGGACATGTATGATTTCCAGAAGCGTCTCTTCAACTTCCGCAAGTCCGAACCGGCTATCCATACCGGCCGTACCATGCATTTCATCACACGGGACAACACCTACGGGTTCTTCCGTTATAATGACCAAACGGCCGTTTTCGTCTATCTCAATGCTTCCGAAGAGGAGCGTCAGGTGCCCGTTGACCACTACGAAGAGATACTCTCCCGCTATATCCCCGAAGGCACAGACGTACTCTCGGGCAGGAAAATAGAGATCAAACCGGGACTGACCGTAGCGCCGTTGAGTGCCCTGGTCGTAAAACTGAACAAGAAATAATGAAACATCCGTTTTTAGGTTTTCTGACTGTTGCCGTCCTTCTGGCAGGGTGCGCCCAAAAGAAGGAGTCGCCTATCCGGCACGTAAGCAACACCTATTCGTTGCACACGTGCGACACACTCAATGCTCTCTCTATCCTCCGGATGGATTTTGAGATCGAGTGGCCGTGCCGTGAAGACAGCGCCATCGAAGCCATCCGTCAGGATGTGATGGCACAGGTCTTCGGTATCGATGCCGTAGGGGGGACTATAGAGAATGCGATCCAGTGCTACTCCGACACCCTGCGCGAACAATACCGCCAGGAGTATGCCGTAGATGAATCCATGGGACTGGAGGCGGAAGAGTCCGGCAAAATATACCACCGCACCACACTCTCTATCGACGACCCCTGCGAGTGCTTCCTCAACTTCCAGTTATATGAGGAGCAAGGCAGCTCTTTCGCTCCCCACGACTCGCATTTCACCTATTATCTGTGTTACGACCGCCGCACCGGCAAACGCATCACCGAGCGCGAGCTCTTCAAAGAGGGTTTCGAGCCGGCACTCACCAAGCTTCTCTCACGTTCCTTCTGGTACCAGCACGGGCGCTCAGGCAGAGTACGCAGTCTGGAGAATATAGGCATGGACGTAACCCAAGCCGAACCCAACGGCAACTTCTTCATCGGCGAGGACTATATCACCTATTTCTTCCAAGAGAACGAGATAGCCTGCTATGCCGAAGGACCGCAGACGGCTACCGTGCCGCTGGAGGATCTCCGCGAATGGTTAAACGACACTACAATCATCCATCATCATGAATAACAACATCCAACAATTCGAACTCTCTATCATGGATCCCGAAGAACGCGCCATGGTGGAATATATCTGGAACCTCATCCCCGATGAAGACAGAAAAGACCTGTCCCCGAACGACATACTCCGGGTGCTTGACCTTATGGACGACTATCTGGAAGAAAAAGGTCTGCTCGTAGAAGACGGCGACGAGGTGGAGTATCTGGAAGGCGAGATAGACGAAGCCGAACAACTCGACTATATCATCCAAGCCGTGCGCAATGACGAGCACAAACTCTCTGCCGTACAGATACAGCTCATCCTCGACGGCGAACTCCAATACGGTATTAAAGAAGGATACTATACGGAAGAAGACTGATATGAGTAATCTCGTTCAACGTACTGTTTTCGGCGCGGTCTATGTATGCGCCGTAGTAGCATCTATCCTGTGGCACCCGCTCTGCTTCGGGATTCTGTTTTCCGGTACCGGCATGATCTCCGTGCGAGAGTTTAATCTGCTGATGCGCACCTCCAAAGCCGGTACCGTTATCAGTATGCTGGCAGCGGGTGTGCTGTTCTTTATCTGCTGGATGCCGATAGGTCTGGCGGATCGGTACTTTGGTCATATCATGACCATCTCCGTCGCAGTCTATCTGTTGCTGTTTGCCACAGCCATCCTTGCCGAACTGTGGACCAAGGCGGAGAACCCTGTTCTCAACTGGGGCAACTTTCTTCAGTCGCAGATGATGATAGCCTTGCCTTTTGCCCTGATGAACCTGCTATACGATTTTAGCCCGTATGTCCTGTTGGCAGTGTTTGTACTCATCTGGGTGAACGACAGCGGCGCCTATTGTGTAGGCTCCCTGACCGCCAAACTACCCAAGGGAAACCATAAGATGTTTCCGCGTGTCAGTCCCAAAAAGAGTTGGGAAGGACTCTTCGGAGGTGTTTTGTTCACTTTGGCAACCGCTGCCCTTCTGGCGTATTTCGGCTGGTTCGAGGCAATCCGCCTTTCCATCAGCCAATATACCATCGGCCTCTGTTTCGGACTGGTAGTCTCTGTCTTCGGCACTTTGGGCGACTTGGTGGAGTCGCTCTTCAAACGTACCGTCGGAGTCAAGGACTCAGGTGTTTTTCTGCCGGGACACGGAGGGGCGCTTGACCGCTTTGATTCTATTCTTCTGGCGGTGCCGGCAACCATTATATTATTGATTGTCTTAGACCTCTTCAGATGAATTTCGGCTTGCGCATAGCCCACCGCCTGGTGGATTGGATACTCTATCCGCTGCTCTACCATGTAGTGCGGTACAGGCGCACTCTGGTTCGCAAGAACCTTACCCTTTCCTTCCCCGCTCTGCCACTCATGGAAATAAGAAAGATCGAGCGGCAGTTCTACCGCCAGTTCTGCGACACCATGGCAGAGGCGCTATGCGGCTATTGGATGAGCGACGAAGAGATCCGCCGCCATGTGATTTTTCACCATATAGAGGAAGCCAACGCTCTCATCGACCAAGCCGGAGGTGGTATCTTCATGCTCGCCCACATGGGCAACTGGGAGTGGATGGCAAGTCTCCAACAATGGCTTACCGAAGGTGTTACCGAACTGAATGTCTATCGCCGGCTCAAGAGCCGGACTGCCGACCGACTCATGCTCGCCATCCGTGCCAAACGGGGCGGAGTCTGTGTCGAGAAACAACGGATACTGAGGGAGATGGTGCGCTACCGCGCCGAGCACAAGCCTGTCATTGTAGGTCTCCTCTCGGACCAGAAACCGCGACCGGAAGTCACCCGCACTTGGACCACTTTTCTTCATCAGGAGACCGGTTGGCTGGACGGCGGAGAAGTACTCGGCCGCAAATTCGGCTATCCGGTCATATACCTCTACATCAGGCGCACGAAACGCGGCTGCTATGAGGTGGATTTGCGCCCCCTCAGTACCGACCCCAAAGCGACAGCCGAAGGCGAGATCACGCGCGCGTACGCGTCTATATTAGAGGAGAATATCCTCGAACAACCATTCCTATGGCTATGGACCCACAACCGCTGGAAATGGTCCCGAATAACAACCAGAAACGAAAATACCCAATGAACTGCTCTGTCATCATCTTAAACTGGAACGGTACCAAGCTCCTTCGCCGGTACCTGCCTTCCGTCGTAGCCAACACCCCCGAAGCGGAGATCGTGCTGGCGGATAACGGTTCGTCCGACAACTCGATTGACGTTACCCGTACGGAGTTTCCCACAGTACGCATCCTGCCACTCAAACGCAACTACGGCTTTGCAGAGGGCTACAACAAAGCCATTGCACAGGTCGATAGCGAGTATGTCGTGCTGCTCAACTCGGATGTAGAGGTCACCGAAGGCTGGCTCACGCCCCTGCTCGCGTATATGGAGGCTCACCCGGAGGTGGCAGCCGTACAACCCAAGATACGTGCATGGCGGGACAAAGAGCGGTTTGAGCACGCCGGTGCTGCCGGCGGATACCTCGACAAGTTGGGCTATCCCTACTGCCGTGGCAGGGTTCTCTCCAAGACCGAGACCGACCATGGCCAGTACGACACCGTGGCGGATATCCTCTGGGCGTCCGGCGCATGTATGCTCATACGCCGGGAGGTCTATCTCAAAGAAGGAGGTCTGGACGCACGGTTCTTTGCGCACATGGAGGAGATAGATCTGTGCTGGCGGCTTAACTGCCGGGGATACAAGATCGCCTGTGTGCCCGATTCGGTGGTGTACCACCTGGGAGGAGGCATGCTCAACTACGAGAACCCCAAGAAGACCTACCTTAATTTCCGCAACAACCTGCTCATGATCTACAAGAACCTGCCCTCCTATCGCTTGGTGGGAGCGGTTCGCCTGATGCTCGACTATGCGGCAGCTCTCAAGTATCTTCTGACCGGGCATCCAAAAAACGCCTGGGCTGTAATCTCAGCCCGTTGGGACTACCACCGCCTCAAACGCCGGTACTATCGTCCAAAAAGAAAGGAGAATCTGGCGAAAGCCGTCATCTCCTGTCCGGATACCGTCAAAGGGTATATATTCTTTATGTAACGAAGCTTCTGCCGTTTACATCTTGTACCGGTAACTGCCGTCTTTATCAGCGAAGAAGAATGCCTCACCGGCGATCTTGATGCGATAGACATCGAGTTGTGTCTCGCGCAAGCGGTCTTGCAGGTCCTCCGGCACATTGCCCAAGAAGGTGTATCCCCTGTCATAGCAGGCTACCAGACCGTCGTCCGTGAGGCACGCCGCGAGCAGGGTGCCGAACTGCTCCGCCCCTTCCTTGAGGAACGTCAGAAGTTGGGTGGAGGAAGCCGAGTAATGGTCTTTGCCTATCAGAATCCAGTCGCCTTCGTCGTTGAAAGTAACGGAATAGATCACCTCATTGTCGTGGTGGTAGCCGTAGATCTCTTTCTCCAGAGAAGGGGGAATATAATTCCATCGGAATCCGTTATCGCCGTAGAGCACACACCAGCTTCCGTTTTCGGTCAACTGCACATCGTCGATATACTCATTGGCTTGGTTCAGTTCGTGCAAGGTTTGCGACAGATCTGCCGGCAATCCCGATCCTGCCCAGCCGTTACGCCCGTGCAGTGCCACATCGCCGTTGGTCTTGGTGATAGCCACATTGCGGCAGTCACCCCACTCTTCGATATTCTGCCTCAGGAAATCGCGTGAGGGCACATCCCTGTAGGTGGAACCCGATGGGGTATTCTCATAGCTTTTTGAGGAATCGCCGTTGGGATCGTTGTTGTAAAAATCGCCGTAGGGATCGTCGTTCCTGCGGGTCGGGGGTGTATAGTAGTCGTTTTCCTGACGCGAAGAGCAGATAATATAGCACACATACCCGCGTACGAGTCTCACCTGGTCTTTGAGTTCGAGCGAACGGATACTATTGGCTGCCGGAAGCACCGCCCGTCCCTCCGGCAGACGGTCGATGAGCGGCATGAGGTACTGCGACTTGATTGCATAACTCACGTTCTCCGCGCCCGTGTGCTTGGCATTGATAATACCTATCACATTACCGTCGCTGTCAAACAACGCGCCGCCACTGTTGCCCGGCTGTACCGGTGCGGAGATCTGGTACTGATGTTTGTCATTCTCGTATCCTGAGCGAGAAGAGAGAACGCCTGTGGTCAGTTTGATCTCGTCGCCCATAGTCGTGGTCATCGGATAGCCTAACACAAACACCGACTCCCCCACCTCCGCCAAGCCCTGCTTGAAAGCGTAAGGCAACTGGCCGAAACCCGGAAACCGGGGATCGGTGATCTTCAATATCGCCAGATCCGTTTCCTCGTCATCCTGTACCACCTCCGCACTATAGCCCACCATCTCATCGCCCTTGTAGAACTTGCAGACGATAGAGCGTGCATCATCTATCACGTGGTGGTTAGTGACCACATATCCCTGGTTCAGTGCCCATCCGGTGCCCGACCAGGAAGACGGCGAGAAGTTCTGTGCCGTTGCCGGCAACAGAACTCCTGCTATCAATGCTATTATAAAACTTATTCGGGATCTCATAGTTCGAATCTATCCGTACCGTTTGTCCTTATCTGCGGTGGGATCCGCCTCCGCCGCTTGAGCGTGCGCCACCGGAGAAACCGCCTCCTGAACTACGGCTGCCACCGGAGTAGCCTCCCGAACTGCGGCTGCCACCTGAGTAACCTCCCGAACTGCGGCTGCCTCCTGAGTAACTGCCGGAGCGGTAGCTGCTGCTTGAAGAAGAGCTGCCGGAACGGTAACTGCTGCTTGAAGAAGAGCTGCCTGTACTGCGGCTGCTGCCGGAATAACTGCCGGAACGGTAAGCACTGCCAAAGGTCGATGTTCCGCGAGAGGTGGAAGAGCTGCCACGTGTTGCAGATGCGGATGTTCCGCGAGTCGTCGAAGCGGATGTTCCGCGAGAGGTGGATGCAGAAGTTCCGCGAGTCGTCGATGCGGAGGTACCGCGGGTTGCGGATGCGGACGATGCGCCACGGCTATAGGTGCCTGTTGTGGTACCGCGGGTGGTACGTACATTGGTGCTGCCGAAGGTACGGTCCGTACGGGTGGCGGCGGTGCTTGTGCCGCGTGTGGCGGTGCCGGAGGCTGTTCTGCCGGAGAGAGTGGTTCCTCCTCCTGCCGTACGTGCCGTAGCGGCAGCGGTGCGCTCTACGCCGCGGGCGTTGGTATAGCCTCTGGTGGTCGATCTGCCCGAGAAGCCGCGCTCGGGATGAGCGGTAGCGTACTCTCTGCGGCTCACACCGGTATGGCGGTTATACATGTCGCGGTAACGGTGATGAGGCTCGCGGGCGTAGCGGTACGAGTAGCAGTAGTGGTGATGGTGGTGGAAAGCGCAGCAGTGGTGCCAGTATATATCCCAGGCTACACAGCTATGGTAGAACCACCAGGAGGGGTAGTAACCCCAGTACCAGGGACTTGTCCATGCGTACCATGCGGGACTCCAGAACCAATCGTATATCACAGGACGATAGACATATACCGGTTCGATCACGTAGTTGGTGCCGTAGATATACTCGTCGCCGATGATCTGCATCGTCACGTTGTCAGACTCGTCTTTCTCGACATAGATAGTAGCTATATCCTGATAGATGTCTTTGGCAAGGATGGCTTGCAGGATGATCATCCGCTGACTGCCTTCGCCCACCTCTACTACGCGGATGTAATCCACATTGCCGTCGCCATTGAGGTCCAGGTTGCTATAGAGTTCCTGCGGGTCGTTGAGTTTGGTCTCGAACTCCTCGAGGTTCTTAGCCTCAGCGAAAAGGTTAGCTACTACTTTGAGATCCAACGACTGAGATATATCGGCGTTGGTGGCAGAGACCGTTACAGTCTCTTCGGCGCGTACGGTCATGCTCGCTGCGAACAGGAATACGCTTAATAGAGTCAGTAGTCGTTTCATAATTGTATTGTTTTAACGGGTTTGTTTTCTATTATTCAAATCTCGTGCCAAAACCTATACCATTCTCAGAAGATGGTGCATTTTTTCCTTTTTGGTACGCATGTAGCGTTCGTTATAGGGGTTGGGTTGTATCTCGATGGGTATATTCTCGACTATCTCAATGCCGTAACTCTCCAGTCCTACCCTCTTGACGGGGTTGTTGGTCATCAGCCGCAGCTTGGTAGCGCCCATCTCGCGCAGTATCTGTGCGCCGATGCCGTAGTCGCGTTCGTCGGGACGGAAGCCCAGATGCACATTCGCCTCCACGGTGTCTTCGCCCTCTTCCTGCAGCTTGTAGGCTCTGATCTTGTTCATCAGTCCTATACCCCGTCCTTCCTGGTTCATATAGACGATAATACCCTTGCCTTCCTTCTCTATCATCTGCATGGCTTTGGCGAGTTGTTCGCCGCACTCGCAGCGTTTGGAGCCGAACACGTCTCCGGTCATGCAGCTGGAGTGGACGCGGCAGAGCACCGGTTCGTTGCTCCCCCACTCGCCTTTGGTGAGCACCACGTGCTCCAGACCGGTTGTCAGGTCGCGGAAAGGTGTGAGCATAAACTCCCCGTTCTCAGTAGGAAGAAAGACTGTCTCCCCCCGTTCGATAAGACCGGCAGTCTCTCTCCCGTCTCCTCCAAGGGGAGAAGCCCCCTCTCTTTGGGAGAGAGTCCGGGTGTGGCGTTCTTTCTCCAGGCGGTAGGCGATAAGGTCTTTGATGGTGATGATCTTCAGACCGTGCTCTTTGGCTACCTCTTGCAGTTGGGGCATGCGTGCCATGGTGCCGTCGGGGTTCATGATCTCGATGAGTGCCGCAGCGGGATGCAGTCCCGCCAGACGGGAGAGGTCCACGCCAGCCTCGGTGTGCCCTGCGCGTTGCAGTACGCCGCCGGCCTTGGCGTAGAGGGGGTTGATATGTCCCGGTCTGCCGAAGGTCTCAGGCTTGGACGAGGGGTCAGCCAGCGCACGGATAGTGGCGGCGCGGTCGGCAGCCGACACTCCGGTCGTACAGCCTTCCAGTTTGTCAACCGTTACCGTAAACGGCGTACCTAACATCGAGGTGTTGTTTGCCACCTGGTGCATCAGATCCAGTTCGGCACACCGTGCCTCGGTGACAGGACAACAGAGCACACCCCTGCCGTAGCGGAGCATGAAATTCACCTTCTCCGGTGTGATCAGTTCGGCGGCGGTGATAAAATCGCCTTCGTTCTCGCGGTCTTCGTCATCGACGACGATCACGAACTTGCCTTGTTTATAATCCTCCAAGGCTTCTTCTATTGTGTTTATTCTCATAATTCTTGATTTTAGCTGCAATCTTTTTCCAGCCGATGAGCCATGCTTCGGGGTTGAAGAGCGCGGAGTCGGTAGCGGCTTTGTAGGTCAGGAAGATTCCTACGGGCAGCAACACGAACGAACTGAGCCACATGCCCGCCCAACAAGGCCAGAGGGCTTCGCGCGCCATCTTATAGCCGGTGTTGTCGATGATATAATAGATGATAAACAGCACCACCGAGATCACCACCGGGGCGCCCAGTCCTCCCTTGCGTATGATAGCACCCAGGGGGGCGCCGATAAAGAAGAATATCAGGCAGGCGAAGGCGAGGGTGAACTTGCGGTACAGTTCTATCTCATGTCTCCGGATATAACGCTGGGCGTCGTCCAGCAGCAGGGCGTTGTACTGCACCTGGTTGCTGTAGTTGGCTATCGCCTCCCGCTCCTGTTGCGCCACCCGTTTCTTTTCCGCCACCGACAAACCCTCATAGAGGGCGTACATGTCTATCTTACCGGAGCGGGCGGATGCCCTTGCAAGGCTGTCTCCGATCTGTTTTCCGGCTTCGCGTTCACGACCGAAATACTTGGTCTCCACCAGCTGCTTGCTCTGCTCCATGCTACGGGTCTGCGCCTCCTGCTGCACGGAGTCGATCGAGTGCACCAGTTCCGACACATTCTTGCTCACGTGCTGGTCTTCCAGCACCGACTCGTCATACCGCGAGAACTCGGAGTCGAAATCCAGCAGCAGCTGCTTGGCAGAGAAGGTCTCGCGCCGGTAGGGGATATTCTTCGCCAGACCGGTCGCTTTCTTGTCGTTGGAGGAGAGGTTCTCGAAACTCTCTCCCTGGAAGAGTCGCAGCACCAGAAACTTCTTGTCCGCCGTGAAGAAGAGCCTCGCCGAGTCGGCTATCGTCACCGAGGCGTTGTCAAAACCGTTGGTGTAGTTGTATATCATCACGTTGAAGAGCGTGCCGTCCACCGGGTCTTTCTGTTTGACATAGATATTAAGTCCGTCAATGCCTCCGTAGAACTCCCCTACGGGTATGGACAACTCTGGCGATTTCTGTCTCAGCGAGAAGATCAGCGCCCATAACTTCATCTGGGCTTTGGGCAGAACATTGTTGGAGAAGAAGAACGCTCCTGCCGACACCATCGATATAAACACCACCAACGGTGCCATAATCCTGAAAAGCGATATGCCGGCGGCTTTCATGGCGGTCAGTTCAAAGCGTTCGCCCAAGTTGCCAAAACTGATGAGCGAAGCTAACAGAATAGCCAGAGGCAACGCCAAGGGGACTACTGTCGCCACGGCATATACAAAGAACTCCGCCAGTACCGTCAACGCCAAGCCCTTACCTACCAGATCCTGCACGTGCATCCACACAAATTGCATCAGCAGGATAAAAACGGCAATGAAGAAAGTAGCAAAGAACAGCCCCAGAAAATTCCGTAGCATGTACATATCTATTTTCTTCACTATCTTCATCGATGTCTCCCGTAGATTACGTAAATTACGCAGATTACGAAAATTACGCCATTACGCCATTACGCCATTACGCGGTTCCGCTATCCCTTGAGGTTATCCCCCACGAAATAGAGTGGCATGAGGTCGGTAGCCGAGCGGAAGACATAGGACTCTTTCTCGCCGTAGAGAATTACTTCCATGGGCTGTTTGTACCGGTCTTCGGTCTCGATCATCACTTGCCGGCATCCGCCGCACGGCGAGCCCGGTTCGGCGGTGAAGTGGCCGCCGGTGAAGCAGGCGATAGCGAGTCTCACCACGGGTTGTTCCGGAAATTGGGCACCGGCGGCAAAGAGTGCAGTCCGTTCGGCGCATAGGCCCGAGGGGTAAGCGGCGTTCTCCTGGTTGCATCCGAGCACGACGGTGCCGTTCTGCAGTTCGGCGGCAGCACCCACGTGAAAGCCCGAATAGGGGCAGTAGGAACGGTCCGTCTGTTCTTTGGCTTTGGTGACGAGTGCGCGCTGTTCGTCACTCAGTTCGTCCCACGCACAAACGGTCACAGGACATTTGATTTCGTACGTTTTCATGTATGCGGTATTTTTTTAAGCATCTGGTATGTCCATTTCGGGGGACACACTACGTTTCACGCTACAAAGGTACAACAAATTTTGGACATATGCAAATCTAAAAAGGATTTTTTCTGCCGAATTGAATAAAATTCAATCAATATAGGCTGCTACCAAGGCGCGTATGCTCGCATAAATGCGTCTTGGCAGCAGATTATATCAGGTGGGACGGCAAAGCGTGTCGGTGTCCCCGAAGGTACGACAAACATTGTTGGATAGAAATCGTTGACTCGATAAAAGTCTGACAAAAGTCTGATAAACCCCTTACAAGAGCCTTGCAGGGGAGCTCTCAGCCGTCAGCCGTCAGCCATCGGAAAGCTCCTGCGGCAACCCTGAGCGGACGAAGCAACGTGGTGGACCGCCGGAATGTGGGAGAAAGCATAGAGGATGTACAAAGGGACGATGTACGATGTACGAAGGTGATTATTGACGGCGTGTTATATATTGTCTTTCCGGACGGCGCAATCTACAACGCTACCGGCGCGAGGGTAAAATAAACTATTCCGATAGTCGGCTATTCGACTACTCTTCGCATCAATAGGAGTCCTTCGGGGCTCCTGTTTTTTTTATGGATTTTAATGGGACATAAGTGAAAATAAAAAATAATTTTTGGAACATTTTTGTTTATTTGTCAACAATTATCAACAATTACCAACAATTAAAAAATATGCATCCTATGTAAAAAAAAATTGTCTTTAATTGTCGATAATGGTTGACTGTGAAAGAATAATTTTTGGAACATTTTTGATAATTTTTGACTTAAAGAAAAAATTAGTTTAATTTGTTAAATTCGTGAACAAAAAAGAAAAAATATTTGTATAATTAGAAAAAAAGTATTACCTTTGCAGCGCAAATCGTGAAACGCAAATTGTGAAACGCAAATTGCGCAACAAATAACCACTTCATTATGAGCGCATTACATAACCCTTTTGTATTGTTCGGATACGCAGGAGAAGAGTATTTCTGCGACCGTGAGAAAGAGACTCAAGAACTGATTTCCGCCCTGCGTAATGGCAGAAATATTACCTTACGGAGTCCTCGGCGTATCGGTAAAACCGGTCTCATTCAACATGTATTCCACCGCTTGGAGCAAACAAATCCCGCCATCAAATGCTTTTACGTGGATTTGTTTTCCACAAACACGCTGGACGATTTCGTAATCGCTTTCGGCAAGGCGGTAATCGGACAGTTGGATACCCCTTTGCAGAAGATGGAGAACTACGTGGTCAGTTTTTTCAAAAGTTGCCGGCTATACTTCTCTGCGGATCCATTAACAGGTAATCCTAAATTAGGAATCGATTTGGTTGCCGATAATGCGTCTGTCACTCTGGACGAGATCTTTGCCTACATCCGCAAATCAGGACAGGAATGTTATATTGCCTTCGACGAGTTCCAACAAATAACCGAATATCCGCAAAAAGGTATTGAGGCTTTGCTCCGTACGCACGTACAACAATGCCCGAATATACGGTTTATTTTCTCGGGCAGCAAACAACACCTTATGTCGGAGATGTTTACTTCTCCCAAACGGCCTTTCTTCCGTAGTACCGACAAGATGACCTTGGATGTCATTCCGGAACCGACCTACTACGAATTTGCTAACAAATGGCTCCGGACGATTCACAGCTCACTCTCCGAAGAGGTCTTTCATACCATCTACACCATGGTTAGCGGCTATACAGGATATATCCAAAAAGTGCTGAATCGCCTTTTTGAACTTCGGTTGACCGAGATCACAGATGACGATGTGAAACAATGTATCGACTATATTATCCAGCGAGAGGAAGATGATTTTCGTCGCTTGTACGCGCTCCTGACTACCAATCAGGCACAAGTGCTGAAAGCCATTGCGCATGAAAAAGTGGTTTCGTCTCCTACATCACAAGCTTTTATCAAGAAATATAACCTTTCTGCTTCCAGTAGTGTAAAAAGGGCTATCGATTTTCTAAACGATAACGAATATATCTATCCGGCAGAAAACGGATATATTGTTTACGAACGCTTTATGGCCATCTGGCTTCAACGGCTGTAAAAACGCTCTCATTTTTCCGCTGCACTCCTCCGGGGGTGCAGTTTTTTTATAAAAAATGCAGATTTGTACGATTTGAGAGTAGATTTGTACGATTTGAGAGTGAAATGTCAGAAAAAAGTTGTAACTTTGCAGGTGCTTTCGGAAAAGAACCATATTCAGATTTGTGTGTGCAATCCAAATTGTATAAAAAAACATATATCACAATAACTAAAATTTCAACATTTATGAGACGAAAAATTCTACTCACTTGGCTATTGGGATGGCTGATGGTTATGCCGATAGCGACGATGGCACAGGAGCCGCAGGAGCAGGACGCAAGCTCATTGCAGAATGTGGTAGCTATCTACCCGGTGCAGGGAGAGCGGGTGTTGTTCTCCTTT
>ODAJ014756057.1_pt1 | contig 16805 bp, 16 predicted proteins | sample 1539241 | NCBI WGS metagenome assembly ODAJ01 (sample SAMN02144231, study PRJEB22623) | gut metagenome | biome: sheep rumen | host: Ovis aries | place: New Zealand
GAACGACAAACAGCGAGACGTTGCGCGGAATGTTTGCCCACCTTACAAGGGCAAATCATCCGAAGATCCCGCATCAAGTGCGGGATGACAACTACAAACTATAAACTGAAAAAATTGTTTTGTAACAATTTTTTTAAAGAAATGTTCCATTCGGGAATTGTTATATTTAACTCTTTTGATATCTTTTTATTAGACATTGCCGTAAATAGCGGCCTTTGAACTTTGGAATTGAAACTTGCCATGGGAACAGGCACTATTTCATTATCGAAGTTATTGAGTTTTACAAATTCTTTAGCTAATTCATATCTTGAACATTTTCCGGAATTTGTAAGATGAAATAAACCGGACAAATTGTTGTCTAATGCTTTCATTATTGTATCTGCTATATCAAAACTAAAACACGGCACGGAAACTTCATCACTTGAAACTTTAACTGTTTTATTGTTTTTTAACCATCCGGATAATTTAAATAAGAAATTTTGTTGTCCTTCACCTATAACCCAACTTAACCTGCAAACTAAACTATTACTGTATTTGAGTGCTTCTTGTTCACCTGCAAGTTTACTTTTTCCGTATTCGTTTAAAGGGTTTGTTTTATCGGTTTCAACATATAAATCATTTTTTGTTCCGTCGAAAACATAATCTGTTCCGAAATGAACAAATTTTGCATTATATTTCTTGGTTTCATCAACCAAATTAGTTACGGCAGTTTTGTTTATTAAAAAAGCTTTTGTGTTGTTTTGTTGAGCGGCTTCCACATTGTTATATGCGGCACAATTTATAACCACATCGGGATTATATTGGGAAAAGATATTGGATATTTTTTCTTTGTTTGTTATATCAAGGTCTTGTTCTGTCGGTGCAATAAAATCAATGTTTGATTCCGTAAATTTTTTAATAAATGCTTTTGCTAACTGTCCGGAACTTCCGGTAATTATATATTTCATATCAAAACCTTGTTTGTAGTTTTTGTCTGTCATCCCGCACTTGATGCGGGATCTTCGGATGATTTGCTCTTGTAAGGTGGGCAAACATTCCGCGCAACGTCTCGCCGTTGTTGTTAAACTATAAGCTTTAAGCTATAAGCTCTAAGCTTGTCGTTGCTTTTTCCATCCCTCTATACTTCCATCCCTCTATACCTCTGCCGTTTCGCCGTTCCAATCTGTCATCCCGCACTTGATGCGGGATCTCGCCGTTGCCGTTATAAACTATAAGCTTTAAGCGAAAAATCCACAGGATTTTTCTATAAGCTAAAAATTGCTCCGCAATTTTTAAAGTTTGTACTCAAAATTGTGCTCTGCAAACTCGAAAGTAGGATAAACCAAATCTTTCTTTGAAAGTTTCGGATTTATTGTATGCCAATCAATTTTCAAAAAAGGATCGTTATACAAAATTCCTCTTTCGTGTTCGGGGGAATAAATGTTTGAACAATAATATTCAAAATCAACCTCATCGGATAAAACCTCAAACCCGTGAGCAAATCCTTCCGGAATAAAAAGCATATTTTGTCCTTCCGGTGAAAGTTCCGCACCTACCCATTTACCGAAAGTGGAAGAGCCGACTCTTAAATCTACGGCAACATCAAATATTCTTCCGTGTATTACTCTAACCAACTTTGCTTGAGCAAATGGTGCAAGTTGATAATGTAATCCTCTTAAGACGCCTTTTGTAGAGTGTGAGAAATTTATTTGTTTTACATTTAAATCTATTCCCGAATTTTTAAAGTCGGGTACTTTAAATACTTCCTCAAAAAAACCTCTGTCGTCTTTAAATTTTACCGACTCGATTAACACAACATCTTTAATTTTTAAATTGAAAAATTTAAATGGCATGATATTCACCTTTAAATTGATGTTTAAATGTTTCTCCGGTTACAAACTCTATTTCTTCTTCGTTAATTTTCATTATTGCATTTCCGTCAACAATTTCTAATGTTACCGAATTATCCTTTTCGTCGTGTTTTAAAGAAAATACCGTATCTGCACTCATTTGTGCTATCGTAGTAGAATTAAAATATATCAAAATCGGTCCCGATCTTGAATTTTCTATCTTAGAAAACATTAACACATTTGTTATAGGATGTTTCGAAACAAAAAGACCTTGCCTGTTCTTTAAAACTATACCCGCAGAATGATAATTTAAAATTAACATTCCGTTTGCAATAATTTTTGAAGAATACGGTATATCCGGAACATCTTCGGCTACTGTGTAAGTTTTTACATCTCCGTCAGGGGAAACAATATCCATGGAATTAACAATTACTCTCACATTTAATGTGTCCGAATAACCTATACAAGCAATACATAACAATAAAAATAAAATTAAAAACTTTTTCATATTCTATCCCAATATTACGGTAACTTTATGAGTTCCTGATTTAAACGGTTTTATAATATTACCTTCAATTTTTTTACCGTCAACAATTATTTCTTTTGCTGTTGAATTTTTCTTTAATTTCGGATTTTCAAAACTTATATCATAGTTTGCATTTCTGAATTTTATAAATAATTTACATTTTTGAAAATCTTTATTTGCAGGTAAATGCGGATCTATAGATAACCCTTCAAAAACGCCCTTTACACCGAAGAAAAAGTTTTGGAAAGCATATCTTGTCCAAGCACAAGAACCTGTAAGAACAGGATATTCACCTCTTCCCGCAATGTTCGGATTATCGTTGGAAATATAATATTCCGGTATCCACGGACCTGTTCTTATTATTTCGTGTTCGTGATTTAAAGGATTTATTCCGGAAAATACTTTATAAGCTAAATCGGGCATTCCTTGTTTTATTAAAGCCCAAACAAAGAACAAGTTTGCATGAGAAAATAAAGCATTGTTTTCTTTTGTTCCCGGAGCAAATCCTGTTATTCTTCCTATGGTTTTATTGAATTTCGTATAAGCGGGATAATTTAATTTTAATGCACCGGTTGTTGTATCGAACAAATATTTAAATACCGAATCTATAACGGTTTGTTCCGCTCCGATTTTCTTTGCACCGCCTGAAACAAGTGACCATGTTTGAGGCATTAACATCATTTCAAAATCGTTTGATGTAGGATTCTTTTTGTTCAATGCGGATTTATTCCAAATTGTATCTACAGGTTTTCCGTCTGCAAAAATGTATCCGCTGTAATAATATCCGTTGAAAGCTTTTTTGTTTGCATTATCTATAACAAACTGAGCTTTTGTTCTTAAATCTTTCAATATTTTTGAAATTTTAACTTTAACTTTTTTGCCGGAAATTGCATCGTTTACTTTACTTAAATATTTTGCCAAAACCGCTTGTCTTTGTTTTGCGGGAATATCTTTTGCTTTGTCGTCGAAGTTTTGTATAAGGTCTGCCAATTCCGCAAAAACTTCTATTTCTTTAATATTTAAATCGTTAGCTGTCTTTTCCAATAAGTCTGCAATTTCGTTACAATTTTGTGCAAGTGCGAAAGAGAACGTTACATTTTCACCTTTAACTTGATCGACTGCATCGTTCCAATCGGCTCTTTTTTGTTTTAAAAGATTGTTGTTTCCTACATCATAAAACATTGTTTCTATTTGAACAAGCATATGTTCAATAACCGTTCCGGTATATTTTTTGCCGGATGTTGTTTTTTGATTTTCGATATAACCTTTTTTCCATTTATCGTTTTTTGATTCGCCTCTGTTTTGATAACAATCTTTAAAGTAACCTATTCCGTCTCTGAACAAGAATTTTTTGTCACCTAAAAAGTTTGCAAGTATCATAACCGTTTGTGCCGTCCAATAAGGATGATCGCACCACAAACCGTTAACTTCGTCGCTGCCGAATTCTTTTGTTCTTGCGAAAAATCTCGTAGCGTTTGTTCCGTCAAGTCTTATACCTTCAAGAGTTTTCATTGTTCTTTCTTCAAGACCTTTCGGATCTATTACTGTTGCTGCCATCATGTCTTGCCAAAAATCTCTCCAACCTGCAAAGTCTGAACCGTAATCCGTTTGAGGATGTGCGGTGTTTCCGAACCAATATCTCATAGATAATTGGTAGCACCACCAATTGTTCCACAAATTATCAAACTCTTTGTTTGCTGTTGTTATTTGAACTCTTGATGCTCTTTCCTGCCAGTATTTATTCAAATCGTCAAAAGCTTTAACGGTATTTTTATAAGAATATTTTTTTATTATTTTGTCTGCATCTTTACTGCCTGTAAAAGTTATACCGTTTATTACAACAAAGCTTACTGTTTTTCCTGCAGGAATTTTTATCTTTTTAAATTCTATCGCACCTACCGCTTCTTTACCGTAACATTGTTTTTGCGGAGCAATATCATTTAATATTGAATCCGGCTTTAACCACATATTGTTGGGCCCGAGGAAAGTTTCTCTGTCGGAATAAAATCTGTTACCTTTTTTACCTGTTTGAGTTTCCGCACTCATAAAGTAACAAATATCACTTGAATCGGTTGAACCTTCTATCCATTCAAGGCCGGGGAGAATTTTTATACTGTTTTTTACTTCGCTTTTATTATAAAGTCTTACAACATCTCTGTGATATTCAACATAAGCTCTGCTTCCGCCGTAAATAGGTACCGTGGGGATAAAATCTATAACTTTATCTTTTTTAGAATTGTTTGTAATATCTACGAGCCACAATTCCGCCATTTCTTCCAACGGAACAAATATTGTAGTTTTAACATCTAAATTTAATTTCTTGGATGAACCGTAAAAGTTTACGTAACCCAACCCCATTTCATATTTCGGATTGGATGTTTGTTTGTCTGTTAAATCATAATTGTTAACAAGCCAGGTTTGTTTTCCTTCTCTTATCCAAATAAATCTTGCTTGTCCTTTAGGAAAGTTCGGACCGTCGAATTCACCGAACATTCTCGTATAATCAAAACCCGAAAAACCTCTTAAAAAATTATCACATATAGAAAAATATTTCGGGCAGTTTGCTATCATGTGAATTAAAGGTTGTTTTAAACTTCTTGCATCTTTTACTACACATTGTCCTTGTTTATCGTAAGACCATAAATTTTTCATTTTTATCTCCGTAAAAGAAATATATATATAAATAACATATATCTTAAATATTTTACCTAAATAAGAATATTTTGTCTATGCTCGCCGTTGGTAGTTTTCAATCCTCCAATCCTCTGTCGTTCCCGTCTGTCATCCCGCACTTGATGCGGGATCTCGCCGTTATCGCCGTTCCGCCGTTGCCGTTAGTAGTTGCTAATCCTCCAATCTTCCAAAAACGCTTTGCGATTTTTAATAAGCCCTAAGCTGCCGTTCTGTCATCCCGCACTTGATGCGGGATCTCGTCGTTGTCGTTAAACTCTAAGCTTGTCGTTGCCTTTTCCATCCCTCTATCCCTCTGCCGTTCCGGTTTGACAATAATATTAAAATTTTTGTTTAATCTTTAATTATGGAAAACATAGAAAAAATATCAAGACCGTCTTGGGACGAATATTTTATGAAACTTGCATGGCTTGTTGCCGAAAGGTCAACTTGTGTAAGACACCATGTAGGAGCGGTTATCGTAAGAGATAAAAGAATTTTAACTACCGGTTACAATGGTGCTGCAGCAGGCACAAAAGATTGTTTGGAACTCGGTTGTTTAAGAAATGAACTAAATATTCCGTCCGGAACAAGACACGAAATTTGCAGAGCTATTCATGCTGAACAAAATGCAATAATTCAAGCAGGAACTCATGGCATAAACATAAACGGAGGAACATTGTATTGCACACATTCACCGTGCATATTATGTGCGAAAATGATAGCAAATGCAAAAATTAAAAGAGTTGTTATGAGTATAGAATATCCGGACGAAACTTTTCAAAAATTGTTTAAAGAAGCCGGAATAGAATATGTTTCTATGCCGATACCGGATCTTGCAATAACTCAAAAAAAATAATAACGATAGCTTATAATTTATAGCTGTCGTTGCCGTTTGTCGTTGTTGTCATCCCGCACTTGATACGGGATCTTCGGATGATTTGCCCTTGTAAGGTGGGCAAACATTCCGCGCAACGTCTCGGTGTTGTCGTTCTAAACTTTAAGCTTTCAGCTTTAAGCTATAAACTAAAAAATTGCTTTGCAATTTTTTATTAAAAGTAGTAGAATAAATAAAACTAAATAATTCTTCGGGGGAAGGTGAAATTCCTTACCGGTAGTGATCTGTTGTCATCCCGCACTTGATGCGGGATCTCTTAAAAACAGTAAGCCTACGACTTCGCCATAACAGGTGAACTGAATCCGTGTAATTCGGATGCCGACGGTGAATGAAACTTTGAAAAATAAGTTTGTCATCCCGCACTTGATGCGGGATCTCGCAGTTAAAATCATTGTTTCATGTAGTCCGGATGAGAGAAGATGCAATATGCTTTTTAGCCGTTCCCGAAAAATTATTTTATATTTTCGGGGTTTTTTATTTTATGAACAAATTACAAGAACATAAAAAATATATGCAATTGGTATTGTCCTTGGCAAAAAAAGGAGACGGATATGTGTTTCCCAATCCTATGGTGGGAGCAATACTTGTTAAAGACGGCAAAATAATTTCAAAAGGTTATCATAAATATTTCGGTGCGGATCATGCCGAAGCACAAGCAATAAAAACTTCACCTGTAAATGTTGAAGGTGCTGCCTTATATGTTAACTTGGAACCGTGCAACAATTGGGGGAAATGTCCTCCTTGTGTAGATTTAATAATAAAATCAAAAATAAAAACAGTTGTTTGTGCCATGAAAGATCCGAATCCCTTAACCGGCGGGAAAAGTTTTAAGAAATTAAAATCCGCGGGAATAACTGTAATTAACGGTGTTTTGGAAAAACAAGCAATACAATTAAATAAAGAATATATCAATCGTATAAGAAAAGCTAAACCGTATATCCTTGTAAAATCAGCGGTTTCGTTGGACGGAAAAATTGCAGCGTCTACCGGCGATTCGAAATGGATATCCAACGAACAATCAAGAAAATTTTCACATAAGTTAAGAACGCAGTTTGATGCAATATTAGTTGGTACAAATACAGTATTAAAAGATAATCCGATGTTATCTGCAAGAGGTTACGGTAAAAATCCTATAAGAGTGGTTTTGGATGAAAAATTAAAAATTCCTTCAAACTACAATGTTGTTGACGGAACAATACCTACAATTATTTTGTACGACGAAAATATAAAAAAAATTCCGAAACATTTTAATAAAGATTGCATAAAATTGGTTGCAATAAATTTTAAGAAAGCAAAAAAAGATTTTAATGTAGTAATAGAAAAATTAAACAAGATGGCTTTAAAAAGAATTATGATTGAAGGTGGCGGGGAAATAAATGCATCCGTTTTAAAAACAGGTAAAGCGGATGAAATTTTATTGTTTGTTGCTCCTATAATAGTAGGAGGAAGAACGGCAAAAACTTTCGTTGAAGGCGACGGAGTAAAATATATAAAAGATTCCTTGAAATTTAAGAAAGTAGAAGTTAAAAAATTTGGTACGGATGTCGTTATTTCCGCAAAGCGAAAATAACTAAGCTTGTAGTTGGTAGTTTGTAGTTGTCATCCCGCACTTGATGCGGGATCTCGCCGTTGTTGTCGTTGTTGTTAAACTATAAACCATAAACTATAAGCTATAAGCAAAAATGCGAAGCATTTTTCTAAGCTAGGAGTTTAACGTGTTTACCGGAATAATAGAAGATATTGGTAAAGTAACAAATATTACAGACTCACAAATAGAAATAGAAACTTGTTTGGACGATATTAAAACAGGTGACAGTATTGCCGTTAATGGAGCATGTTTAACAGTAACAAAAATTAACGACAAAAATCTTTCTTTTGATTACAGTCCTACAACAAGTGATATTACAAATATTTCGTTGCTTAAAAAGAATTCCGTTGTTAATTTGGAAAGAGCATTAACATTACAAACAAGACTCGGCGGTCACATAGTTTCGGGACACATAGATACATCTGCAAAAATAGTTGATATAAAAAAGAGCGGTAACTTTTATTTTATTTCGTTTGCGGTTAACGAAAAAATAAAAAAGTATGTCGTAAATAAAGGATTTATTGCCATAGACGGTATAAGCTTAACCGTAGCGGAAAATAGCGAAACTGTTTTTTCTGTTACAATGATACCGGAAACATTTAATAAAACAATATTTCATACAAGAAAAATAGGGGATATTGTAAATATAGAAATAGATATTTTCGCAAAATATGTAGAAAAGTTATTTGGCAAGAAAGACGATAAAAAAGAAATAACAATAGATTTACTTAAAGAAAACGGCTTTATTTAGAATATTTTGGGAGTGTAATAAAAATGAAAACAAATAAAAATTTTGCATCGGTTGAAAGTGCGATAAAAGATATAAGAGCGGGGAAAATGGTAATTGTTGTTGACGATCCTTCAAGAGAAAATGAAGGGGATTTGGTTTGTGCCGCACAAAAAGTTACACCGCAAATAATAAACTTTATGGCAAAAAATGCCAGAGGCTTAATTTGTGCTCCGGTTAACGGTAAAACTTTGGACAGACTTGAAATAAATGTTATGGAAAGAAAAAATGTAGTAAGCAATAAATATTCGTGTTCTTTTACGGAATCCGTCGACTACAAAAAAGGAACAACAACAGGTATTTCCGCATATGACAGAGCAAAAACAATCAAAGCATTATCAGATAAAAAATCTGTTGCTTCCGATTTTGTTCATCCGGGACATATATTTCCTTTAAGATATAAAGAAGGCGGTGTGTTGGTTAGAGCAGGTCATACCGAAGCATCGGTAGATTTGTCCTTGCTTGCCGGTCTTGACGGCAGCGCCGTAATATGTGAAATAATGAAAGACGACGGCACGATGGCAAGAATGAAAGATCTTTTATCCTTTGCAAGAAAACATAAGTTAAAGATTATTACCGTTCAGGATTTAATTAAATACAGAAGAGAAACCGAAAAATTAATAAAAGAAGTTGTTACCGTAAATTTTCCTACAAAGTTCGGTACATTTAAACTTTCTTTATTTGAAGATACAATAACAAAAGAAACTCATCTTGCAATAATAAAAGGTGATGTTAAAGGTAAAAAAAATGTGTTGGTAAGAGTTCATTCTTCCTGCGAAACAGGAGATATTTTTCACTCCTTAAAATGTGATTGCGGAGAACAGTTGGAAACAGCATTGCAAATGATAGAAAAAGAAGGAACAGGTGTAGTTTTGTATATGCATCAGGAAGGCAGGGGGATAGGACTTGCAAACAAACTGAAAGCATACAAGTTGCAAGAACAAGGACTTGATACTGTTGAAGCAAATGTTGCTTTAGGTTTTGCTCCCGACTTAAGAGATTACGGTATAGGTGCACAAATTTTGTGTGAGCTTGGAATATCGAGCATAAAACTTATGACAAACAACCCTAAAAAAATTATAGGTCTCGACGGTTACGGATTAAAGATAACAAAAAGAGTTCCTATAGAAATGAAACCGAATGCGGTAAATAAAAGATATTTGAAAACAAAAAAAGAAAAAATGGGTCACAAATTAAAACTTATATAAGTTTTCGGAGGAAAAAATGAAAACAATAAACGGTCAATTAAATTCAGAAGGTAAAAAGTTTGCTATCGTTGTATCAAGATTTAACGAGTTTATAACAAATAAACTTATTTCCGGAGCAGTAGACATTTTGAAAAGACACGGAACAAACGAAGATGATATTACAACCGTTTGGGTTCCCGGAGCATTTGAAATTTCCGCTGTAGCAAAGAAGTTGGCGGATTCAGGCAAATACGATGCAATCATTTGCTTGGGTTGTGTCATTAGAGGAGCAACTCCGCACTTTGATTATGTATCCGCTGAAGTATCTAAAGGTGTTGCTATGGTTGGAATGTCGAGCAAAGTTCCCGTATCTTTCGGAGTATTAACTACGGATTCAATAGAACAGGCAATAGAAAGAGCAGGAACAAAAGCGGGAAACAAAGGTTCCGATGCTGCATTAACCGCAATAGAAATGGTAAGCTTATACGAGCAGATATAATAAAAAACCTTGCGATTTACGCATTCAATATATTAGTATATTTATATACTGATGTTTAATTTGCCAAATAACATGAGGCTTTTATGTTAAAAAACAAAAAAGGTGTAACTTATTTGGAATTGTTGATTACCGTTGTTGTTGTTATTATTCTATCAGTAGTTTCTTTTAAAATTCATGCTTACAATACCGAAAAAGCTGTTGCCGTTGACGGTGTTAATTTAATGAGAAAAATTATAGATGCTGAGATAGCATATCGTTTGGAAAACAGAAAGTGGTGCCTTTCTTTTGCGGAATTACCTATTACATTGGAAGGCGAACTTAAAGAAGGTTCAGCTGATATTATAAAAACAAAAGATTTTATTTATTCATTAGAGGAAAGTGGTACTGATGGTAGATATCTATCAATAAATGCTGTGCGAAACTATTTTGATAAATATGAAATAGATCAAAGTAAAGAAGATGGTTATAGTATGTGTTTAAAAGTAGATTATGAATATGAAAAAAACAGTAACAATAATAACAACAAAGTTAAATTATATACATTTACAGCTAAATCGTATAATGTATATGCAATATTAGAAAAGGCAGTTGTTAATTATTTAATAAACAGATTTTCTAAATAAATTATAATGATAACATTGTCGTTTTTGCTGTTGCCGTTAAACCATTAAACTATCTTTCTGTCGTTTCTAATCTTCTGCAAACACCTTGCGGTTACAAACTCAATGTTGTATGATATTAATATATATTCTAAATATGTTCTAATTCATAAATTAATTAGAGGCTTTTATGTTAAAGAACCAAAAAGGTTTTTCCTTGGTAGAAATTCTTATTGCTTGTGTGGTTATAATTATTTTAGGCGTTCTTAGTATACAGATACAGTCATATCAAGCAGAAAAATCGAGAGTAATACATGCTGTTGATTTAATGAGAAAAATACTTGATGCCGAGATAGCATATCGTTTGGAAAACAAACATTGGTGCTTTTCTTTTGACGAGTTGCCCATGGAAATAGGTGTTGAACTGGATAATTCGGAATTGGGTTATGGACGAACAAAGGAAACAGCAAGAAGAACAGAAGATTTTGTGTTTATATTGGCTTCTTCCGGTGCAGATAATGCAATAGTGCACCCGGAAAGTTCTACACATCCAAATATGGCAGTAATAGTTAAGAGATGTTATCCCGGTGAAAAATATGATGAAGAGGCAGATCGCGGATATACATTGTATTGGGATATGAATACGGAGTTTAGAAAACGGTTCCACTTTGACTTGGGTACCGGTAATGCTACAGGTACACATAAGTGGTTAGCTTTAGCCGTATATAAATTTTTAGAAAGGAAGTATGGACAAAATTATAGTTATACATAAGGAAAAAGGTTTTTATGAAAAAATATAATAAGGGTTTTACTCTTCTTGAAATGGTGGTTGTGATTACGGTAGTATCAATTCTTTCTATTGTAGGAAAGTTTTCATATGATATGTCTGTTGAAAAATCAAGATATTCCGAATTTTCTTCTACCATTACGGCCATACAAAATGCACAGCTTGCATATTATGTTGAAAATCAGAGATATGCAAGTAGTATTTTTGATTTGGGGTTAGATATCCGAGGTGAAGAAGAGCATGATTTAAATAGATCTTTCTTTAGTAATGGAGAGGGAATTCGTACAAAATATTTTATATATGGAACAGAACTTTCTACTAAAAAATATGATAGAGATAACAGAAGGGCAATATTTATACCGTATATAAATGCTTACAGATACGAGTATTCTTCAGATGGAGAAATTAAATATCTGTCAGGAGTATCTTTATATAATATTGATTATTCTACTAAAAAAATGGAGAAGAGGACAGCTAGATATTCCGGTAGCAAAGGTCAAATTTATACTTTCAAAAAAATATTAAAGACTCTTGTATCCAATCCGGAGTATGTATAAGAAACAGATTCTTTTAATTTGCTGTTGGCAGTGACGTCTTTGTCTTTTCTGGCTCTCAATCAAAAACACCTTGCGACAAAACATTCAATATGTTATCATACGAATATATAGTCTAACTCGTAAATTAACTTGAGGTTTTTATGTTAAAGAACAAAAAAGGTATTTCTTTTGTAGAAGTTCTTATTACACTTGTAATTGTAGCTATTATTGGTCTTCTCAGCATAAGAATACAGGCATACCAATCAGAAAAGGCTATAGCAACCGATGGAGTTATGTTGTCAAGACAAATAGTTGATGCTGAGATAGCATATCGTTTGGAAAACAGAAAGTGGTGTCTTTCTTTTGCGGAATTACCTATGAAAATAGATGGTGAACCATTGTCCGGTTCCTCTATAACCCCGGATTCCGATGTAAATTTTTCTTCAACTTTTAAATCTGCTGTAAGAACCAAAAATTTTGTATATACTTTAAAATGTAAATATCGTGATAATGATAATACGGAATTGGAGATAAGAGCTACCAGATGTATTGAAGGTGATACTTTTAGTTTTAATGATGACTCATATAGAAACGGCGGGTATGCTTTTAGTTATAGAATAAATTATGATACCTTAGATGTAAGTTTTTCTGTAGGACAAATGAGTGGTAGTAGTATATATAGATTGAATTCTTCAGTATGTAAATATTTAGAAAAAAGGTTTAAAATAAAGAAAGCATAAATATTTTAATGAAGTTTTGATATTTTAAAAATTTGATTTTGATTTTTATAATATCGCTGAAGAATTTAAGGAGGAAAAATGAATCGATATAATAGAGGTTTTACTCTTCTTGAAATGTTGGTTATAATCGTAATAGTATCAGTCCTTTCTATTGTAGGAAAGTTATCGTATGATATATCCGTCGAAAAAGCAATATGTTCGGAATTTGTTCCGACAGTTATAGCTATACAAAATGCACAACTTGCTTATTATGTTGAACATCGTAGATATGCAAACAGTATTTTTGATTTAGATTTAGATTTGGAAGGTGTAAAAGAATATGATTTTCATCCGTTAACAAGTAATACCGGATTTAAGGGTAACGGGCATGGAATTCGTACAAAATATTTTATATACGGGACTTATCTTTTCGAAGAAAGAAAAGATAATACCGGAAATGGTGAAATAGAATATAAACCTTATATTCATGCTTATAGATATACCAAAAGATTTAAATCAACCGGAGTACTCGATTATATGTATAATCCTGGGGTGTCTTTATATAATATAGAAGATCCTACTAAAAAAATGGATTATAGGTCTGTTCGTTTTGTTGGTGACAGAGTAAAGATTTATGTTTTTAAAAAGGCACTAAAATCACTTATAAGCAATTGGCACAGTCATATGGATGATTAATGTTTATGAAAAAATATAATAAGGGTTTTACTCTTCTTGAAATGTTGGTTGTAATCATAATAGTATCCGTCCTTTCAATTGTAGGAAAATTATCGTACGATATATCCGTAGAAAAGGCGGTAGCTTCAGAAATGATTCCTACGATTACAACTATAGCAAATGCTCAGTTTGCTTATTATAATGAACATCGAAAATATGCTAACAATATTTTTGATTTGGGATTAGATATGGTAGGGGAGAAAATGTATAACTTTCATCCCTATAAACTGTTTCAAATACACGGAAGAGAAGGCGATACCTTTTTAGGAGACGGACTTGCAATCCGCACAAAATATTTTATATATGCAACAGGTGTATATACAGAACCTATTAATGGAAAAATGGAAAGTTATCCCTGTGTACATGCTTACAGATATAGCAAGTTAGATAAAAATGGCGAACCGGATTACAAAAAAAACTATGGTGGAACTTTTAAATTTGAAGATCCAACTAAGCCAATAGAACATAGGTTTATATTTTCTTGGAATGATGGATTTTACAAAGTGAGAACTTATGTTTTTAGAAAAGTGGTGTTAAAGCAATTATTGGGTAAAGAATCTTAACGCATTCCTTTATCTCGTAGTTAGTAGTTGTCATCCCGTATGTCACCAATTGTCATCCCGGACTTGATCCTGAATCCATTAAAAATCTGTGCCGCAGACACCCTAAATTACTAATTACTAATTACTGATTACTAATTACTGATTGCCGTCCCGCCGTTCCTTGTTACAAAAAATGTAATAAAAGTATTGATTTTCATTAGAAAAAGTGTATAATATCTGTGTATATTCGTTAGAAAAAATGTAAACAGGTGGTAGTAATGCAAAGATATTTATTAAAAAAACTTATACAATGGAAAAATAGCAAGAGAAGAAAACCTTTAATATTGCAGGGAGCAAGGCAAGTTGGTAAAACTTGGTTAATGAAAGAGTTTGGCAGATTAGAGTATAAAAAAACTGTTTATATAACTTTTGATAGAAATGAAAATCTTAAAAATGCTTTTAAAGATTATACAAATATAAAGGAGCTTATAACAAAAATAGAAATTGATGCTCAACTTAAAATTACGTCAGAAGATACTCTTATAATTTTTGATGAAATACAGGAATGTCCGGATGCGATTACATCTTTAAAATATTTTTATGAAAAAGCACCTGAACTTCATATAATCGTGGCAGGAAGTCTTTTAGGTTTAGCTCATCATTCAGGAACAGGTTTTCCTGTAGGTAAAGTTAATTTTATGACTTTATATCCATTAAATTTTATGGAATTTCTTAATGCAAACGGTGAAGAATTATTGGCAAAAACTCTTATAGAAGGTAATATAAAAACAGCAAATACATTTTCTTCAAAATTAATAGATTATTTGAAATATTATTATTATGTGGGAGGAATGCCGGAAGTAGTTCAAGCTTTTATCAATAATAGAGATTTTAAAGAAGTGAGAGAAATTCAAAATGAAATCATACTTTCTTATAATAGTGATTTTTCAAAACATACGGATTCAAATATGGCAGAAAGAATAAAAATGGTGTGGAATTCTATTTCTTCGCAATTAGCAAAAGAGAATAAAAAGTTTATATATAATGCAATAAAATCCGGAGCAAGAGCAAAAGATTTTGAAATTGCTTTAGCCTGGCTTAGAGACAGCGGATTAGTATATAAGGTTACAAGAATATCAAAACCTAATTTGCCTGTAAAAGCTTATGAGGATATAGATGTATTTAAACTTTATGTGTTAGATGTTGGTATTTTAGGAGCATTAGCTAATTTAAGTGCAAAAACAATAATTGACGGAAACAATATTTTTACGGAATTTAAAGGTTCATTAACCGAACAATATGTTTTACAACAATTGAAAAATAATTTTTCTGAAATATATTATTGGACCAGTAAATCTTATGTTGCAGAAATAGATTTTATTGTTCAAATTGAAGATTATATAGTTCCTATTGAAGTAAAAGCAACGAAGAATCTTAAAGCAAAAAGTTTACAACAATATATAAAAGATTATTTACCAAACAAATCTATTAGAACATCATTAGCCGATTATAAAATAAATGATAGTAAGTTATACGATATTCCGTTGTATGCAATAAATAATATTGATTCAATAATAAAAGAAGATAATAATTAATACAAATTTCCCTCTAAACCTCCAATCATCCAATCTTCCGCCGTTCCCGTCTGCCACCCCGCATGTCACCAATTGTCATCCCGCACTTGATGCGGGATCTCTCCGTTTGCCGTTGTCGTTAAACCGTTAAACAGTCGTTACCGTTTCCGCCGTTATGCCTCTATGCTTCCATTCTTCGCCGTTCGTCATTGTTTTCAATCAAAGGATTTTAAAATTTTAAGATATAACGAAATATTTGGCGACTGAAGTGTACTGAAGGAAAAACGAAGTGGCTGGTACTCGAAGGAGACAAATATGAAGTTATAACTTAAAAGAAAAATCCGTTTCGCTCAAATTTAAAAATTTTTATTCTGAAAGTTTTTTATCCCTAATAAACGCTCTCTTCGCCGTCTTCAATATAATTTCCAAATCGAGCATAAACGAAGCATTCTTTACATACCAAACATCGTATGCAAGTCTAACGAAAGCATCTCTGAAATAGACATTTTTTTGAAAATCGTTTTCAAAGGTTGGAATTTCCGCTGCATAATAGTTGCGGGGTGCTTTAAAATTGAGTTGTGCCCATCCGGTAAGTCCCGGTTTTACAATTGTTCTTAATGAATAGGCAGGTATATACTTCTTTAACAATTCATAATCTTCAAACTGTAAAGGTCTTGGTCCTACAATAGAAATGTTCCCGTCTAAAATGTTTATAAGTTGCGGAATTTCGTCCAACCTGAACTTTCTTAAAACTTTACCTACTTTCGTAGGTGTTTCCGTTCCGATAATCATTGTCCTGAATTTACATATCTGTATAGCTTTACCGCCAATACCGACTCTTTCCTGGAAGAATATCGGATTTTGTTTATCTATAAAAAGAATTAAGAAATAAATTATTACACCTAAAGGCAAAAATACAGGTAACAAACAAAGGGCAAACAAAATATCAAAAATTCTTTTTATAACAGGATAAACCGAATTTTTTTGCTTGTTGGCAACATCTTTTATAAGCCAACTTGCATTTCTTAAAGTTTCTTTAGGTAACCTTGAAAATATATATTCAAATAAAGCCAAATCCGTTAAACAAATAACACCTTTAGAAACAAAATTATTGAAAATAATTTTTGCTGCGTTGTTATCTTGTTCTAAAACATCATTTGATACTACAAAGAAATCAATATCACTCACATCAAAACTTTGCGGAATTTCTTCAACTTTTTTAAAATCATAAACAACTTTGAAGTTTGGAACTTTTTTCCAAACTTCTCTAAGTCTGTTTAAAGTTCTGCTTGTACCCAAACAAATTAATTTTATTTGTGAAAAGTGCAA
>ODAJ012189617.1_pt1 | contig 16803 bp, 13 predicted proteins | sample 1539241 | NCBI WGS metagenome assembly ODAJ01 (sample SAMN02144231, study PRJEB22623) | gut metagenome | biome: sheep rumen | host: Ovis aries | place: New Zealand
CTGGTGCCCTTTATGGAGCGATATAGTAATAGTACGCGCGAGGTGGCACAGGACGGCCGGCGCGGTGCGCTCATGCTTTCGGTGAGCATCAAGCATCCTGACTCAGAGGCTTTTATTGATGCCAAGATGACTGAAGGGAAGGTAACGGGGGCCAATGTCTCGGTGAAAATAGACGATGAGTTTATGGAGGCCGCCGTCAACAACAAACCCTACGTACAGCAGTGGCCCATTGACAGCCAAGAGCCTGAATGGCGGAAAGAGATTAGTGCAAAGGACCTGTGGGCAAAGATAGTACACAATGCGTGGAAGAGCGCCGAGCCCGGCGTGCTGTTCTGGGACACCATTCTGCGTGAGAGTATTCCGGACTGCTACGCTGACCTTGGCTTCCGCACCGTTTCCACGAACCCCTGTGGCGAGATTCCCCTTTGTCCCTACGACTCATGCAGGCTGCTCTCCATCAACCTCTATTCGTACGTGGTTAATCCCTTCACTAAAGAGGCCTACTTCGACTACGACCTGTTCCGCGACCATGTAAGGAAAGCCCAGCGACTGATGGACGACATCGTCGATTTGGAGCTGGAGAAGATAGACCTGATACTGGAGAAGATAGCTTCCGATCCGCAGCTGCCTGAAGTGAAGGGAGCCGAAGAGCACCTCTGGGAGAAAATTAAGAACAAGAGCTCGAAGGGCCGTCGCACAGGCGTGGGCATCACGGCCGAGGGCGACATGATAGCCGCCATGGGGCTGCGCTACGGTACCCAGGAGGCTACCGACTTCTCGGTCAACGTGCACCGCACGCTGGCCCTTACAGCCTACCGCTCGTCGGTAGAGATGGCCCGTGAGCGTGGCGCCTTCGAAATCTACGATGCCCGCCGTGAGGAACAGAACCCGTTCATTCTGCGACTCAGAGAAGCCGATGACCAGCTGTATAAAGACATGGTGAAGTACGGCCGCCGTAACATTGCCTGTCTGACCATTGCCCCCACGGGCACCACCAGTCTGATGACGCAGACCACGAGTGGCATTGAGCCGGTCTTCATGCCCGTGTATAAGCGCCGTCGAAAGGTTAACCCCAGTGACACCGATGTGCATATTGACTTTGTTGACGAGGTGGGCGACTCGTTCGAGGAGTATATTGTCTATCACCCCAAGTTCATGAAGTGGATGGAGGTGAACGGACTCGACACCACAAAGCGCTACACCCAGGAGGAGATAGACGCGCTGGTGGCCCGCTCTCCATATTATAAGGCCACGGCCAACGATGTTGACTGGCTGATGAAGGTACGCATGCAGGGTGCCATTCAGAAGTGGGTTGACCACTCCATCAGCGTCACCGTCAACCTGCCTAACGACGTTGACGAGGCCCTGGTGAACCGTCTCTATGTAGAAGCATGGCGTTCAGGCTGTAAGGGCTGCACCATCTACCGTGACGGAAGCCGTGCCGGTGTGATGATAGCCGTTGAGAAGAAAAAGGAAGAGAAGCCCGTTGAGGCTCCCTGCAAGCACCCCGAGGTCACCGAGGTGCGCCCGCAGGTGCTGGAATGCGACGTGGTGCGCTTCCAGAACAACAAGGACAAATGGGTGGCTTTTGTAGGGCTGCTCGACGGTTATCCCTACGAAATCTTTACTGGTCTGCAAGACGATGAAGAGGGCATCATGCTGCCCAAGAGCGTGACAAAGGGAAAAATCATCAAGCAACAGAACCCCGACGGCTCGAAGCGCTACGACTTCCAATTTGAGAACAAGCGTGGCTACAAAACCACGGTCGAGGGACTCTCAGAGAAGTTCAACCCCGAGTATTGGAACTACGCCAAACTCATCTCAGGCGTGTTGCGCTACCGTATGCCCATTGACCACGTCATCAAACTTGTCGGTTCACTGCAACTAAAGAACGAGAGCATCAACACGTGGAAAAACGGCGTGGAACGTGCACTGAAGAAGTACATCTCCGACGGAACAGAAGCCAAAGGACAAAAGTGTCCCAACTGCGGACAAGAGACGCTGGTCTATCAGGAAGGTTGCCTAATATGTAAGAACTGCGGAGCTTCACGATGCGGATAACTCAAAGCTACATCTACCTGCACGACGTACGTTTCCACGCTTTCCACGGGGTGCTGCCTCAGGAGCGAAGCGTGGGGGCGGACTTCGTGCTTTCCGTGCGACTGGGCTACGACGTGACAAAGGCTGCGGCTACAGACGACGTGCAGGACACGCTGAACTATGCCGAGGTCTATCAGCTCGTAAAGCGCCAGATGGAGCAACCCTCCAACCTTCTGGAGCACGTGGCCGGCCGCATAGCCGATGCCCTTACCAATACGTTTCCCGCCATTACCTCCATCGACCTGGAACTCACCAAAGCGAATCCGCCCATGGGTGCCGACCTACGAGGGGCAGGTGTGGAACTACACTTAATAAATGATAAAACTCACTGACATTTCGTGGTTTTTAATGAAAAATGACTACTTTTGCAACTGATAAAGATATAATATGGGCAAAAAGATTCTTTTCTTACTTTTGATGACATGCTTCGCTGCAGCTACGGCAAGTGCTGCAAAGGATAAGTTTGTACTCGTTATCGATGCCGGACATGGCGGTCACGATGCCGGTGCAGTGGGAGCCATCTCGAAGGAGAAAGACCTGACGCTACGCTACGCCTTAGCCTTTGGTGCAGCCGTCGAGCGCAACTGTCCTGACGTAAAAGTAGTCTATACCCGCAAACGAGACGTCTTCGTGGAATTGTGGCGACGTGCCGAAATAGCCAATGAGGCCAAGGCAGACCTCTTCATCTCTGTCCACATCAACGCTGTGGCCAGAGGGCGCAACGTCCACGGCTACCAGACATACACCTTAGGCAAAGGCACGAGCGGAACAGCACTCGACACCAACCTGGACGTTGCAAAGCGCGAAAACTCTGTCATTCTGATGGAGCCCAACTACCAGCAAATATATCAGGGCTATGACCCTAACTCGCCGGAGAGTGACATCCTCTTTGAGTTCATACAGGACAACAACATGGAGCGAAGCGTCGAACTGTCAAAGTACATGCAACGCTACGTTTGTCAGGCTACCAGTCGTCAGGACATGGGTGCCCACCAGAAGAACCTGGCCGTATTGCGCCTCTCGGCCATGCCTGGCTGTCTGATGGAACTGGGCTTCATCTCCACTCCCGACGAAGAGCAGTTTATGAACTCGCGTGAGGCCATCGACCTTTATACGCGGGGCTTCTTCAATGCCTTCATGGCCTACAAAAAGCGATATAACGAGCACGTTACGGTGCCTTACCAGCCCGACACGACACCCGTCATTGAGGTTCCGACCGTGGTTCCCGCCGTGCCTGAACGGCCTGCACAGCCTGAGCCTGCTCCTACCACCAGCCCGACGCCTGAACCTACACGGGTCGTTACGCCCGAACCGACAGCCGTCACTGCCCCCGAGCTAACGCCTGACGTAACGACTCAGCCGGTTCCCATCGACGAACCTGAGCCAGACGTCAATACCATACCTCCCGGCCGACCCGTCTTTAAGGTGCAAATAGCTGCAAACTCCAAGCGACTTAAAAGCAACGCCCCACAGCTGAAGGGGCTGAAAGACGTAGATTACTATGAGGAGGGCGGCATGTACAAATATACTGTAGGTGCCTCAACCAACTACAATGAGATATACCGCCTGCGCAAGCAGCTGCTCGATAAGTTTCCACAGGCCTTCATCATCGCCTTTAAGAACGGGCAACGCTACGACGTGCAAGAGGCAATACGTGAATTTAAGCGAAACAAAAAATAACAAGAATACTAAGTATGAAATTCCTGACGAAAGAAGTACAAATAGCATTGGTGGCCATCGTGGGTATCGTCATCCTCTTCTTTGGACTGTCCTACCTGAAAGGCCTGAGCATCATGTCGAACAAGAATGCCTATTACATCACGTTCTCCGACATTAGCGGCCTCTCGGCCTCCAGCCCCGTCTATGCGCGTGGCTACCGTGTGGGGGTGGTGAAAGACATTGTCTATGACTTTGAGAAGGCCAACGACATTGTAGCCGTCATCGAAGTGGACGAACGCATGAACCTGCCTCAGGGCACAGCTGCCGTCCTGGAGAGCGACATGTTGGGTAACATTAAAATCAACCTCCAATTTCCCCCGCAGATTAGCAGCATGCTCCCTAAGGGTGACACCATTCGCGGACAAGTAACCCAAGGCATCATGACGAAAGCAGCAGAATTGGTTCCTTCCATCGAGCAAATGTTGCCCAAGCTTGACTCCATTCTGTATAGCCTGAACATACTGCTGGCTGATCCGGCTATAGCCCACTCGCTGCACAACGTTGACCAAATAACCACAAACCTGAACACTTCGACACGCGAATTGAACCACCTCATGGCCGGACTGAACCGCGACGTACCGAGTATGATGCAGAAGGCTGGCGTAGTGCTGGACAATACCGGCGAACTGACCAGCAAGCTGAACCAGATTGACGTGGCCGCCACCATGGCTAAGGTCGATGCAACACTACAGAACGTACAGCAAATGACAGAGGCACTAAACAGCAAGAAGGGTTCTTTAGGGCTACTGATGAATGACCCCACGCTCTACAACAACCTGAATGCAACCATGCGGTCGGCAGACTCGCTGCTCATCGACCTGAGAGCACACCCGAAACGCTATGTCCACTTCTCCGTATTCGGGAGAAAGGATAAATAATCAGACTAATTTTTAATTTGTCTAAATAGAGCCGCTTCGGCGGCTCTTTCCTTTATAATTCGGCAACGTGTTGATATAAACCACTTTCGGAAGGTCGTCGTCACGATTTACAACACACTTCAAACCCGCCATACTACTCTCTTAAGCAACTATTTGTCAACGGGTTAGAAATAAACAAACTGGCTCTATTGTTCGTAAAAGCGACAAAGTTTATAAAGCGCCTATCAATAGTAAGTTACGACCTTTTTGAATAAATCTTGCAAATAAAAGGAATTTGTTTGTTTCAAAAAAAAGTGCGAAATTTGCACTCGATTTCAAGGTTGTCTGGATGTCCATCCCATGAAAGGACGACAGCAAAAGCCGAAACATAATAACAATAATAAGTATTATCGCCTGTATGCAAAAAAGACATGAGGCGCTTTGGGACAACTGCCTAAAACTGATAAGGAATAACGTCACAGAGCAGCAATTCACAACGTGGTTCGCACCAATTGGCTTCGAGTCGTATTCGGAGTCAACGAAGACCGTGCTGTTGCAGGTTCCAAGTAACTACGTCTATGAGTATTTGGAGGAATACTACGTTGGTTTGCTCGGTAAGGTACTGAGTCGTTGTTTCGGCCCTGGAACGAGATTGTCCTACCGCATACTGGCTGACAAGACGAATAATGTAACGACTGTTGTTGAGGGTGATACGCCGGGCGGAATAGAGACACCCCGCCAAACGACGACGCGAGCCAACCAGTCGCCCACGACACTCGATGTGGCCACGCCCCAGTTGCTTGATGCCCACCTCGACGTACACAAGACTTTCCAGAACTTCATTGAGGGCGACAGCAACAAGTTGCCCCGCACGGTTGGTCTCTCCGTAGCCGAACATCCGGGCAAGACGACCTTCAACCCCTACTTTATTTATGGCCCATCGGGCTGTGGCAAGACACACCTTATTAATGCCATAGGTGTACGTTGTAAGGAGATGTACCCCCAGAAGCGCGTGCTCTACGTGTCTGCCCGCCTGTTCCAAGTGCAGTTTACTGACGCTACGTGCAAGAACAGCGTCAACGACTTCATTCGTTTCTACCAGAGTATTGACGTGCTCATTGTCGATGACATACAAGAGTGGGCGACGTCACCCAAGACACTTGACACGTTCTTCCACATATTCAACCACCTCTTCCGCAACGGCAAACAGATTATTCTGGCTTGCGACCGTCCCCCCGTTGATTTACAGGGCATGAAAGACCGTCTCTTGACGCGTTTCTCCTGTGGTCTCATTGCCGAGTTGGAAAAGCCCAATACACAGCTGTGTGTGGATATTCTTAACGCCAAGTGTCGCAAGGATGGTTTGAAGATTCCGGCCGACGTCATTCAGTTCATAGCCGAAACGGCCAATGGCAGCGTGCGCGACCTGGAAGGCGTCGTCAATTCGCTCATGGCCTATAGTATTGTCTATAACAGCAGCATTGACATGCGTCTGGCCGAGCGAGTCATCAAGCGTGCCGTAAAGGTTGACAATAAGCCGTTGACGGTTGATGACATTCTGGAGAAAGTATGTGGCCACTTCAACGTGACCCAGCAGCAGGTGTTCAGCCGTAGCCGCAAGCGTGACTTTGTCATTGTGCGTCAAGTCAGTATGTACTTAGCTCAGAAATACACCCGCATGCCGGCCTCGCGCATTGGCCAGCTCATTGGCAATCGCGACCACTCGACGGTCATTCACAGTTGTTCGGCCATTGAACAGCGGCTTAAGGTTGACAAGGGCTTTGTCGAAGAACTCAGCAGCATCGAGAATTCCTTTAAGTTGAAATAAAAAAAGCGCCCCGTTCAGTTGGTGAACGGGGCGCTTTTTTAGGGAGCGTCCGACGGGGCAACCGTCGGACGCTATGTTTGGGTGCGGTTAGAAGATGCTCGTGCCACCCGTTACGGTAGCTCCGAAGTTGGCCATTCCGTCGAAGTATTCCTCGCCACCCGTATAAGTGCAGCCAGACTTCAAGTCGGGTGTTGACGAAGTATAGACCACGAGCGAACGCGTACCGCCAAAGCCTCCGCCACTGGGACCTCCGCCGCCAGGGCCTCCGCCGCCAGGACCTCCGCCACCAGGACCTCCAGGAGCGAACTGGTTGCTGCTGCCTGGTGTCTTAAACATGCCCACAAGGGTGGAGCCATTATAGAGTGCATACCAAGTGTTCTCGCTCCAGGAGGTGGTTTCCTTCTTTGTTCCGTTCGAGATGCTGGCACCATTCTCCAGTCCTCCTATGGCAAAGACTGTTCCGCCCGTTATGTAGAGCTTCTTCTGCTCCTCGCTGTTAGCGTCGATGGCCACTTCAGCTCCCGATGCTCCTACGGCATAGACTATACCACCCTGAATCTTGCAGTCGCCGTTAGTATCAATACCGTCGTTGCCAGTAGAGCGGGCAAAGATGTAGCCGCCCGTAATGGTCAGGTCGCCAGACCCAGACACCCATTGCTTCTGGTCGTTCTTCTTGTAGGCCGCGTTGATGGCATCGTCGCTGGCGTTGACAATAACCTGCCCGCCGGTTATGTTGATGTAGTCCTTGCTCTCAATGCCCTCACCGCCGGCACCTGTGGTCGTTATGTTAATGATGCCGTCGTTGATGATGATGGCACCATCTGCCTTGATGCCCTTGGGCGACGACTTATAGCTCGTGGTGTAGTTGTCGAGGCTGCGAGAGTTGGTGATGACGGACAGATTGCCGCTCGACGAGGCCACGAGGGCGTTGCCCGATGTGGAGACGATTGTCGTTCCGCCGTTGAAGGTCAGTGTGCCATCCGCGCTGATGCCCTTGCCGCCGGCGCCGGTGCTGGTCAGGTTAAGCACTGCCTCGCCGCTGACGGTCATGTTGCCGTCGGCACTCAGGCAGGCGGCTGCCTTGGTCTTCAGTTCGTCGGTGTCCCACACGCCGCCGCCGCTGGTGCTGCACGTAATGGTTCCGCCCGTTATCGTCATGTCACCCTCGCTCTTGATGGCCTTGGCTTTGTCGGCTGTCACGCTGACGTTGATGGTGCCGCCTTGCAGGTAGATGTTACCAGAGTCCTCATCCTCGTGGTCGGTCAGCTCACCCGTTGATTCCGTGCCATCCAGGTCACACTGAATGCCGTCGTCCTGCGTGCCGCTGATGTTGATGGTGCCGCTCTCCATGAGGAAGTATTCGTTACACGAGATGCCGTCGCCTACAGCGCCCAGCACGTTGATAGTGGTATTCTTAATGGTGAAGTACTCGCCCGTCTTGATGGCGTGCTTCACGTTACTGGTCACGTTCAGCGTGCCCTTCTGGGCAAACTCGGCATGTCCCTTGATGTAGAGGCAGCCCTTGTGAGCGCCCGAGGCTGCGTCAACCAGCGTGTTAGTGGTGCCTGTGAGGGGCTTCACCTTGATGCGCTTGCCGTTCTGAATGTGCACGGCAGCACCGCTGTAGGTGGCCGACTGGTTAGTCAGTGTCAGTCCGTTCAGCTCAATGGTGGCCTTGTAGGAGCCTTCCATGTAGAAACCGCCGTCGGCCGATGTGCCTGCCAGCGTGTAGGTAATCTCCTCGGCCAGGTCTTCGCTCTGCACGATGCTGACGTGTGCACCGCTGGTCTCCACCGTCAGGTACTGTGCCACGTTGCCTGCCACGGTGACGTTCGCCGTCGTGCCGTCGTAGCTCACGCCCACGGTGCCGTCGGTCACCTGCGTCTGGTCAACGGTCATGGCCGTAATGTCACTGACACTGAACGTCTTGTTCATCACGGTCAGCGTCTCACCGTCGGTCCAGGTCATCTCGCCGGCCTGGTTGGCAGGAAACAGCCATGTGACCTGTCCGGTCTGAATGCTCAAGGTCTGCGCAGCGGCTGTCATCGTGACCAGTACAGCTGCCATGAGTGTTGCAATCTTCTTCATAGCCGTTCCTCCTTATTTAATAATGACCTTACGTCCGTTGTTGATGTAGATGCCCTTCTTAGTGGGCTTGCCGCTCAGCAGGCGCCCGTCGATGGTGAACCAGAGTTGAGGGTTGAGTGTTGAGCGTTGAGTGTTAGTGTTAACGTTCCCGTCAATGCCAGTGGCATCGTTGGTTGAGAAGTACATCTTCTTGAGGTCAGTGAGCGTGAAGCTCTGTGCACCGTCGTTCACCAGCAGTTTGTCGCCGCTGATTTCAAGTTTGAGTGACGTAGTGGAGACGGACTGTACTGTTCCATCGCTGGTCTCAAACGTCAGGTAGGGGTAGTCGTCGGCCTGTGCCGCAAGGACTCCCGCCATTGTCATCAGGATCAATAACAATCTTTTCATCATGTCGTATCGTTTGTTTAGTTTAACTTCCTTATATTGCTGCAAAGTTAGCCATTTCACACTTTTCTGCCAAAATTTTTCAACGAATATGGTGATTTTGTCAATTAAATTTGTACCTTTGACCGCTGGTCGAAGGTACTCTCGTTCGACAATGCAAACAAAAAAATCGATTTTTCTTTTGCATTGTTCTCACTTATTTGTACCTTTGTAGCAGCTAAATTAAAAAAAGACAATGAGGAGAATCATGATGTTTATGGCTGCACTCATGGTGTGCGGCTCGCTGTGGGCGCAGGATGTGCTTACGGTGGTGTATGCCACTTCGGACGACGGCTTTGTCAATGTACGCCAGCAACCGTCTGCCAAGGCAAAGATTATAGGAAAGCTCTGGATGTTCAACCACGGACTTGGTGACGGCATCTGGCGCGGCCAGCAGGGCAAGTGGACCAAGGTCAGCGTGGGCAGCGTGACGGGCTGGTGCTTCACCAAGTATGTGGGCAGTCAGAACTGGTACAGCGGCAACGGACAGCGTGTGCTCGTGGCGACGAAGGAAGAGACACCCCTGTACCGTGAGAACTATGAGGACGGAAAGCCCGACATCTTCTTCGGCACCGTGAAGCGTGGCACCATTTTGGCCGATGTGTTTCAGGAGGATGCCGACAACTACATCCTCATGACAGCCCACGACAACCTGTTTATTCGTAAGACCGACGCGGAGGCAAGGTGAAATGTTAACCCTAACGCTAACAATTAAATCGTAAATCGAAAATCCGTAAATCGAAAATAAAATAGATGCTGACAGCCCAGGTCATGGAGAAGCTGCGCGTGCTGGCCGAGTCGGCTAAGTACGACGTGTCGTGTTCGTCGAGCGGAACAGTGCGCGGCGGCAAGAAGGGCATGGTGGGCAACACCGTGGGCGGTGTGGGCATCTGCCACTCGTTTGCCGACGACGGACGGTGCATCTCGCTGCTCAAGGTGATGCTGACCAACCACTGCATGTACGACTGTGCCTACTGCATCAACCGGCGTTCGAACGACATCAAGCGTGCTACGCTCTCCGTCTCGGAACTCGAGGAAATCACCATGGAGTTCTACCGCCGCAACTACATTGAGGGGCTGTTCCTCTCCAGCGGCGTCGTGCGTAACCCTGACTACACCATGGAGCGGCTGACGGCCATTGTGCGTGACCTGCGCACCCTGCACCGCTTTAACGGCTACATCCACCTGAAAGCCATTCCCGGAGCCTCGCAGGAGCTGCTCAATGAGGCTGGCCGCTGGGCTGACCGCATGAGCGTGAACATAGAGATTCCGAAGGAGGAGTCGCTCAAGCTGCTGGCTCCCGACAAGAACCACCAGAGCGTGTTCCAGCCGATGAAGCTCATTCAGCAGGGCGTGTTGGAGAACAAGGAGGACCGCCGGAAGTTTCGCCATGCGCCACGCTTCGTGCCTGCCGGACAATCGACCCAGATGATTGTGGGAGCCACGCAGGAGAGCGACCGCGACATTCTCAACATGTCGTCAGCTCTGTATGGCCAGCCCACCATGCGCCGCGTCTATTATTCGGGCTACATCAGCGTGAACACCTACGACAAGCGGCTGCCCGTGCTGAAGCAGCCGCCCCTGGTACGTGAGAACCGGCTCTATCAGGCCGACTGGCTCCTGCGCTTCTACCACTTCAAGGTGGAGGAGATTGTAGATGAAGCCCATGCGAACCTCGACTTGGAGGTTGACCCGAAGTTAGCGTGGGCTTTGCGTCACCCGGAGCAGTTCCCAGTCGATATCAACCGCGATGACTATGAGCGCATACTCCGTGTGCCAGGCATCGGCACCAAGTCGGCATGGCTCATCGTGAACACCCGCCGCTTCAGCCGCGTCACATCCTATCACCTGAAGAAGATGGGCGTGGTGATGAAGAAAGCCAAGTACTTCATTACCTGTGGTGAGCTGACCGACGGCTACTCCGTGCCCATCGTCGGCATCAACGAGCTGCACCCCGAGCGTCTGCGCCCCCTGCTCGTCTCGAAAGCCCAGCAGAAGCGTGCCGCCGCCGAGCAGCAGCTGTCATTCGACTTCGGAGAATAACGCTCCACCCTCAACCATCCACTCTCCACCCTCCACGCTCAACAATGCTCGTATATACCTTCGACAAAACAATGGACGGCCTGCTAACGGCCGTGTTCGATGCCTACGCCCTGCACCAGCAACCTGAAGAGCTGGTGGGGGAGGCTGACATATTGCCCATGTTCTGCGACCAGGAACACCGTGTGGAAACGGCTGACGACAAGGCCGGACGCGTGTGGCGCGGATTGGAGAAGAAAATGTCGAAAGAGGCGCTGCGCATGCTCACCGTGGCATGGCTGTCGGAGTCGAAGGAACTCTACACGCCTATGTTCCACTATATATATAAGGTGTTCCAGGGTGTAAACGAACGGGACTTCACTGACCCTGACGTGCTCTATGTGACGAATACGGCCCGCCGCGTAGCCCACGAACAGCTCCGCATGAAGCAGTTCCTGCGCTTCCAGAAGGCTAAGGACGGCACCTACTTGGGTGTTGTCTCGCCTGACAACAACGTGTTGCCCCTCGTCATCGACCATTTTCAGGACCGCTTCAACGACCAGCCCTTCCTCATCTTCGATGCCCGGCGGAAGTACGGCTATTACTATACTCCCGCAGCTGATGCTCATCACGACGCTCCCGTCCCCAAGGGGGAGGTCAGGAGGGGGCTCCTGCGCATCACCTTCGAAGACGAGTCCTCATTGCCCTTCTCCTTGGAGGACGGCCGGTTGCGCGACGACCTGCTCAGTGAGAACGACCAGCTGTTCCAGGACCTCTGGCGTACCTACTTCAAGGCCATCTGCATTCGTGAGCGCATGAATCCGCGCAAGCAGCTCAACGACATGCCCCGCCGCTACTGGAAGTACATGACGGAGAAGCAATAGTCGTATGTCTTACTTGATGCGGAGGCTGACCTTTTTCAGGGCATCCCGAATCTCCGGTGTGACCCTCAGGTTCAGCTTGAGCTTCTTGATCATCGTCTGGCAGTTCACGTCGTCCCAATTCTCAACCGTTATGCCGTCGGCACCGATTGACAGCGTGCCCAACTCGGGTATCACTATGGTATGCCCCAACAGCACCATCTCGGTAATCTGCTTGACAATGGCACTGAGCACATACTTCACTTCCGACGGCTCCACGCGCGAGTCGTCGGCTGCCAGCTGGCAAAGTTCTTCCGTACTGATGGTGCTGTAGTGGTCAACCCTGGGAAACCACTTGTCCTCACACGAAGGGTTAGAACCCTTAAACTGATATGTCTTCAACTGAATCGTTCCCATCACTCGTCCTCCCCGTCCGTTATTAACAGTGCCCCATGCTCGTCGAAACGCCTGCCTTTTCCATCTCGCGGCGTGACCAGCGTCATCGAGACACGAGTCATTTTTTCCTTCAGATACAATGAGGGACGGAACGTAACCTTCAGCCCCTTCACATTTTTCTTCACGGCCACGTCCTCTTGCCGCTCACTGCCAGTACCCTGGCACGTCAGCCCGATGACCCCCAAATCGCCCAATTCCACCTTATGGCCATTGAGCACCATTTCCTTGATCTGCTTGACAACCGACGCCATAATGTATTCCACACGCGCACGGTCTATCTGAGAGTCCTGCTCAGCAAACTCGGCAAGTTCACGGGACTCAATGGTTTGCAGCCTGCGCGGACGCAGCGAGTATCCCTTCTTGATAGCCGTAGAACGCTGATCGTTAACGGCATAAAACATAATCGTTCCACTCTTGTTCTCCATATTTTTCTACTGTTTTGTCCTAACTTTACCATGCAAATATACATGAAATAATCATGTTTCGCACCAACATCTGCCATCTTTTATGCTTAATTAACGCAGGAACTGTATTAAGTTTTCCCGAGATTGTTATTAATTTTTCCCGAGATTTAAGTTACTTTTTCCCGAGATTCTACCCTACAATCTCGGGAAAAACACATGAGAATCTCGGGAAAAACATATAACAATCTCGGGAAAACAAACAATAATTCTTCGGCGAACTAAGCGAAATCTCCGCACCACTTCAGCACGAAATGCATATTTTAACCTCCTTTTTCTTTGCCGTTTCAGAAATAATGCCTAACTTTGTAGGCAATAAATCTATTTTGGTATGGCAGACGACAACGGGGAGAGATATATTAACCCCTATACAGATTTCGGATTCAAGAAACTGTTTGGCACGGAGATGAACAAGGACTTGCTCATCAGTTTCCTGAATGCCTTGTTCAGTGGTGACAGCAAGGAGATTGAAGACGTGCAGTACCTGAACGGTGAGAACCTGGGCGAGGGCTACGGCGACCGACGCTCGGTGTTCGACGTGTACTGCATGGCCAAGGACGGCAGCCGCTTCATTGTTGAGATGCAGAAGGCCGAACAGGAATACTTCAAGGACCGCAGCATCTATTACGCCACTACACCCATTCGGCAGCAGGCACAGAAGGGCAAGTGGGACTATCGGCTGGAGGATGTATATACTATCGGCATTCTGAACTTCGAGTTCCCCCACGGAGAGTACCCTGCCGACAGCTACCGCCATGAAATCAAGCTGAAAGACGTAGAGGATAACCACATCTTCTACGATAAACTGACGTTTGTCTATTTAGAGATGCCCAAGTTCACAAAGACGGAGGATGAGTTAGAGACGATGTTCGACAAGTGGATGTTCGTGCTGCATAACCTTTATCGCCTGCTGGAACGTCCCAAGGCTCTTCAGGACCGCATCTTCCAGAAACTCTTCGAGCAGGCAGAGATAGCCCGCTACAGCGAGAGTGAACGCCGTCAGTACGAAGAGAGCAAAAAGGTTTTCTGGGATAACTACAGCGTGATGAAGACAGCCGAGAACAAAGGCATTCGTAAAGGACTCGAGCAAGGCCGTGCCGAAGGGCTTGAGCAAGGCCGTGCTGAAGGGCTTGAGCAAGGACTTCAACAAGGCCGTGCCGAAGGTCTTGAGCAAGGACTCCAACAAGGTCTTGAGCAAGGACTCCAGCAAGGAGGGCAAAACAAAGCTTTTGATATTGCCAGGAACCTGAAGTCCATGGGATTAAGTCTTGCAGACATTGAAAAGGCAACAGGACTGACGGAAGACGCAATCAGCAATTTGTAACAACTTATATAAATCATAGTTAAACAAAGTATGAATCACTAAAAAACAGAACACGAAACAGATAGTAAAAACGGAACATCAGGGAGCTAACGTGGCATTAGATGCTGCACTCCCACAGGGATTAACGAACAAACAATTTATTACTAACCAATGAATTGTGCGTCGCACTCCCGTTCGAAGTCTTTTTAAGATAACTTGAGCTTTCTGCTCTTGTCTCTCTCTTTCAGAATACCGGCAAAATATTCACACGTGAGAGCAAGCAGTTCAGAAGGTTCACGTCCGTAAGGGGGCGTGAACTGTTCTTGCTTGTTTGGTTACATGGTTACTTGGCGGTGCCAGATATGAGAATAAACATCGGATGGTTGCACGCCTTTTCTTATTCTTAAAAACAACAACAAATGAAAAAGAGTTTACTTATTCTATTAGTTTTGTGTGTATTTCCTTTAGCTATAGTAGCAGAAGAATACATAGACCCAGACACTAAAATTAAGTATGTGATTCAGTCATGGGGAGATGATTTATCCGTTTCAGTTGTGACTGGCTATACAGGATCATCAAGTGATTTAGAGATACCATCTTCTTTGGGAGGATATATAGTCGGAGCCATTAATGGAAGTGCTTTCGAAGGAAATAGCGTTTTAACGTCCATCACCTTACCTAACGGCAATCCAGCATGTAATTTGACATTAGGCTTAGGTTGCTTTAAGGACTGTATTAACTTGAAGAAAGTATCGATAGGTTACAACACGTATTACCAACAATACATATATCCCGGCTACGGGCCTTACATGGGAGTATCGCCGTTCGATGGATGTACAGCGATTGAAGAGCTGTTTATTGACAGCGACTTAGGTTATGCCGCAATTCCTGTTAATAGCTTAAAGACTTTAACATTTGGAGATCATGTTACGACGATTGCTAACATTTCTGATGGAGGAGATGGAATAAGACAGGACATGGTTAATCTTGAAAGTTTAATTGTAGGAAAGAATGTAAAAGAAATACAAGACCATTCTTTTATTGGCAGTTCAAAACTTCGTTCGATTGTTCTGCCAAATGGTTTGGAAGTAATAGGCGGTTTGGCTTTTAGAAATTGTACCTCAATCGCTAACATTGACCTGCCGAAGTCGTTAACACAGATAGACGACGAAGCCTTTGCCGACTGCAAGTCACTGACAAGCATAACCATTCCAGGAGGTATAGAACGTGTTGGCGATATGGCATTTGCCGGTTGTGACAAACTTGAGAAACTGGTGGTCGAAGAGGGAGTAAAGGAAATTGGGAAATACACTTTTGGTGAATGTAAGATGTTGAAAGACATTTCTCTGCCAGAAGGTTTGCTCGTTCTTGACGGTTCGGCGTTTGCCAACTGCTACAGTCTGAATGAAATAACCATTCCAAGTACAGTTGTTGCAATGATAGAAGGGACGTTTGCAAACACAAGTCTGGAGAAAGTCACCTCATTCATTGAAGAGCCCTTCAGAATTGAAAGCATTGCTTTTTCGAATGAAGACCAAGGGGGAAATTGGCATTTTACTGCAGCAACGCTCTACGTACCTGTCGGAACCAAAGCAAAATACCAAAATTCTTATGGTTGGTCGTTGTTCGAGAAGATTATAGAGATGGGCAGCATAGAAATGGACTCCATGGAAGAGCCAACAGAAATATCCTTCCCGACAGAACAAAACCTTCTGAACACGCTGAAAGACAATGTTTATTACAACTTCTTGGACTATCTTGACGGATACGACCCAGAAGAGGAATGCATCGTCATCAATTATACCACGGATATGTCTAAAGTTATTGATGGGACTCCTGGTAGTGAAGATGTTCAGCTCTACTTTAACGGTCTGATTTTTCTGGTAAGCGGTAAGGGTGTAATAAATTTGGATTGCCAGACGCTTGGCACAAACGCGCTGAATGTGAAGGTAGGCAGTCAGGAGTCGACAATTGTCAGCAAGAATGAGCGCGGAATGGTAGAAGTAGCGTACGACGTGACGGAACCCACCTACGTCTATGTCTATACTACATACGAGGACGTTTCTGGTGCACCCCGTCGTGCGGCTGCTACTAATTCTTGTATCAAGCTGTGGGCCCTCAGTGTGAAGCCTGGAGCAACGGGTATAACTTCCGTTGAGCACTCACCCGTGGCCATTGACCATTATTATACGCTGGACGGCCGCATGCTGCAGAAGGCACCGACAGAGAAGGGTGTATATATTCTCAATGGGCGTAAGGTCATCATCAAGTAAGCGAAGAGACCCACATCAACCGTGAAACAAACAAGTGGCACAAGCCTCCCGAGAACGGGGAAAGGCTTGTGCCACTTTGATTTGGTAATAATTGACAAACGTTAATCTAACTGCTCAACGCTACCGAAGGGACGCAAGAACTGTGAGTGCATCCTTTCCCACTTTTCTCCCCGCTATTCTTTCCGTAAGAGTGGCGGGGAATTTCAAAAATATTGCTAAAACATTTGGAGGTATAAAAAAATTATACCTATCTTTGCACAAAAACGGAGAAGACGGCCCGTATTATCTCGCTGTACTGATAGCCTATCAGCTTACTGCGAAGCCCCAGGTGGGAGTCGATTACAGAGGACAGAATACGGTCAAATTTGTCCAAAACGAAAAATATTCCGCCAAAAGCGCTGATTTTCTCAGATTTT
>ODAJ014781559.1_pt1 | contig 16801 bp, 15 predicted proteins | sample 1539241 | NCBI WGS metagenome assembly ODAJ01 (sample SAMN02144231, study PRJEB22623) | gut metagenome | biome: sheep rumen | host: Ovis aries | place: New Zealand
AAGATTCCCCCGGCGGGGGAAATGTCTGCGAAGCAGACAAAAGGGGGGAGGAAAGGTGCCCCAGTGCGCACACTGGGGCGGATGAGGTGGAAACGCGGACACCCTCATTCTTTCCAAGTGCGTAGGGGCGATTCACGAATCGCCCGTTCCTTACGCCCTCGGCGGCCCGTTTTCCCGCGTCCCCGCCGCGCACCCGTCAGGCCTTCCCCTTGAGGGGAAGGTGCCCCAGTGCGCACACTGGGGCGGATGAGGTGGCGACGCGGGAGCCCCTCATTCCTTCTGCTTCTCCCTCAATTTCCGCCGCCTGCGGTTGATGCTGCGCTCCAGCTCGCCGCTGCGGATCACTTCCGCGAGCACCAGCTGCTCATAGACCGGCACCGTACAGGACAGAAAGCCCAGCTTTTCCTCATACGCCGCCAGCAGCTCCTCCGGCAGCACCATGTAGCCGATGCGCAGCGAGGGCGCGAGCGTCTTGGAGAAGCTGTTGAGATAGATCGTGCGCTCCGGCGCGAGGGAGAAGAGCGTCTCCACCTGCCGGGTGCTCACCGCGAGCTCCGAGCCGTAGTCGTCCTCCACGAGCCAGGCGTCGCGCTCCCGCGCCCAGGCCGCGTATTCGTGCCGCCGCGCCGCCGTGGCGCTCACGCCGCTGGGGTAGCTCTGGTAGGGCGTCACATGCAGCACCGAGGCCGAGCTTTGCCGCAGCGCCGCGCCGTCCACGCCGTCGGAGGCCATCGGCAGCCCCTCGCAGCGCGCGCCGTTGACCTCATACACGCGGCGGATCGTCTCGTAGCAGGGCTCCTCGCGGGCATAGAGCCGCCCGCGCCCCAGCAGCTGGATCACCAGCGCGTAGAGATATTCCGCGCCGGAGCCGACGACGATCTGCTCCGGGGGCACCAGAATGCCGCGGCTGCGCGCGAGATAGGCGGCCAGCTCCACGCGCAGCTCGCCGCAGCCGCAGTTGGGCGAGCGCGTCAGGATGCGCTCGCCGTAGTCCGTGAGCACCCGGCGCATCGTGCGCGCCAGGGCGGGGAAGGGGAAGCCCTCGGCCGTGTCCGGCAGGCTCATTTCCTTCAGACTTGCCCGCGGCGCGCCCGCCGCCGCCCCGCCGAAGGCGGAGTAGAGCCCGCTGCGCTCCTTCGAGACGGCGTAGCCCTCGTCGATGAGCAGCGACAGGGCGTGCTCCACGGTGATGAGGCTCAGCCCCAGCTCGGAAGCAAGCTGCCGCTTGGACGGAAGTCTGCTTCCTCTCGGCAGCACGCCGCCGACGATATCCGCCTTGAGCTGGCGGTAGAGCTGCAGATAGGCGCTCTCGCCGCCGCGGTCGATCTGATACTTCATGCCCGGCCTCCCATCTGGTCTTATAAAAATCCTGCTTTCTGGTGCTGTTCATAAGTCCAGAAGCAGTATATAGTGGATCACAGAATAAGTCAAGGGAGATGGCGACATGGAAAAAATGCCGGTCAAAAAGCTGACGGTGACGGCGGTGCTGCTGGGCATGAACATCATCATGAGCAGCAGCGTGCTGAGCGTGCCGGTGCCGGGCGGGCACATGTACCTCAACGATGTGATCATCGTCATGGCCGCGCTGATCCTCGATCCCTTCTGCGCCTTTGTGGCGGGCGGCTTCGGGGCCTTTTTCGGCGACATGATCTTCTATCCCGCGCCGATGTTCGTTTCGCTCGTGACCCACGGGCTGCAGGCGGCGCTGATCTCGTATTTCGTGCGCCGCGTGCTGAAGGAAAAGCCCCTGTCCTCGGCGATCCTCGCCTCCGTGCTCGGCCTTGTCGTCACCGTGACGGGCTACACCCTCGGCCGCGCCTATCTGTACAGCACCCCGGCCTACGCGGTGATGAAGTTCCCGTTCCAGATCCTGCAGACCGCCGTGGGCTCGGCGATCGCGCTGGCGCTGTATTTCGGCACGCCGATCCGCAAAATTGCGCAGCGGGAGCTCCCCGACGCAAGATAATTCGGAATTCGGAGTTCGGAATTCGGAATGGAAACCGGGGGGAGAGCGCATACTTCTGTTGACAGGCGGGCGCGTCTCGGGTATAGTGAGGGCGAACGCTCATCAAAGGGGGAGAGACACATGGCAAACAAATATGCCGGCACCAAAACCGAAAAGAATCTCTGGGAGGCCTTTGCGGGCGAATCCCAGGCGAGGAACAAGTACACCTATTTTGCCTCCGCGGCGAAGAAGGAGGGCTACGAGCAGATCGCGGCCCTGTTCCTGAAGACGGCGGAGAACGAGAAGGAGCACGCCAAGCTCTGGTTCAAGGAGCTCGGCGAGCTGGGCAAGACCGCGCAGAATCTCGAGCACGCGGCCGAGGGCGAGAACTTCGAGTGGACGGACATGTATGAGCGCATGGCGAAGGAGGCCGAGGAAGAGGGCTTCCCGGAGCTCGCGGCCAAGTTTCGCGGCGTCGGCGCGATCGAGAAGCAGCACGAGGAGCGCTACCGCGCGCTGCTGAAGAACGTCGAGACCGCGCAGGTCTTTGAAAAGAGCGAGGTCAAGGTCTGGGAGTGCCGCAACTGCGGCCACATCGTGGTCGGCACAAAAGCCCCCGAGGTCTGCCCCGTCTGCAATCACCCGCAGGCCTACTTCGAGGTCCGGGAAGAAAACTACTGATTTCTGACGAAAAGGAAAAGGCTGTGAAAGCAACGCTTTCACAGCCTTTTTTCTAAAAACTAAAAACTAAACACTAAAAACTAAACACTCAGTTCGCCGCTTTCATCGACAGAAAGGCGTTGATGAAGCCGTCGAGGTCGCCGTCCATGACGGCGAAGATGTTGCCGGTCTCGTACTCGGTGCGCAGGTCCTTGACCAGCTGATAGGGCATGAAGACGTAGGAGCGGATCTGGCTGCCCCATTCGATCTTCATCTGCACGCCCTTGATGTCGCTGATCTTCTCAAGGTGCTCGCGCTCCTTGATCTCGGCCAGGCGCGCGCGGAGCATGTTCTTGCAGTTTTCGAGGTTCTGGAAGTGGCTGCGCTCGACCTGGCTGGACACCACGATGCCGGTGGGCTTGTGGATCAGACGCACGGCGGAGGAGGTCTTGTTGACCTTCTGGCCGCCCGCGCCGGAGGAGCGGTAGACCTGCATCTCGATGTCGTCGTCCCTGAGCTCGATCTCCGTGTCGTCGGCGGCGATCTCGGGCATGACCTCGACGGCGGCGAAGGAGGTGTGGCGGCGTCCGGCGGCGTCAAAGGGGCTGACGCGCACCAGGCGGTGCACGCCGTGCTCGCTCTTCAAAAAGCCGTAGGCGTTTTCGCCCTCGATCATGATGGTCGCGCTCTTGAGCCCGGCCTCGTCGCCGTCGAGATAGTCCATCACCTTCACCTTGTAGCCGTGGCGGTCGGCCCACATGTTGTACATGCGGTAGAGCATCGAGGCCCAGTCCTGCGCCTCGGTGCCGCCGGCGCCGGCGTGGAAGGTGAGGATGGCGTTGTTGCCGTCGTATTCGCCGGACAGGAGCGTGCTGAGCCGCATGGCCTCGGCCTTTTCGGTAAAGTCGGCAAACTCGCTCTGCAGCTCCTCGAGCATCGAGTCGTCGCCCTCCTCGAGCGCCATGTCGCAGAGCGTGTACATATCGTCCCAGGCGGCGCAGAGCTTCTGATAGCCCTCCACCTTGGCCTTGAGGGTTTTGAGCCTCTTCTGCACGCGCTGGGAGTTGGCCACGTCGTTCCAGAAGCCCTCACGCTCGCTGGCGGCCTCCAGCTCCTCGATCTCCTTCTGCGCCGCTTCGAGCTTGAGCGCCCCCCGCAGCACCTCCAGCGTGGGCTTTGCGGCGTTGAGCTTCCCTTTGTATTCTTCAAATTCAAGCATGGTGAATATCTCCTCGTGATTATACTAGTCTCCCATAAAACGCTATAAAAGCGTTTTATAGCGCCGAAGGCGCGTCGAAGACTGCATGAGACGTGTTTTGTGCCCTGAGGCACAAAACTGGCAGCGCGTTTTACGCGATGCCTTTCCAATAAAATGAAGCATTATATTGGAAAACAGTATTAGTCGATATATTATATACAAAAACTGCCGTCTTGTAAATGCGGAATTTTATCGGCTTTTTTTCGCGCCGAACCGGGCCTTTGGTCTTTTCTTTTGAGATGCTTTATGATATACTGAGTCCCGAAGTGTATCCTTTCCCATTATTTGATATCGGAGGAGAAAACAGAGATGATTGCACACGGCAAAGAGATCAAGGTTTTCACCGGCAATGCCAATCCCGAACTCGCCAAGGACATCTGCAGTCAGTTGTACATCAAGCTGGGCGATTCCAATGTCGGCCAGTTTGCCGACGGCGAGTGCTCTGTATCCGTTTACGAGCCTGTCCGCGGCAAGGACGTGTTCATCGTCCAGTCCACCTGCAACCATGTCAACGACAATCTCATGGAGCTGCTCATCATGATCGACGCCATGCGCCGCGCCTCCGCCGGCCGCATCACCGCCGTCATCCCGTATTTCGGCTATGCCCGGCAGGACCGCAAGGCCAAGAGCCGCGATCCCATCTCCGCCAAGCTCGTCGCCAACCTCATCACCGCCGCCGGGGCCGACCGCGTGCTGACCATGGACCTGCACGCCGCCCAGATCCAGGGCTTTTTCGACATCCCGGTGGACAATCTCATGGGCGCGCGCCTGTTTGCCAAGCACTATCTCAAGGTCTTCGGAAAGAATAACGAGGACGTGATGGTCGTCTCGCCCGACATGGGCAGCACGGCCCGCGCCCGCGCCTTCTCCATGAGCCTCGGCACCAACATGGCCATCGTGGACAAGCGCCGCGAGAAGGCCAACCAGTCCGAGGTCATGAACATCATCGGCAACGTCGAGGGCAAGACCTGCATCCTGCTCGACGACATCGTTGACACGGCCGGCTCCCTCTGCGGCGCGGCCAAGGCCATCAAGGAGATCGGCGGCGCGAAGGAGGTCTATGCCTGCGCGACCCACGGCGTCCTGTCCGGCCCCGCCTTCGAGCGCATCGAAAACAGCTGCATCAAGGAGCTGCTCCTGCTCGACACCATCCCCTATCCCGCCGACAAGCCCAGGGTGGAGAAGATCCACTATCTCTCCACGGCGTCCATCTTCGCCGAGGCCATCCGCCGCATCTACGAAGAGGTCTCCATCGCCAGCATCTTCGACACCTGATGGGCCTTTTTTCCCAACCGGGCGGCGTGCGCTGGCTCATTGTCTGCCTCGGCAATCCCGGGCCGCGCTATGAGGGCACGCGCCATAACGCCGGCTTCATGACGGCCGACGCCCTGGCCAAAAAGCTCGGGGTCAGCGTCAACCGCGCGCGCTTTCGCGCCCTGACGGCGACGGCCGAGATCGGCGGCGAGAAGGTGCTGCTGATGAAGCCCCAGACCTTCATGAACCTCTCGGGCGAGGCCGCGGCGCAGGCCGCGAAATTCTATCAGATCCCGCCGGAGCGGGTGCTCGTCGTCTCGGACGAGACGGCGCTGCCCATCGGAAAGCTCCGCGTGCGCAGCAAGGGCTCCGCGGGCGGGCACAACGGGCTCAAGAGCCTGATCGCCTGCCTCGGCTCGGATCAGTTCCCGCGCATCCGCCTCGGCGTCGGCGCGCCGCCGCACGAGGACTATGACCTGGCCGACTGGGTGCTCTCGTCCTTCAAAAACCAGGACGCGGAGGACATGGCCCGGGCAGCCGTTCGGGCCGCCGAGGCTGTGTTAAGCTACATCACCGAGGGCCCCGAGCGGACGATGAACAAGTTTAATTAAACCAAGCGATCAATATACAGTCAGATGCGGCCGGAAAGCGATCAGCGAGAGTCCTTCGATTGTGAAACAAAGCTTCGCATTTGACGAAAGAAAAAGGAGAGTGCCCATGAAAAAAACCTGTATTGCCATGCTGCTTGCGGGCGGGCAGGGCTCCCGTCTCTACGCGCTGACGCAGCAGGCGGCCAAGCCCAGCGTTCCCTTCGGCGGAAAGTACCGCATCATCGACTTTCCGCTCTCCAACTGCGCCAACTCCGGCATCGACACGGTCGGCGTTCTGACCCAGTACCGCCCCCTGCAGCTCAACAGCTACATCGGCAACGGCCAGCCCTGGGATCTGGACGTGACCGAGGGCGGCGTCTATATCCTGCCTCCCTACCTCGGCGCCAACGAGCAGGGCTCGTGGTTCACCGGCACGGCCAACGCGATCTTCCAGAACATGGCCTTTATCGAGCACTACAACCCCGAAAACGTCCTGATCCTCTCGGGCGACCACATCTACAAGATGAACTACGCCGAGATGCTGCGCGAGCACATCGAGAAGGACGCGGCCTGCACCATCTCGGTGCTCACCGTTTCGATGCAGGAGGCCACGCGCTTCGGCATCATGAACGTCGGCGAGGACGGCTACATCAACGACTTTGAGGAAAAGCCGAAGCAGCCGAAGAGCAATCTCGCCTCCATGGGCGTTTACATCTTCAACTGGCCCAAGCTGCGCCAGTATCTGATCGAGGACGAGGCCGACCCGAAGTCCAGCAAGGACTTCGGCAAGAACATCATCCCCAAGATGCTCGCCGCAGGCGAAAAGCTCTGGCCCTACCGCTTCCAGGGCTACTGGCGCGACGTCGGCACCATCACGAGCCTGTGGGACGCCAACATGGACATGCTCTCCACCACGCTCATCAACCTCTACGACCCCGACTGGCCCATCGCCAGCCGCAGCCCCATCTGCCCGCCGCACTACACCGGACCCAACGCGGAGATCGTCCACTCCATCGTCACCGAGGGCTGCGAGATCGACGGCCGGGTGGAAAATTCGGTCCTGTCCTCCTCCGTCCGCGTGGACAAGGGGGCGAAGGTGCTCTACAGCGTGCTGATGCCGGGCGCCGTCGTCGAGGAGGGCGCCACGGTGGAATACGCCATCATCGGTGAGAATACCGTCATCGGAAAGGGCGCCCACATCGGCGCCGAGCCGGACGGCAGCGAGAGCTGGGGCGTTGCGACCTGCGGCCCCGATCTGAACATCCGCCCGGGCGCCGAGGTGCCCGCCAACGCGATGATCTATACGAGCGAGGAGGTTTGAGCCATGCTGGATTTCCACGGAATCATTTTTGCCTACCGCGCGGCCCCCGCGCTCGGCGAGCTTGTCAGCCGCCGCACCGCCGCTTCTCTGCCCTTCTGCGGGCGCTACCGCCTCATTAACTTCCCCCTGTCCTCGATGATGAACGCCGGCATCCGCGACGTGGGCGTCATCATGCAGCGGGACTACCAGTCGCTGCTCGACCACCTCGGCAGCGGCAAGCCCTGGGACATGAGCCGCAAGTCCCGCGGCCTGCGCATCCTGCCTCCCTTCGGCCTGCCCGAGTACCACAAGGGCAACTACGCCGGCACGATGGAGGCTCTGATCGCCGTCAGCGCCTATATCCGCGACATCCCGCAGAAGCACGTCGTGCTGATGCTGGGCGATCTGGCCGCGAACATCGACCTGCAGCCCATCCTCGAGCAGCACCTGCGCTCCGGCGCTGCCATCACGGCCATCTGCGCCGACCACACGCCCTCCGGCGCCCGCCATCGCTTTGTCGTGGGCGAGGACGGCTTTGTCAGGGAGGCGCTCTATGACGTCAGGGAAGGCGCGGGCCTTGCCTCGCTCGAGGCCTATGTCATCGAGAAGGAGACCCTGCTGCACCTGATGGAGTACTGCAACGCCCACAACTACTACCGCTTCCACCGCGACGGCATCGGCCGCTTCCTCGCCGAGGGCGGCAAAATGGACGTCGCCGTGCACGAGGGCTATGCCGAGATCGCCCACAGCGTCGAGGACTACTACCGCGCCAGCCGCGACATGCTCGACCCTGAAAAGCGTCACCAGCTCTTCCCGGCCGACCGTCCCGTGCGCACGAAGAGCCACGAGGGCGTCAGCACCTACTACGGCGAGCACGCCGTCTCCCGCAACAGCCTCATCGCCGACAACTGCATCATCGAGGGCGAGGTGGAAAACTGCATCGTCTTCTCGGGCGTGCGCATCGGCGCGGGCGCGAAGCTGAAGGACTGCATCATCTTCCGCAACACCGTCGTCGGGGAAAACGCCTCCCTCGAGTGCGTCATCGCCGACAAGGACTGCAGCTTTGCTCCCGGCACCGAGCTGCGGGGCAGCGAGAAGCTGCCCATCGTCGTCGGCAAGGGCAAGACGATTTGAGCTTTTAGTGTTTAGTTTTTAGTTTTTAGTAAATTGGCCGGGGCTGCCGGAGCTTTCGGCAGCCCCGCCGGAGATTTCCATTCCATAAAGGAGAACATTCGTTTTTATGATCGGTCAGATTTCACGCGACGAGGTGCGCAGCGCCATTGAGGACAAGCTGTGCGCCCATTTCGGCGTCACCGGCGCCGCCGCCACCGACGACCAGATTTTCCAGGCGACCGCCATCGTGATCCGCGAGATCATGAGCCGCCTGCTGGTCGCGGAGGACCCCAAACGGCAGAATAAAGAAGTACATTACATGTCCATGGAGTTCCTCATGGGCCGCAGCCTCATGAAAAACGCCTTCAATCTGGGCATTTCCGAAGCCATTATCGGCGCGCTGTCTGACATGGGCCGCAGCGCAACGGATATTTTCGAGGCCGAGCCGGACGCGGGCCTCGGCAACGGCGGCCTGGGCCGTCTCGCCGCCTGCTATATGGACAGCCTCGCCACCCTCGGCATGGAGGCCACCGGCTATTCCCTCTGCTACGAGCTGGGCATCTTCAAGCAGAAGTTCCTCAATGGCAGGCAGACCGAGGTGGCGGACAACTGGCGCAGCTCGATGGAGAGCTGGCTCATCTCCCGCTATGAGGACGAGGTCGAGGTGCGCTTCGGCGGCCAGATCTCGCCCCGCTGGGACAATTCCGGCCACTATCACGCCGAGCACACCGGCTACACCGCCGTCACCGCCGTGCCGCGCGACATGCTCATCGCGGGCTACGACGGCAGGAGCGTCAACACGCTGCGCCTCTGGGAGGCGCACAGCCCGAACTCCCTCGACATGTACCTCTTCTCCGAGGGCGAGTATGTCAAGAGCATGGAGCAGCGCACGATGACCGAGGTCATCACCAAGGTGCTCTATCCCGCCGATGACCACATCGAGGGCAAGACCCTGCGCCTCAAGCAGCAGTATTTCTTCGTCTCCGCCAGCGCCCAGGACATCATGCGCAAGCACATCGCCAAGTGGGGCGACGTCCGGAATTTCGCCGAGCACCACGTCATCCAGATCAACGACACCCACCCGACCCTCATCATCCCCGAGCTCATGCGCCTGCTGATGGACGAGCACGGCCTCGGCTGGGACGAGAGCTGGGAGATCGTGCGCCACAGCGTGGCCTACACCAACCACACCGTCATGAGCGAGGCGCTGGAGAAGTGGCCGCAGGATCTGATCCAGAAGCTGCTGCCGCGCCTGTGGGAGATCCTGTGCGAGATCAACAAGCGCTGGGTCAACTTCCTCGTCTACAACTTCGGCCAGGGCGAGCGCGTGGGCCGCAACATGATCATCCGCGACGGGCAGGTGCACATGGCAAATCTGTGCCTGGCCGCCTGCTACAAGGTCAACGGCGTCTCCCGCCTGCACGGCGACATCATCAAGCGCGACCTCTTCGCCGACCTCAACTCCATCCGCCCCGACCGCTTCACCTATGTCACCAACGGCATCGACCACCGCCGCTGGCTCAGCCAGATCAACCCCGGCCTCCACGGCCTCATCTGCGAGCTGCTGGGCGACGACGGCTACATGATGGAGCCCGAGCGCCTGCAGGAGCTGCTGCCCTTTGCCTCCGACAAGGACGTGCTGCGCCGCGTGGAGGAGATCAAGGCGGAAAACAAGCGCCGCTTTGCCGCGTTTGCCCGCCGCAACGATTCCTTCACCCTCAACACCGAGGCCGTCATGGACGTGCAGGTCAAGCGTCTGCACGAGTATAAGCGCCAGCTGCTGTGCGCGATGCGCATCACGGCGCTGCAGATGCAGCTGCACGACGATCCGAACCGCGACTTCGTGCCCCGCACCTTCGTCTTCGGCGCCAAGTCCGCCGCCGGCTACAAGACCGCCAAGCGCATCATCGAGCTGCTGCTGAGCCTGGCCAACGACGTCAACAACGACCCGCTCTGCAAGGACAGGCTGCAGGTCTACTTCGTCGAAAACTACCGCGTCTCCGCCGCCGAGGCCATCGTGCCCGCCGCGCAGGTTTCCGAGCAGATCTCCACCGCCGGCAAGGAAGCCTCCGGCACCGGCTGCATGAAGCTGATGATGAACGGCGCCGTGACGATCGGCACGTTCGACGGCGCGAACGTCGAGATGTACGAGCGCCTGGGCGATGAAAATATGTTCCTCTTCGGCCTGCGCACCGAGGAGATCGAGGACCTGCGCCGCCGCGGCTACCGTCCGCTCGACATCTTCAACGGCGACCCCGAGCTGCAGCGCATCTTCAAGCGCTTCCGCGAGGGCTTTGCCGACGGCAAGAGTTATTCCGACCTGGTCTCGATGCTCAACTACGGCGGCGACCAGTACATGCTGATCGCGGACTACCACTCCTACGCCGACTGCCAGAGCCGTCTGTACGAGCGCATCCGCAGCCGCGACGAGCTGTCCCGCCTCGCGCTGGTCAACACCGCGCAGAGCGGCTTCTTCGCCGCCGACCGCGCGATCCGCGAGTACGCGAACAATATATGGATGCTCTGAATCCATCCGTCGTCACAGTGATCGGCGGGGCCAACACCGATATCGGCGGCGGCCCCGCCGCTTCCCTGCGCCTGCATGACTCCAACCCCGGGCGCATCGAGCTGCGTCCCGGCGGCGTCGGGCGGAACATCGCCCACAACCTCCGGCTGCTGGGGCTGCCGGTGCGGCTGATCGCCGCCGTCGGAGACGATCTGCTCGGCGCGGGGCTGAAGGCCGGCTGCGAAGCCCTCGGGATGGACGTCAGCCGGATGCTCACGCTGCCCGGCGAGAGATCCTCGAGCTATCTCTACGTGACGGACGCGGAAGGGGAGATGCACGTCGGCATCGCCGACATGGACATCGTCGAGCGCATCACGCCGGAGCATCTGCGGCCGCTGCTGGGGGAGCTCAACGCCTCCGCCGCCGTCGTCGCGGACGCGAATCTCAGCGCCGAAACGCTGGATTTCCTCGCCGAAAGCTGCACCGCGCCCCTCTATGCCGACCCGGTCAGCACGGCCAAGGCCCCGCGCATGAAAAAGCTCCTGCCGCGCCTTGCGGCCTTCAAGCCCAACGCCCTCGAGGCCTCGCTCCTGACCGGGGAGGAGGACCCGGAGCGCGCCGCCCGGGCGCTCCTGCGCCTCGGGATGAAGCGCGTCTTCGTCAGCCTCGGCGCGCAGGGTCTGATCGCCGCCGAGGGAGATGCGCTGCTGCGCCTGTCCTGCCTGCCCGGGCCCGTCGTCAACACCACCGGCGCGGGCGACGCGGCGATGGCCGCGGTCGTCTGGGCGGGGCTGCGCGGTCTCGATCTGCGCTCTGCCGCCCTGGCCGCCCTCTCCGCCGGCGCCCAGACCTGCGCCGTGCGCGAGACGGTGAATCCGCGTTTGAAGCTGTGAAATAAAAAATGCCTGTCATCCTGAGCGGAGCGCAGCGGAGTCGAAGGATCTTAAGATTCTTCGTCGCTGCTGCTCCTCAGAATGACAGGCTTTTTTTGCTTATTTTTCTCTCTTCTTCAGCTTATGCCTCACGCCGTCCGGCGTCTGGATGACGGTGTTTTCCAGCACGGCGATGGTGCTCTCGCGCCAGGCGGCGATATATTCCTTCCGCAGCGCGTCGCGCTCGGAAAGCTCCTCCGTGGTCAGCGGGCGCTCCTTGGCCAGCCGCGCCAGCTCGTTGATGCGGTCGATCTTGCTCTGCTCCATGTTGTCCTGACTCCTGACTCCTAACTCCTGACTCCTAACTCCTGACTCCTCACTCGATTGTCCCCAGCTCGTCGAGGTTGAGCTCGAAGGCGGGGATGAAATGCTCGATGAAGTACGCAACCTCGGGAAGCTTCGACGCCTCCAGCGCCGCGAGGGTCTGCTTCTCGGCGGAGAGGAATTCGTTGTTGCCGGCCTTGCGCTCCTCGATGCACTTGATGTAGGCCGAGAGCTTGTCGGCGGCCTTGACGAGATCGTGCAGCCTTTCCTGCGTCTCGCCGGTCAGCAGCTCCTCATAGGCCGGGCGCAGCGCGGCGGGCAGGGTCGCGAGGAGCTTTTCACAGGCCAGCTGCTCCACCTGCCTGTAAGCGCCGCGGATGTCCGCGCTGTGGTACTTGATCGGCGTCGGCAGGTCGCCGGTGAGGATCTCGCTGCTGTCGTGGTAGAGCGCCACGGCCGCGGCCTCGTTCGGGTCGCAGGGCACGCCGAAGATGTCGCGCCGGATGACCCCCAGCGCGTGGGCGATCACCGCCACCATGTGGCTGTGCTCCTGAATGTTTTCGGGCAGGGAATTGCGCATCAGGCTCCAGCGGCCGATATAGCGCATCCGGGAGATATAGGCGAAAAAGTTGTCGCTCATGCTTCGTGAACCTTTCTGTAATGTTCCGTCATTGTAGCACGGCGGGGAAAAAAATGCAACAAGCCCCGGAAAACTGCACAAATACAGTTGCATTTTTTCGTATGGAATGATAAAATTCTTTTTTGTCTGAATCGCAGTAAGGAGCAGAAAAAACGATGGATAAACTCAGAAATATTGCAATCATTGCCCATGTCGACCATGGCAAGACCACGCTGGTGGACGAGATGCTCAAGCAGTCCGGCGTCTACCGCGACAATCAGGAGGTCGTCGACCGCGTCATGGACTCGAACGACCTCGAGCGCGAGCGCGGCATCACGATCATGGCCAAGAACACCGCCGTCTGGTACGGAGACACCAAGATCAACATCGTCGACACCCCGGGTCACGCCGATTTCGGCGGCGAGGTGGAGCGCATTTTGAAAATGGTCAACGGCGTCATATTGCTGGTGGACGCCGCCGAGGGCCCGATGCCCCAGACCCGCTTCGTGCTCAGCCGCGCGCTGGAGCTCGGTCACCGGGTCATCGTCGTCATCAACAAGATCGACCGCCCCGACCAGCGCATCCACGAGGTCGTGGACGAGGTGCTGGAGCTGCTGATGGACCTCGACGCCACCGACGAGCAGCTCGACTCCCCAATGCTCTTCTGCTCGGGCCGCAACGGCACCGCGAGCTATTCGCCCGAGGTCGTCGGCACTGACTTAAAGCCTCTTTTCGAGACGATCCTCGAGTATATCCCCGCGCCGGAGATGGACGAGGACGCGCCCTTCCAGATGCTCGTGAGCAGCATTGATTATAATGAATATGTCGGCCGCATCGCCATCGGCCGCATCGAGCGCGGCGTCATCCGCCAGAACCAGGAGATCGAGGTCTGCAACTACCACAGCCCCGACGCTCCCACGATGAAGGCCAAGGCCGTGAGCCTCTATCAGTTCGACGGGCTCAATCGCGTGCCCGTCACCGAGGCCTCCGCCGGCAACATCATCGCCATGAGCGGCATCGGCGACATCACGATCGGCGACACGATCTGCGCCCGCGGCTTTGCCGAGCCCCTGGCCTTCGTCAAGATCGGCGCGCCGACGATGGAGATGACCTTCTCCGTCAACGACAGTCCCTTTGCCGGGCAGGAGGGCAAATTCGTCACCTCCCGCCAGATCCGCGAGCGGCTGATGCGCGAAACGCTCAAGGACGTGTCCCTGCGCGTCAGCGACGTGGAGAACAGCACCGACAGCTTCCGTGTGGCCGGGCGCGGCGAGATGAGCCTCTCGATCCTGATCGAGACGATGCGCCGCGAGGGCTATGAGTTCCAGGTCTCGCCCCCGCGCGTGCTCTACCAGGAGATCGACGGCAAGCTCTGCGAGCCGATGGAGCGCGTGGTCGTGGACGTGCCCTCCGATTCGATGGGCTCCGTGATGGAAAAGCTCGGCCAGCGCAAGGGCGAATTCATCGAGATGACCCCGGTCGGCAGCCGCATCAAGCTGGAGTTCCTGGTGCCGTCCCGCGGCCTCTTCGGCTACCGCAACGAATTTCTCACCGACACCCGCGGCGAGGGCATCCTCGCCTCCGTGTTCGAGCGCTACGAGCCCTTCCGCGGCGACATCGCCCGCCGCAGCACCGGCTCTCTGATCGCCTTCGAGACCGGCGAGGCCGTGGCCTACGGGCTCTGGAACGCGCAGGACCGCGGCGCCCTGTTCATCACCCCCGGCACCAAGGTCTACGCGGGCATGATCGTCGGCGTCTCCCCGAAGTCGGACGACATCCCGGTGAACGTCTGCCGCACCAAGCACCTCACCAACACCCGCGCCTCCGGCTCGGACGAGGCCCTGCGCCTCATCCCGCCGCGCCAGATGAGCCTCGAGCAGTGCCTCGAGTTCCTGGCCGACGACGAGCTGCTGGAGGTCACCCCGAAGAATCTCCGCCTGCGCAAGAGCATCCTCGACCACAGCCTGCGCATGAAGACCCTGATGCGCAACCGCTGACAGAGAAAGAACATCGGAACAAGGGGAGAGACGCCATGAAAAAGCTGCTCTGGAGCCTGGGACTGGCGGCGGCGCTCGCGCTGTCCGTCATGCTGTGGATCGTACTGAGCGACCGTTCCGTCGCGGAGCTTGAGCTGCCGGAAAGCAGCGCGGAGATCACGGAGAGCCTGCCGACCTTCAGCCGGCAGGAGCTGGAGATCCGGCTGCTGGGCGGGAGCGAGCTCACGCTGGAATGCGGCGCGGACTTTGCCGATCCCGGCGCGGAGGCCTGGCTCATCGAGGCCGACGGCACGCGCGTGCCGCTGGAGATTCAGGTCTCTCCCGTCCCGGACACCGCAAAGCCCGGCACGCAGGAGATCGTTTACAGCGCCGTGCGCGGCGGGGAGACGCTGGGCAGCGTCAGCCGCAGCGTCATCGTGCTGGACGTCGAGCCCCCGGTCATCACGCTTCTCGGCGAGCCGGGCGAGCGGGATTATACCGCCTCCGACGATGTCGACGGCGACCTGACCGACCGTGTGCAGCGCACCGAGGAGGCCGACCGCTTCGTCTATACGGTCAGTGATTCCGCCGGCAACGAGGCCCGCGCCGAGCGCCTCAAGGCCCCGGTGCTGCGCTTTGCCGAGGGAGAGCACAACACGCAGATCCCCGCGGACTATTGCGTTCGCGATCCCTGGCTCATCGCGCAGGACATGTACGGCCGCGATCTCACGGACCGCGTGGAGATCACCGGCGTCGACACCCCCTGGCGTCCCGGCACGTATCAGGCCACGTACCGCCTGACCGACGACTTCGGCCGGAGCGTCAGCGTCGAGCGGACGGTGGAGATCGTCCCGGCGGAGCTTCCCGAGACCGTGCGGCAGGAGAAGGTCATCTATCTGACCTTTGACGACGGCCCGGCCGAGGAGACCGAGGCGCTGCTGGACATGCTCGCCAAGTACGATGCGAAGGTGACCTTCTTCGTCACCAACACCGATCCGCGCTGCGTCGACATGATCGGCCGCGCCGCCCGCGAGGGCCACAGCATCGGCGTGCACGGCTATGTGCACGACGCGAGCAAGCTCTATGCCAGCGAGGAAGCCTACTTCGATTATTTCGACAAGCTGGAGGAGCTGATCTACGAGCAGACCGGGGAATACACCCGCATCGTGCGCTTCATCGGCGGCAGCTCCAACACCGCCAGCATGAACATCTGCCCCGGCATCATGACGAAGCTTGCCGAGGATCTGACCGTCATGGGCTACCGCTATTACGACTGGAACATCGAGCCGGAGACCTGGGCGCAGGATGTCACGGAAGCAGCGCGCAACATCACGGGCAACGTCTACGCCATGAACGAGGAGGGCGTCACCGTGCCGATCTCCCTGCAGCACGACACCGGCGGCTGGGCCCGCTTTATCGCGGAGATCGTCATCCAGTGGGGCATCGAAAACGGCTACACCTTCCAGGGCATCGACCTCACCACCCCCGAGGTGCACCATTTCATCAGAAACTGAACGTTTTTTCCTTCCGAATTCCTCCTTCCGAATTCCGAATTCGTTATTGACATCCCGCCCTTTCCGTGCTAATATGCCACATAGCGCCCGCGCGCTGCGATACGGGGTCATGCCGCCGATGCGGCGTCCTTTCCGCCCTGTTTCCCGGCCGCTGGGTATAGAATTTCACTGAAAGGGGCAATATCACCATGATCACCAAGGAAAAGAAGACCGGCGTTATCGAGGCCAATGCCGTCCACGCGGGCGACACCGGCTCTCCCGAGGTTCAGGTCGCCATCTGGACCGAGCGTATCCGCGAGCTCACCGAGCACCTCAAGCAGCATCCCAACGACGACCACAGCCGTCTGGGCATGTACCAGCTCGTCGGCAAGCGCCGCCGCATGCTGGACTATCTGGCGAAGAAGGACATCGAGCGTTACCGCGCGATCATCGCCAAGCTGAACATCCGCAAGTAATTGCGGCACTTCGGCATCTGAAGCGTATGAAGGTTTGACACAGGGAGACAAGTGAATACTGTCTCCCTGTGTTTTTTTACACCGAAAACACACCGGCCGGTCAGTATTTGAAACAGCGCCCGCGAGGGCGGACTATGTTTCAAGTGCTGAAGGGCCGGGAACAAAAAGAAAGGAACAGACACATGATCATCACCAACAAGCAGTTCCCGAACTACCGCAAGTATGAAATGATGTACGAGGGCCGCCCCCTGTCCATGGAAGTGGGCAAGATGGCCGAGCTCTGCAACGCCGCCGTTCTGGTCCGCTACGGCGAGACCACCGTCCTCGTCACCTGCACCGCCTCCGCCCGTCCGAAGGACGGCATCGACTATTTCCCTCTCGCCGTCGACTTCAACGAGAAGCTCTACGCCGTCGG
>ODAJ012153217.1_pt1 | contig 16790 bp, 13 predicted proteins | sample 1539241 | NCBI WGS metagenome assembly ODAJ01 (sample SAMN02144231, study PRJEB22623) | gut metagenome | biome: sheep rumen | host: Ovis aries | place: New Zealand
TTTTCTTGGTTCATCTTTTTTTAGCCCCCTAAACAGGGGGTCGGGGGTCTTCCTCCCCCTAAACAGGGGGATTAGAGGGGGTCTCGAATCTTGCACCGTCGTCGGGACGGACCCAAAATATCTGGAATGTCTTCTCATACTCAGGGAACTGCTCCAGATACTTCTCTGTCAGTACCTTCTGAATCTCCTCCTTATATGCAGGATCAACAAGGGCGATACAAGCACCTTTGAATCCAGCACCCGAGAAGCGACCACCATAGACACCTGGTAGCTGCCGCATTATCTCGTAGATGGCAATCAGCTCCGGTGAACCACACTCATAGTTGTGAATGCTACTCTCACAGGAGTCGAACGACAGTTTTCCAAACAGTTTCAGATTCCCCGTTTCCCATGCCGTCACACCCTGACGCACACGGCGGTACTCACTATAGAAGTGTTCCGCACGCCGGGCAAACCTCGCTGGCATAGCAATACGAGTCTTGTCATAGGTTGCCTTGGGAATATCCCGCAGGAACGTCTTATCGAACGTCTTCAGCGGCTGATCAGTATAGGCAAGCATATTCCATGCAGCGGTCTTACACTCATACACACGGAGGTTATAATCTGAGTTCACCAACGAGCGAGTCAGCCCAGAGAAAAAGATGCCAATCTCGAAAGGCAGAGACCCTCCTATATCCTCCCTGTTTAGGGAGGACTTCTTCTCTCCCCCTAAACAGGGGGAGCCAGAGGGGGTCTGACCACCAAAAGGAATCAGCCTATACTCATTCGTATCACAATCTAAGAACAGAAGCTGATTCTTCTTGCCCAGTGCAATACATGCCTGGTCGAGCAAACCATTGTTCAGTCCGATATATTCCCGTTCAGCTTCCGAAGCAATCTTCACCACCTCAAACGGCTGCAACGTAATATCATTCGCCTTCGCAAACGCCATCACATACGCTATCAAAACAGCAGCTGACGATGACAGACCACCCACAGGCAGCGACCCCTGGATGACGCCAGTGATACCCCGCTTCAACTCAAATCGCTTCCACAGCGCATACTTAGCACCCCGTGCATAGTCACCCCAATGATGCTCCTTCACCTGACTCGGTGCATCAATGTCAAAATCCACCGTTCCTTCGAACGTCCTCGACTCCAGATGCACATGATTCTCCGAATATTCTCCCCCTAAACAGGGGGAGCCAGAGGGGGTCCACCACAAATCCACTCCCTTGTCAATCGCAAATCCCGTCACCAGACCATGCTGATGATCCACATGCGCCCCAAGGGGACATACCCGATATGGGCTAAAAATATGATACTGATATTTTTCCATCTTTCTATTATTTTAACGTAAACTGTTAACATCCTTTACCAGATTTTATCAAGCAAATAATTAACAATTAAATAAGCCCTTTGCTGAATATCTGCCATGATCTTGTATGTTTTAATAAAATTTGCTGGGAAATTATATTGATCAATCACCTGGGGATTGGATACCAATTGTAGGAACTCATTTCCGAAAACATCCTCAGCATCATACCTAAAAGCAATACCACTTAACGGATAGCCATCCTCCGAGCGATAATTCTTTGGTAAAACAACCAATTCGTTATTCCGAGGCTCTAGGTAAACAAGTTTAATGTTGTTGGTAGATTTATAGTAAACATTAAAACTTGAATCCTGTAATTTCTTAAGATATAGGTTAATCCTATACTGGAAATAACGCAAAAAATTAAATTGCAAGATATTAATTGGCACATCAGCTTTAGGCTCATAAGTCGACTTTAACAAAAACTCATCTAAAATCCTTTCGAGAGACCTTACATTACATCCTCTAACATTTTGAATAAGCTGATACAAAAACCCTCTGATTGATGACTGACCAGTAGACTGACTATTTAAAATTCTTCTCACAACAAAGCAATCCATGTATTCTGCTATAAGCTTGATCTTGGATTCTATGACGGAGTCCGTATCGGTCTGGCTAATAGCAGCCAAATAAAGAGGGTATGATAAAGATGATGCTAAAGAGTATGGCTGACAAGTCCTAATAATCTCCAAAGGTGCGACAAATTCATTTTCAGCTCTTCGTATTTTAGTAAATACACTAATATAGAACCTCATTTCATTCGAAACAAAATTCAAAACATCCTTGTCAGTTTTTATAGAGAACACACCATAATTACTTTTTACCCAACGATGAAACCCTGCACCAATTGTTTCAAAATCACTATTTTTCTCACTATATGTTAAGTATTTACCTCTAAGCCAAGCTCTGAAAAATTCACTTTCAGACTCCTTATCTACTTGGTTAAGCAGGTGAATGTTTTGTATCCATTCATCATTACATTTCTCTCTCTGCTCAACGTTTCGTACCTTCGAAAGGATAAAGCTCTTCATCATTTCTACTGATGTCAAGTTTAGTCCCCTGTCATTCATTGTCTCGAAGATGGTATAAGCGTTCTCGTCCGAGTAGGATAATATTTCAACAAATGTCAGTTTCTCTTTGAGCCAACAAGTAAACACGGGAATTATCTCCTCTCTTCTCAATCTTTCAGGGAAAAGCTCTTGAAGCTCAAAATATCTGTCAAATAAGTTCTGCTCGGATATGCTCAACTCCCCGTCACCATATGCATCACCTTTAAACAGGCAATCCATCACCTTTTCTCTATCTGCAATTTGAAGGTTATATGACTCTTTTCCGAATTTTCTCTGAAATACCAACGACTTCAGTTCATCCCTTGTAATCTCCCAGTTGTTCATTAAGAAAATCAGCAACAAAGTTAAAGAAGTCAGACGTTGCTGACCGTCTATCAGGGAACAACTGTTTCCTTTCTGATATACTATATACGGACCAAGAAAATATGGCTTATAAGAAATCACATTCTCTTCTGTATCTCCATCTTTATAGGATTCAAAGAAGCAAAAATCCAAATCATATAGCAACTGTTCCATATGCTGTTTCTGCCACTTATACTCCCTTTGGAAATAATCAATCTTGTACCTTTGACTTAAAACCTGAGCCAGCGTTCTGCCTTCACCTTCAATTTTATATAATATTTCCTTATCCATATTAATATAGTTCTTTAGTTATCAATGTCAGCATATTATAGGCATATTCATATATTTGTAGAGTCTTAGGTGTTACATCAATTTCTGCATGCACTGCTTTACAACGAAGCTCGTAAAGGACGTGCATAATTGACGCAGAAATGGCATCTTTGTCATTACAGAATTTAGATTTTCCGATTTTGATACACCCACCTTTAACATCTTTCACATCCTTAATCACTATTGGGTTTATCGAGTTAAACAACTCCTTCAAGAGTTTCTTTTGCTTGGTATTATATGACCTCATTCTAGCAATTTTGGCTGAAAAATCACCCAGATTCCATTCAGAACAGTTATAGATTACGCTCACAGCATGACTTCTCAAATCCTCTGCTATTACTTCAACACTCTTAGACGGTTTACCTTGTGTATTGTTTTTCTGATATCGGACTACCTTAAACTGCATTCCTCCCTCTCGGTTCATTGCATCGAATGTTGTAGTATTAGGGCGCAATTCTATCAGTCCGAAATAAATTGGATTTGAGGCATCTGGAGCTGGTACATCTCTATTCTTTAGCAGGTCCTCTAATAGATTAAACTGATTTTGAAAAAATATGCAATCAAAATTACTTGTCGTTTTTTGAATTAGTTGCTTTATTCTGCTGTATAAGGCATTCCCCGTATTATCCTTGAAATACTGAAAACTGCTTCTATCATCTAACTGGCCAGTAACAGACATATACCACGCATTAAATGGTATCCACCGATTGATATACATCAGCGGATAGCTTGGTTCCGTCAAGGATTTCCAAGATTGGATACAATTATTTATGTTTCTCTGTGGCATATTGATTTTTTCATTATGATTACAAGACCGTTCAATGATGAATCTTTTTACAAATATCAATCCTTTCTGTCAGTATGTTCGATTTGTACTGGTTTACACCCACTACAGAACAATAGCTACCTGCTATTCCCATCACATCACTTGAAGGATGGTTATACCTGTTAGGACTACCAAAACATGCAAAGGATACTCGCAAGCTCCTGAGCCAATTAAGCAAATCGATATTGAAATTCTCTTTAGAACCATGATGGGGCAGTTGTAACAGCCCAACATTTCTTTCTCTGCCATCAAGCCTTTTCTTAAGGCAGTGTAATGTGTCGTAATGCAAGAAATCGGCATCACCACAATATAACCCTCCGTCTATTCTGTAATTATTGCAGTCTTCAAGACAGTATCCATACCGACAGCAGAAATCATTGTGACATTTTATCCTATTAAAAATTGAGAATGACTCATATTGATATCTGTCGGCCTGTTCTGACAGCATACACATAGAGTATTCATTACCGCCCTTAAATACTTTACTGTACACTGCTTGCAAATCCTTTCTCACAACTGGTAGGATATATGGATTATGCATATCCTCAATCGTCAATTTTCTACCTTTGTAGTTGATATTCTGAATCCCGGCTTTCAACGTATCAATATTTCTCTTTAATAAGGGATTTACAACAATAAAATGCCACAACGCGAAATCCTTATTATCAATAACTATAGGACTAAGACCATTAATGACTCCATTTACCAAACCATCTATTGCCGTATTTTCATTTGAAACAGTACCTTCACCATTTTCACCAATCGGAGCTACTTGGACAAGATTTGCATCGCCAACAGCAGCTCGAATATTTGAAATGAGAGCCACATTAACGTCGTCTGTCGTCAAATAGTTCTCTAAGATGTAGAACCACTCATAATCGTCTATCTGAGGTAATACCACATGCCTAATACGATACTTCTTTGCGAGTAGCTGTACACCATTTACATGATCTGCATGAAAATGAGAAAGGAAGAGAATATCTATTGTGGAATCATTTGTGGGTGACGAGGAACCTGTCCCCCTGTCATGATTTACATTTTATCTATTACTAGTACGCTTTCCCGTAATTTGGATATCTTTTTACTCTGTTGCGGGCTGGGCTTTAAGTCACGTGCTTTCCTTATTTCTCTCACTGTGAAACCCGCCTCCGTTGCAATGTCTGCAATGATATAGTCAACAGGAATCTCTACTCCGAAATAAGCAGAATTAGCAACATTAAAATATATTGTTCCACCAGTTCTTACCTTCCTGTAAAACTTTTCAAATAAGTTTTGCATATCATCAAAATAACCACATATCATATTCAATATGTCGGTATTCCATGTCGAAGCCTTACTGCTTTTCATTTGAGTAAGACAATCTCTTAGTCTGGCGTTCTCAATGGGTTCAATATCGGAATATTTTACCTGTACATGAGAGCGTATCGTACAACCTCGCAGTTTGCGAAGATCCTCATGGCTATTTACAAGTTGAAGCACCTTTAGCTCCAGCATGTAAATATCCGTATAGTCGCGTGAGTTCAAATATGGAGGCGACGTGATAATCAGGTCTACTTTACCATCAGGAACCAGATCTATACGTTCCCTAACATCTCCAAGATAACAGATTTCAGAATTCTGGACTAATGGTGTCTGCTTAGAAATAATTCGGATGTCTTCTGCAAAAACTGAATTCAAACGGTCGAGAAAGAAATCATGGATATCCTTCTTAGACAAGATTCTTGTTTCCCATCCTTTGCTATAAGATAGACATTTCCCGTTTCTAAACATATTGCTCGACTTCATAATTATTGAAGCCAAAGCAATCTTAAAAAGATTCTGGTAGTGTTTGTCATCTATAGAAGTACGTATCGCATTGCGTATTTCCAGAATACCATCAATCGCATTATCATGAAAATTCCATTTCTTCTTTCTCCCGGAATTCACCACTGTATCACCAAACGGTAACGGCTCAATGTCTCGGATGTTATTAGAGCTTCGTGACAATTTTTTTGAAACAAGTCCAACATAACGCATAAAAGATTCTTCATCGTATGTCCGTTCCATTTTAGCCTGTGCCAACAGATGCATAAAAGGACTCACATCAAACGAATAACATTGTATATCATGGTTTTGCATCTCCACTGGTGTGGTTCCGCTCCCACAAAAAGGCTCCAGTACGCACTGTGGCTTTTGTGGCTGTTCGTCCAAAATTGACTCTATAAACTCTTTAGAATAACCTTCCACGAAAGGATACCACCTGTGAACAAAAACATTCTTGTTCTTGTCGAATACCATAATGGAATGGTACTTTTGTGTATAGTCCGTTATAGTGTATTCCATTATAATACTATCTGGGAGTTGTATTTTTTACTCTAAAATCGTTTATCTTTTTAAATCTGTAGAAGAATGGCTTTAAATCCTCCTCCAAAACATTTACGCTAATCATCTGGTCATAATCAGTCGTAATATCATTTAATCGGGCATCAAACACAACCAAATAACCGTTTTTTATATTTGCATGTTCATCACTCTTTTGCTTAATGTAACCAACAGTCTGGTTTACCCATTCAGCTACTTTATGAGGGGTTGGGGAAAACTCAGTTCCAAAACCTTTGTCATCAGCTGAAATGCTCTTCCCAATCCATTTTATTTCAAGCAAATAGATTCCCGTTCCAAAATTATCCATTACACTGATATCGAGTCGATTTTCATCATCCTGAAAATCTTCTCTATTGATGATTGCCTGCATCTCACTCTTTAAATAGAAATACAAGTCATCACGAAACCTTGATTCGGGCTTATTAAATAGAAGGTAGCCATTCTCCTTCTTGAAAGATTTTTCATCTTTTTTTGCTATTTTAAGACTTTCATAGAGTATATTTAGCATCGACTTCGTTATGAAAAATTTCTCATAAGTATCTCTTTGTCTTAGATGTACTCTATAATCTTCAAGAACATTTTCAAGTTCATTTGCTTTTTTCTTTTTTATATAGGAATCCGCCTCCTCTTTTGTATAGAATATGTTGTTGCCGCCATCGATTCCTCCAACAAAATAGTTCACGTCTTGTCCGCTTGTAAACAGGAATATTACTATTCTATTCTTGGACAACTCTGTATAATAACGTCTGACTTCATTATTATTATGCGATGGTACACTATCGTCATTACTTAATATGCTGAAATCTTGTCCGATTTCAACATGATAATGTTTAATGAAAACAGGCTCTTTAAATAGAGCTGCAACCTTCTCATCCATATCTTCTGGAAGTCTGAGGAAGTCCGTCTCGCTTATTGTGAGACAATGATAATCATTGACTCTGTAGTTATCAGATGCAGCCTTTAGTAAATTACGCAATAGAAGAAAGTTTGGAGAGTCTATAATTGTATTAGAAAGACGTTCTCCTATTTCATTGCTCTTTTGCTTTAGTTGGCTTTTAAATTCTTCGCCCCCAAAATCATAATTCATAGACTAACTCCCTATTATTTGACCAAAGACATAATCAAAATACAAATCAATATATTTTTTATCATCAACTTGATTGCTTATATTGATTGTCTCCTCAAATGCCTGTTTGAAACTTTGCAACTTCTTTACAGTCTCGCTCTCAATCGACATGTCAAGTTCTTTTGTGCTGTTCGATTTAATTGCATCATCAAAAGTAGGGTCGTTAATCACAAAACCAAATATTCGTTCTTCACCATATTTCCCTAATAACAATAACACCGATCGGATCCATTCTTTTTTATTCTTATCTACCATATCCAGGAGTTCTTCTCCCCGCACAAAAGAAATAAGACCTTCTTTTTCAGAAATCTCCCCATGGCTGAGTAAGGCGATTATGCTATTCGCTATAAGCTCGGAATAGGGACCATTCATGTAAGCAGAAAAGTGCAAGTATCCAAACATGGGATTCTCGTTACCATGTATAAATGTATATAGTACCTTGGAAAGATATAATATACGCTGAAACGAGGGTTCTACGATGCTATTCCATCCCATCTCCTTTGCATAATAGGAAACAGAAAGAACATCCTCATTGGTATGGGCAAGTTTGACATCCATTATCTTATTCTGTTTTTATACTGTTTTTTATATCATTATATATTTTGAGCATCCTATCATTGGTGCTTTGTATAACTGACTTTTTTGCTATATCGGGCAATCCTATTAAGCCCACAAGACCTCGCATGTTTTCTATTAGGAAATTCACAAATGAGCTATTATTCAAATTTGACGTTATTATAATAGAATTAGGACGGTCTAAAAATTTCATGAAAACACGAGCCGCATTCTGTTCATACGAAATATCCAAACTGCTATCTGGTGTCTCAACGATATAGAATGCTGGTGTTGTATAAAAGAATGATAATATACTCATTCTGAAGGAGTGATCAATAAAAAAACGCTGAGACTCGGACAATTCCTCCTCATAATAGCGGGTTATGCCATCTATTACAGGATAAAACCGACGTGTATCTCCCGAAACACTCTTATCAAAGGTAAGTTGACAAGATACCCCAAGATACTTTTCCGCATAAGAGGAGAATAGTTCCGAAAAACGTTTAACGTTGTTTTTAATCACATGTTCTATTTGCTTTGAATAACTTTCAGCCTTATTTTTTTCTTCTTCGCTCAATTTTTGATATTTTTCCTTTTCTAAAGAAAGCCGGTTGATTTCTGCCACAAATGGCTGTACGTCGCTATTCTGAGCACTTTCTTTAGAATTAGCATATTCCAAGTTTCTTAAATAAGTCGATTGTTTTCTCTTTTCAACATCATACTTGCGAAATTGTGCATCGAGTTCTTTTAACTCACACTCTAGCGTATGAATTTCATTTTTTTTATTTGCAATGAGAGTATACAACTGAGCAGAACAATCCAATACCGATTTGTACGCTTCATTCAGTTCCTTATCATCATTTGAATCCATCTCTTTTTCACAAACAAAGCAGGAGCCTGGAGCTGAATTGACCCGTTCAGTGAGTGTTGTATCTTCACGACTGCACATTGGGCAAATATGATTAACTCTAATATTTTGCTCAAATATATGATACATAGGATGTAAGCCTTCCCACATCTTTGAAATTCTCAAATCCTCAATTCTAGCCTTCTCTCTTTCAATTTCTGAAACTTCCGCACCAGCCTTGTTGATGTCGTTTTGCAAAATATTGATTCTGCTTTCAATTGTTGTCCTTTTATTTTGCACCTCATCAAGCTTTGCATTTAAAATTTCTATATTATCCTTGATCTTTAGCAACTCCAATGGCGAGTCGGGCTGATCCTTTTTCGAGTGTATCCCGGATAACACATTATTAATTGCACGCATATCCTCAGAGCGATGACGCGAGATACTGTTGTAATACTTTGCTTGTCTTTCTGCTTCTTGGCGCTGTTTATCCAAAATAGGATCATTAAAGTATTTATTGAAAAGCTCGGTTTGCACATCAGGTGATACTGAGTCATCATTCCAAAGAATAGTTTTATGATCCTCACCAAAAAACAATACATTGTTAACAAAGAATATCAGGTCATCAAATGACAACTTTGAATACTTTTCTACTTCCTCCTCATACTTGAAAAGAAGAGTATTCTTTTTTTCTTCTATGGATAATTGTTCGTATTTGTTTTGATTGACTATATCTCCACTAATAACCTTATTATTAATTTTCAGGTTCATAATGGTTATATCTTTCAATCCTCGTTCAACATCAAATACAGTCCCATTCAACTTAAAAGACAATCTAACCGCGGGATTGCCGTCAACGAGAATAGAAGGATCCATTCTACTACTATAGTATTTATCCGGATATTGTATTCTCTTTTCTATGCTTCTATCTTTGTATGTACGAGTATAATCATACTGCCGCTTATAATTTCCAATTATGGCATAACGTATGATATTGACAAAGGTTGTTTTACCCATACCATTTCCGCCCAAGATAAGATTGATACCTTTTACAAAATCATAGGTATAGTCCAATCCGTTGGGGTATAAAGTATAGTTTTTTATTCTTATACTCAGTAATTCTGGCAGATATATTTGTCTACTCATAACAAAGAACCTCTATTTAATCTTGCAAAGATAACTTATTTCTATCTAAATCTTTACCTTTCCTTGCATTAATTGCAAAACTTTAACGATTACCCCGCGTGTTTAGTATTCGTTACCGTTCTAGTTAACGTTGTTTCAGCAAATCTCTCGTCATCTTCTCAAAACACCGACCTTTCTCTTTCAGATAACCCATATTGAATATGTCCTCCTCAACCTCCTTTTCCCGATACCCAAGCAGTTTGGCTATCTTCTTGATATTGCTCTTCGGGTAGCGGGCTTTCAGTCCTTTCAGCCGCTCCGCTTCACACTTATGGAAACTGTAACGCTCACTCAGTCTGAAAAAGTCCACATACTGCCTGTAAGGGCGTTTCGCTCTTAGATAGATATACCTCCCTGCCAGAAGCGATTTTCCACAAGGTTTCATCCGCAGCCTCACAGGTGACGAGGAACCGGTGACGAGGAACCTGTCCCCCTGTCACACAGATAAATTCTTTTTCTTTCAGACATAAATTATTTCGTGTTATTTGTTTCTATTTCTAACCTCTCATCGCTATAATCAGACCCACAAAAGCCACCACAGCCGACGCAACTGCCACCGCGAGCATCAACCAGTTCTGCCTTACAGCCCTTTTACTCAGTTCCAACGTCTGGTCATTCAACCGTTGTGTTTGTAGGTTGAATAGAGCAGCCTGTGCCAGATTAGAATAGTTTTGCTGCCTTATTGCAGATAATCCCTTTTCTGTAATGGCAAATGTCGGGTTATATTTATCCTCTTTTATCACTTCTATTAGTCCTAAGATAGTCAACTTCACCAAATATAAGTTGTATCTCGCTACCGACACGTCAAAGATAAAAGAGTTGTCAGTATAGTTGAACACAAACTCGTTAATATCCTTATATTCCTCTATAGGGTTATAAATAAACGACTCCAGGACAGCAGCCATCAACATTGTTTCCTCGTAGTAGCTTTTTGCCAGTTCCTCCTGACTGCGACCACTCTTAGGAGTGATACCATTAAGAATATATTTAGAATGTTTCCCAAACTCCTTTAAAGTATCAAATGCGTCTCTTAAAGCCTCAAGGTCTTCTTCCGAAGCGCGTTCTGGATGCTCTGATAATTCTTTCAACGTCATAATACAATTTACCTTATAATTGCAAATCTAGCAAAGAATCAATAATCCACCCTGTCGACTAACTCTCTGCCTCTCCATTCTGTATTGGGTTCTGCAAGATATGTAGCACCATATATCTCATAACCGTCAAAATTCAGAGAAATATCCTTCATAGCAAAATCCTCCCAAGAACTCACCAATTGCGGAATTGTCTCATAATACAGCTTCCTATCGAAATCCTTCGGACGAGGAGCATTCTCCAAAAGGTTTAGATAACGGGCTTTTGCTCCCGGATGTGATTGTCTTCCAATTGGCGGAAAAACGGTATTTTCTGCCGCTTCATAAATGGCGAGTGATGCGAACCACATCATGGTAGCATAATAATAGTCATTGTACCTGACTTCTTCCCATAACGGATAAGTCATAGCTCCTATATCTGCTTTAAATTCATTCTTCTGATCAGTATTGTATGCATTCATCATCTTATAATCAGTCTGGTCTTTAAAGTGAGCTTTCAATACTGCTTGTTTTGCAATAATTCCCTTCTTCATATCCCCATTTATAAAATGACTGTATTCGTGCGCAGCAAGAAAGTCCAACTGTAAGGCATAAATCGCATTTATCGCTTCATCTATATTCTTTGGTATAATGCCTCTTGGATCAACATCAAAGTCTAACGACTCTTTTTGAAGCATTACTCTGATTGCTATACGTATCGCTTGTATTCTCACTCCCATTGGCACTTTATCACCAAGTTGTAAAAGGGCCAGAAGAGAATACCTCGTAAATTGTTTCAGCACAGTACTATATGTGGAACAAACACCATAATCTGTTTCGAATATCAGACCGTTTGGATCATTACTGATTATAGCCCCACAACTCACACGGCTGCACAATTCTCTATTCTCTCCATTCAAACGTTGAAGCACATCATTGTAAACGTCAGTTTTAAAATACTTCTCCAGTTCCCACTGCAATCCATGAGCCTCACAATAGTGAACCTTATGAAGAAAAACGCGATAGAGTCTGATATCATCAGCGATGGTTTCTGCCCTAAGTCGTAAGATATAATCATTAGCATTTTGAACATTTAAAATGCGTTCTAACTCGCTGGGGGAACATATTCTTTCAAACCAGTCTCCCTCCAATTTCAGATTAAAGTTGTCTGCCATTCTGTCCTCATTTCCCACATAGTGGTAAACTTTTTCGTTTAGAGTCAATATATCAGTGTTTTTTCCATGCAAAATCAACCACATCTTGCATGAACTTACTCATTGGCCGCCTATGTATCTCTTTCTTATTCATATAGTTTCCCCAGAAAAACCTCTCTGGCGATTCCACACCGTTTGGGAAGAGCTCCATTAGCGATTCATGCAGCTGTTTCCTATAGTATACGTCATTCATATATAGTCTTACCAGAGTTTCTTTTGCTATGTCAATATGCTGTCCATATACCATATCAACAAGAAAAAGCTCTTGGTGGTTTGCAAGCAATTTTGTGTCATGGCTATCTAATTTCACAAGAACGGCATCATCACCGCTTACAATGAACTTAATCATGTCATCAGGAGTGAACACGAAGTGGAATGGCTCCAGTTCACTGGGCATGTTGGTATAGAGATTGAATAGTGCATCTTTATTGTACTTATGCTGATTACAGTTAGCACAACAGGGCTGTAGGTTATAGAACGACACAGCGAGATAAGGGAACTTTGATTTAGGTTTGAAATGATCCAACTGATACATAGCCCAACTGTTCCCATCTTTGTCCTTCTCTGTTGTTACAGCATATTGTGAATTGCAGTAAACACACGATTGTATCTTCATCTTCCTGATAAAGTACGGGAAAACTGTATCTCTCACACCTTCATAGTTCAATGCCCAAACCACTAACTCCCAAAACGGTTTCTCTTCCTTATGAAATGCTAATTTTTTGTTTAAATCTCCCTCATTCCACACGAGTTCAAAGTTTCTCGAATGATACAAGCCAAAATCGTCTGGTATGAGTAAGACTATCTCACGGAAATGCAACTCAATTTTCCTTACATAACGAGCAAGACGGTACTCTTTCTTCTGCTTTAGCCAGTTGCGCAATTCTGCCAATCGGTCTATAGGCATCTTGTTCCATTGAGCTAAACCGTTCTTTTTGCTGCTGGTGATGCTGTCAGCATATTCTTCTGCATATGTAGCAACGTCATCTGTCAATATCCTTCTCATCTCGTCCTCTGTGCATTCAGCAACTCCAGCTGGTTCTTGATAAAAGGCTCACTGATTCCGTCAATAAACCCCTCAATATCGACATTCTCCCAAAACTGTTTATCCTCCTTACTTCCTTTCAGATAACGGGTCAGTGACAATATTCTTTCTCTGGCAAACTCCCCGATAAAACCTTGACTGAGGAAGAAACTCTGGTGCAGTATCTCGCTAACATTTGATGCGAAAGGATTTGGAATATCCCTTAACCTCTGTCCCGTGAGTACATCACCATTCTCCAAGTAGAGAATCTGTGATGCGGGTATATCAGACAACACAAACGGTGAATGTGTGGTCAACCATATATGTATGCCGAAATTCTTATTTAAGCCCAAACCTGTCAATAATGCCAATAGCCTGTGTATGAACTTCCGTTGATAATCCGGGTGAAAACACACCTCTATCTCGTCCAATACTATGTTAATGTCATGGTATCTGATATTGTCTGCTGACACACTCTTAATGTTCAAGATATGATATACAATGGTCGTCAATTGGTAAATCAGTTGTTTTTCTCCTGAGCTGAGATGCGAAAAAGGTATTTCCTTCTTCCACACTTTTTCTCCATTTTCCTCAACTTGCTTCTTCAGAAATATCTGTTGGTTGAATATTGGCGGTGGTAGCCGTAATGACAGGTCCTCCAGTCGCTCGTATTGTTGCTTGTATTCCATAAAGTCTCGGTAGCTCTCATATTCAAATGGGAGTTCCATCCAATCGAAATTGACATTCTTGTGCTTCTCCTTGATAGTGTAGATAGTCTTCAGGAACTGAAGCGTTTGATGAACCTTCTGCTCTATATGCGAATGGTGGCTCATCACCTGTTTCACAAGATTCTCTACGAGCTTTACATGGGCTTTGGGTACCTTCTTGAATGTGTTGTTCACATTCCCCAATTTCTTGTAATCATGGTAGGAAGGATAAGTCCCTGCTATGTGCAACATTTTATAAACCAGATAGAGGCACGAAAACAGCGTTATGTTTGAAGACTTATCACCAATCTCGATGCCTAAATTCTTTAGGATGTGATACACATAGGTGTTTTCCTGCTTATACAGAAAGCGTACTTCCTCCCACATCTCTCCGAGGTCTAATTTCTTTTCTTGCCCTTTTCTAAATGTCAAATAGAAATCCTTGTTTAGCGTATATCTTATCTCGTCTAAACAATAGTTTTCCAAAATTGCCGATTTGCCATCCTCTCTGATGAGTAACGAGGTAAGCCTGCTGATGGTCAATCCAGCCTCATTGCTCATGTCAAGCTGCCCCTCATCTCTGTAAGGATTCAACACTATAGGACACATATAGCCGTCATTCTTGTGGAACAGGCTACCAATCCAGTTGCGAGTGAAATACCACTGCTTTAGGTGCTGATTCTTTTTAATGTCCTTGGTGCCATCCGGAAGTCTGTAAACCAATGATTCTTCGTCAGCATAGTCCATGTCCACAAATCCCAGCATCGAGTAGTTGGTGGCTACAGTATAGAAGAAGTGGTTTGCTATCTCTGCCTGCAAGCCTTTATCATCGGCTCGGTATGTTATGAAATTCCTGCTGCTCCATTCTTCCATTTTCTCTTGCATTAGGATTGCATCCTGTTCAGGGTACTTTTCCTGTATCCTTTCATCACTCAGCCAATACAGACTGTCTCCATACTCTAACCACATGGAATTGCCACGACAGCACAGTACTCCTTTCACGATTGAACGGGTTTCCTGGTCTGTCTTTTCGTAGCACAGGTCAGCATGGATACCACGAACATAATTCAGTTCATCTGCGGCATTTCTAGGCTCATCCCGATAAAGCAATGCCCCAAAGTTATTGATAAGTCGGAATGTCATGTCCAAGAGTGATGACTTGCCACTTCCATTCATGCCAACTATAGCATGAATGTCTATATTCAAGCCATAGAAATCATGATAAACATTCTTTCCAAATGAATACGTCCTGGCTTTTAGGTTCTTGGTGTGCCGACAACCTTTATATATCGTCAAACTGGCAATGCTAAACATAGTACTATTCTATATTTATTTTTACCTACAGAACACCCTCCATTCATTATAGAAGTCAAGTGTTCCTACGGTTGCATACTTTATCTTTTTCAGTATCTCATAAAACTTGTCATTGGAGTCGCTGTGCTCAATGACGAACGTCAACTGCTCCAAACTCATAAACCAACTGTCGAAGAATGGGTCAAACCTTCCGTCATTCTGCTGTTCAGCAAGAAAGGCGACACTGTTTCTCAACTTCTTCTGTTTCTTAGCCAAGTCTGCCACACGTGCTTGTATATCCTTCAGTTCCTCTGGGTCAGTGATATTGGCCGTATCTGCATGGAAATCATTTCGAAGAATCAAGTCAAGCACCTGTTTCAAGATGATTCTCGACTGTATTGGCCCGTAGTCCGGCAAGGAAAGTGAAATATTCTCAAACTTCAGTATGCTGTTGTCAAGTGTCGTCACCACTCCAGTTTCTTTGTCAGTCATCGCCAACTGTCCCGCCTTCATCAAGTCCTCCTGATGCTGAAGGCATTGCTGCTGTGATGCCACAAGACTCTGAGTCAGGTCAGAGAGGATATTTTTGAACACGCCTGAATAGGCTGCCCTGGTCAGCGGCTTCTTCTTGTCCTCGATAAACACCACCCGTTCACCAGTTACCACCACATGGTCACATTCGCCCGTTTTAGGCTGTTGATACTCCCCTCCAAATGATGAAATACCATGCTGACCAAATTTATGGGCAACATACTTCTCAATGATAGTGCCCATCTCCTTATCTACGCTGCTGTCAACCTGTCTGATAGCAGCGAGCAATGCTTCCACCCATCCCCATGCAGAAATGGAAGTGGGCATCAATATCATGTCCGTCTTGTCTGTGAATATCGGTGTAGGCCAGTAAGACACCCGTTCGTATTCCATCGGGCTGTAATAGCCATCATTCACTTTCGACACAGGCTGACAGAGCCACTGAAGAATAGCGCTGAGTGCCCGACGGTCTAACCGTGTTCTTATCTTTCTAACATCAAAAATCCTTATCTTCTCTGAAGAGGTCAATGCCATGACCGCATCCATCACAGTCAGATAATCCTCCATGCCAAAATTCAACTTGAACTGGAACTTTTCTGGCCGTGCCTTGATGTAATCCACCGTAAACCTCAGGAAATCTTTCACATATTCCGGCGAAGCCTGATCAAGCCCGTAGATACTCTTCTTGTAGATAAGGTTCCTGATATACTCTATCGGTGACTTGTCAACATAGAATATATCACCCCATATCGACCATTCCTGTACAGGGTAGCAAGCAAAGCAGATGTCCCTGCAAATGTCTATCACTCTTCTTATATCCTTGTCCTTTATACCCCGTTCACCATCATGCTTCAAATGCCATAGACCAACGTTGAGCATAAAGTTATAAGGCAGGTCTATACTGATTTCCGTCACTTTTGGCATGTTCCCCTGTCTTGGCAACACGAAGCGATGA